>JAEIGA010014608.1_pt1 | contig 11949 bp, 18 predicted proteins | sample 9270691 | NCBI WGS metagenome assembly JAEIGA01 (sample SAMN17057246, study PRJNA624740) | gut metagenome | biome: biome; isolation source: fecal sample | host: Bos grunniens | place: China: Xizang | collected 2019
ATGAAGATAATAAAACATCTTTACCAACATATCAAGAATATAAAAAATTAGTTGATGAAAATATTGAATTAAAAAATTCAATAAAAACAATACAATCAGTGATTTCAAGTTTATCAACTTTAAAGTTTTAATTATAAAAAAAGAGAGGATTTAATCCTCTCTTTAATTTTATCTTAAATATACTATTTCTGGATATGGAGTGACTCCCCAATTACCATTAGGAGCATTTTCTCGTGTGTTGTCAATTTTTATTGTCTTTAAATTTGAACAACCTTGAAAAGGGCGATTGCCAATAGTTTTAACTGAATTTGGAATTGTAATTTCTTCCAATGATGTACAAGACATAAAACATTGAGTTGGTAATGTTTGAATTTGAACACCATCTTCAAAAATCACTTCTTTCAAAGCAGAACAACTTGCAAAGCATTGTTCTCCTAAACTTTTAACAGATTTTGGAATATAAATTCTTTCAATCTTTGATATACCTAAAGCACGATATCCAAGACTTTCAACTGTATTTGGAATAGTAACGGATTGTAAATTTTCTAAATAATATAAAGCACAATCTCTCAATTTTTTTGTACCATATGGAACTTCAACAGAAGTAACATTCTCATTTGTTAATAAATCTAATGCAGTAGCATCATTTTCAGTAATGATTTCTTTTTGAGCCATATCACAACAAACTTTTGTTTCATTAAAATATAACATATTCTTACTCCTTAACCTAACCAAACGATTGATACTTCATAATTACTATCTCCTGCCCAATATTGTGCGTTAAAAGAACCCTCTGGTTTTTTAACATAAATTGTTTTAATGTTTGGACAATTATCTAACCATGAGTCCTCAATTGATACAACTGAACTTGGAACAGTAATTTCTTCTAAATTTGGACAACGATAAAATGCTGCAGAAGGAATAACTTCAACTCCTTCAGGTATTTCATATTTTGTAAATGTAAATCCTGCCATACCATCTCTTCTCCAAGTTTTAACACCTTCGGGAAGTTTATATTTGTCGTTTCCTTCTAAATAATCTCTCAAGGAGTCATATACATCTTCTTTTACTTGACTTGTAAAAGAACTAACTCCGCCCATATATAATCCCATATTTTTTCCTTATAAAAATTTAATTAATATTTTTGAATAATAATTCGTATTATTATTTACTTATATTTATTTTAAAAAAGTTCTTGACAATATATTTTTTGATGATATATTGATGACATCATTAACAAATATTGAAAGTTAAAAAAATGAAAAAAGTATCTTTAAAAAAAGCAATCGAAATCGTTTTTCCACAGGCAACCGATATTAAATTAAATAGAGGTTATTTTTACTGTTCTGGATTTTTTAATGTAGGAGAACAAGTTTATTATATATCATCTGGAGATGTTAGAGTTACAAACATTAATTCTAAAGGTATTGGTGGAATTATGTACAGAAAAGCAAAAAATAGAAAAGATTATATTGGTGATATTAACACTTGGGATTTTAATTTTAAATTACAAGAAAAAGGTTATATGTTATCATCTGTTCCTCATAAAACTTGTTAATGAAAGGATTTTAAAATGAATAGACAAGAAATAGAAGAAAAACTTTTACAAAAAAAGAAATACTTTTATGAAAATGTTTTTAATTGGTATAATCATAAACAAGTTTATGGATTTGATACGATTCAATCAAGTTTTGTTAGTGGATTTACTGATTATTTAGATGATTTTGAATATGAAGATTGGTGTGATTTATTAGGTTTAGATTATGAAGATATTGAAGAAAACAATCGGATAATTGAGTATACAAAAGAAATTGTTGATGAACAATATGATGATTGGTTTGATAATAATTATCTTGATTTTAATTTAGAAAACTATTCGGAATAAAAAGATGTTGACAATTATATTTGAAAATGTTAAATATGGTTCTTGTTATTTTCAAAGATTTACATATGATACTCCGTTAAGTGAAATATTACAATGTGTAAAAGAATTTACTTATTGGGGTAAATGGGAAGTTAAAAATTGTATTTGGGATGAAAGAGAGGAATAATATGACACAATGGTTTATAAGTGATTTACACTTAGGACACAAAAATGTGATTTCGTTAAATAATAGACCATTTAAATCTATTCAACAAATGGAAGAAGAAATTGTTAAAAGATGGAATAAAAAAGTTCAACAAAATGATGTTGTCTATGTTTTAGGTGATGTTGTTTGGGGTTGGAATAGTAATCAAATTCAAGAATTATTTACAAGATTAAATGGAATTAAATATTTAATTTATGGTAATCATGATAGATTAACCCCACACGAAAAAGCAAATGTTTGGGCAGAAATTGTTCCATATAAAGAAATTAATATTGGACACGAATTTGTAATATTATCACATTATCCAATATTTGAATGGAATTGTTTCTTTAGAAAATCTTATCATTTATATGGACATACACATGGTTCACTAAATCTTGCTGAACATACGATGAAAAGAGATAGACCAAATATGAATTGTTGGGATGTTGGTGTAGATAATAATAATTTTGAACCAATATCTTGGGAAGAAGTTAAAGAAAAAATTGCTAATAATATTAAACAAATAACTGAAAGGAAATAAAATGACAATATGGATTTTAGAAGATTTAGGAGATGATATTCCAAATTATGAAATCATTAAGGAAGAGAATCTTCATAAAGTATATAAACAAATTGGTTGGAGATATACTGTTTATAAATGTAATGATAAAGATGTTATTATTCCATCTGAAAAAAACAATATTTTCAAATTTAAAGGATATAAATGTTCATTAATTGACAATATGGATTTCAATAGTAATTTCATACCTTGTACAGCATGTTTATCAGAAAAAGATTTTAAAAAATTCCCATTATTAAAAGAAAAATTTGAATATGTAAAAAATTATGAATATTTTAAAGATATTGTGGAATATGAAGAAATTGAAACAAAAAGTATTTTTGGTAAGAAAGAAAAATATTATAAATTTTTCATTAATGGATTTGTGATTAAGCCAAAAAAATTTGAAACAATAATAGTTTCAAATTATAGAATTAAATCAGAATATAATATTGACAACAAAGAAGTTTTATAGTAAATTAACAATAGTTTTTTAGAGAGGTTAAAAATGACAGAAGAAGTTAAAGTAAGAAGTTTTAGTGAAATGGCAAAAGATAGTCAATGGGTTAGACCAGAAACCATGTTAGTAATTAAAAGAAAAAATATTTCATATCCATCTTATTACAATGCTCATAAACAAAAATGGGGTGGATTGTTGGAAGCAACTGTTTATACAGGTAATGAAGTTCCAGAAGTAAAAGATGGTGAAATTGTTGATTATCGTGCTATCACAGGTTTGAATAAGGAGTAGAAATAATGTTATCCCAAATTGATAATAAAGGCAAAACAAATTATACGGTTTTAATGAGTATGGAAGACAATTGGCATATTTTTCATTTGTTCAATACATATGAAGATAATGAGGATATGATTGTTGGAACAAAAGTTTTAACAGATGCCAATTTGGTTATAAATTCTGATTTACCAAATGCTATCATTGTTTTAGGTAAAGAAAAGGTTGTTGGATTATCTGAACCTCAACCATTTCATGCAGTTGTGAATGGTAATTATGTAATTTACTATCATGACTAAAAGTATTATTTTTCATAGTTAATCCTTTAATAAAATTAAGTTAGAAAGAGATGTTATTTTTGACATCTCTTTTTTATTTGAATATAATATTATAAAGATAAATATTTTTATTAAAAAATAAAGGGATAAAATTATGGTTAAAAAAATTGATTTGAAAAGTGTAATTAAAGATACCGCAGAAAATTGGAAGAAAAAGAATCCTGTTTTATTTAAAGGATTAATTGGATATGAAGAAGATACCAATAATATTAAATTATTTGATGGAGTAAAATGTTATAATGAACTACCTTATATGGGTAGTAATTCCTCAAATTATGCTACAACAACTGATGTATCTTCAATGTTATCTCGTATGAGTGTTTTAGAAGAAAAATTAAGTTCTTTAAGTAAAACATCTATTGAACCTATAACTAAATTAACTTCTGAAACATCTACAAAAACTGATTTAACAAAAGATATTGTTTTAGATGTTGATACAATTGATAAAACTATTACTTTTACTGGTAAATCTGTAACAGTTGATGGTGGAACATTATCAAATGATGCCAGAATTGTTGTTTCAGCATTGGAAGATATTGAAATTAAGGATACAATTATTTCAGGAACATTTGATAAGAAAACTTCAAATGCTATTATGGTTGTCAAAGATTCTGAATATGTTTCTGTTAAAAATGTTGATTTTAAATCACTTCAATCATACAATGGTTTGGAAATTGCTACTACCAGCAATAACTTGCCAAAAAATATCTTGATTGATGATATTCAAGTTGATGGTGTATTTAGTAATAACTGTATTTCAATTTACGGAACACCTGATAATGCTGTTATTAATATTAATAATTGTTCATTTGGAACAGTTTCAAACATATTAAGATTATCAAATAAAACAAATGCTAAAAATGTTGTTGTAAATATAACAAATTGTTCTTGTGATAAATGGGCAGATGGAGATTATGCAGGTATGATTATATTACAAGATTATACATCTCAATCATTAGAAGAAACTATATCTAATAATTTATTTGCTCCGGAAAAAATGACAATTAACATTAGTAATTTTATATATCAAGGTAAAAAGATTACGAAAGATGATTTACAAGATATTATCTACTTATATAGAGATAAAGAGAAAAAAGTTATTAGATATTCAGAGAAAAATAAAACAATATTACCAACAATTAATATTATGTAATATGAAGAAAAAGGAACAGAATATTCTGTTCCTTTTTTTATTGTAAAATGATTGAATAAATAATAATATAATAAAAAATGGAGATTATATTATGTTCAATGAATTAGAAAAACAATATTGTAATGATTTCTGTAAACAAGATGATAAATCAATTAAAATTTCATTTTCTTTATTAATGAGATTATTTGAATGGTGTCATGAAGATGCTAAAGATGATGTTGAAATGCACAAAGTGATGGAAAAATTGGTTTCATTTAATGATGGTGTCAATCCACTAAAAATTGATGTTTATGATTGTTTAATATCAGATTTAGAATCAACAAATATGGCATCTAATGATGATTTAGATTGTGCTTATACTTTAGGTCAAGAATGTGCTATGAATGATGAAGAATTATCTTCTGATGGTAGAGATTATTCAATGGTTGCTGGTGAAATTATTACAGATGAAAAAGATAATGGTTATGGTGCGTCTAATGCTGAATTAGAACAATTTTGGCAAGGTTATGAAAATTGTATGAAACCAACAACAATTGAGTTGGATTGTGGTGATTCATCTGCTTATGCAGGTTGTATGAATAATTGTGATTTAGATGATGAAACAGAAGAAGAAATTCTTAAATTAATTAAATTAAGTCAAATATAATAGGAAAAAATATGATTAATTGGATAACTCCACAAGGATTAATATTAGAAGATTATGAAAAATCTTTTCACATCATTGATTTTAAAGTTGATTGTGAAAATAGTGCCCAAATTGAAAAACTATCTGGAAATTTTCCAAATGGTATGGAGTTATCTAAAGTTGAAAAAAACCATTATACATTGAGTGGTAATTTACCAATTGTTAATGGAGAAACAGAATATTATTTTACATTATTAGCAACCGATAAAACAACAAAAGAAACAACCCAAAGATATTTTAAGATTGTTGTTAAAAATATAATTACAGATTGGGATGTTGAAACATTAAATGAGTATGGATTTACTGAAACTATATATTCAAAATATCAATTGTTATTAAAAGATTCACATGGTGATGAGGAATTTGTAAAAGTTAGGGGAGAATTACCAAGTGATATTCAATTGACAAGTAAAGGTGTTCTATATGGTGTCGTTGAAGAAGGAAAATTTGGAATATATAATTTTACTGTTGCGGTTAGAAGAAACAATGATATAATTTTAGAAAGAGATTTTACTATTAATGTTAAAAAATTATCTGATACATTAGAACCAATTTGGATTACAGAACCTGGTAAAATTGGAAATATTAATTATTTAGAACCTTGTTCATTGTTTATTAAAGGTTATGACCCAAATAATTTAGAATTAACTTATATTATTATAAATGAGAATAATTTACCAAAAGGAATAAAGTTAAATCCAAAAACAGGTAAATTAGAAGGCAATTGTGAAACATTGTATAATTTAGATTGGCAATTTGATGTTAAATTAAATAATAAAAATACAGAAATCATGCGAACATTTATTATTTCAACTAATGAAGTTCCATCAGATGAAAAAGTAACTTGGATAAGCGATGGTTTATTATCTGAAGGTAAAATTGGTTATGATTATTATCATAAGTTAGAAACAAAATCAAAAAATAAAGTTTCATATGCCGTTATTGATGGGGAATTACCGGCCGGATTATCATTATCTACTGATGGTATAATTAGTGGTGTTGTAAAATATCAAGATAAAAAAGAATATAATTTTATGATTCAAGCAACAAATGGCTTATCTTATATTCAAAAACCTTTTTCTATTAATATTACAAAAGGTTTAGGTCAAAATGCAATGAAATCATATTTTTATATTAACAATGAAAATTTATCCGAATATCAAAATATGACAGAATTATTTAATAAAGATGATATTTATAATGATAATACAAAAAGATATATCACAAACCCAAAACCAGAAGTTCAATTATGTAATTGTAACACATTTGACTTAATTTTAATGAGATATATGTTATCAATATTTAATACACCATTATCATTTAAGTGGGGTTTAACTGAAAAATTTGATTATAAGGAAAATGATGATATAAAATATTCAGTATTTTATAAAAATATACAAGAAAAATATCAAAAAACAGAATATTGGAAAACAAAAAAACACTCATATACAAAATCTTATGTTACAATAGATATTGGATATACATATTCTGGAACTAATCAAACAGTTAATACCAATGAAAAAATTCTTGAGGAAATTGTTGACGATAAAGTTGTATATTATGTTTTAAAAGATAATGAAAAAATTTATGTTGATAAACACATTACATATTATGATGAATTAACAGGTAAAAAAGTAACTCCCACAAATACTGTTTGGAAACAAGTTAATGAGGGAAAAGAATATATTATACTTAATGATGAAAAAATCTATGTAGAAAGATTAAACAAATCAAGAGCATTTATTAAAGAAACACGAGAATTGATTGGAATAAATGAAAAAGTATATGTTAAAAAAGAAAAAATAAGAGATAAAATTAATTTAATAACATATGTTGTTCGAAATAATCAAGAATATGAAATTGAATATGCGTCTTCGTTTATGTTAGGTGATATTCGTAATAATAAAGTATTAGATGTAACATCTGAAAATCTTAAAATCTTTTCTGATGAATCAATCGTCAGATACTATTATGATACTTCCGAAACATTTTCAGAATTATTAACAACAACAAATGGTTTAAGAGAAGTGTTAAATGAAAAAATTTATGTTGAAAAATTAAACAAAGAAAAAGTTTTTTATAAAAAAGGTAACCAAGAAATAATTGATATTGATGATTTGGAATATCGTGAATTTATTATTGAATGGGATGAAGAAAGAGGAACATATTATGCAACTCATAATGGTGTTAGTAAAATGTTCCAAATTTACGCTTTGGATAAAAATGACCCAATGGCAACATATCAACCAGTATATACAGAATCAATGATTATTTATGATGGTGGAGATTCATTTAATAGACCAATTTTTGATAGATATTCAGGTGGTGTCGCAAATCTAACCGAAGCCGATATTATCAATCATATTGATGCCAATGAAACTTATTATGAAATTAAACCAGTATATTTTCAAACACAATATGAAGACACTGATGTTGATTATCAATATTATTTTGTTTATGAAAAAGGAACTTTTAATGAACAAGATGATATTTTATTCAATTTATCTTGGAGAGAAAATAGTCGTTATATTTTACAAAATGGTGAATTTTTTAAGGTTGATGAAATAAGTAATCCTTATATTTATAGACCAGAAAATAATACTATTGGTTATGATAAAACAATTGTTCTTCCTTATGTTACTGATGACGATGTAATATATGATGATTATAATGAAGTATTTTATATTCAATTTTTAGATTTAGATAATGAAGTTTTATCTGAATGGAAAAAAGATATTTTATCCCAAAATGGATTAAAATATAAACCAATGTTAGAATTATTTTATTCAAAACCTAATACAAATATTGTTGCATTATCTGAAATTAATGAAAATGAAAAATTAGGAAAATATTGGACAGATAGAAAACATATTTTCTATGAGTTACATTTTACACCAATTTTTAATAATAATATTGACAATTTTACAATAGTATTTTATCATCATAATAATGAAAATAGTCCTCATTTTCAATTAATATAGGAGTTAAAAATGGTAGGAACATATTTTGAAACTGATGAATTAAAAAAATTATCAGATATTGATTTAGTATGGAAACAATTGTTGTTGGAAGAAAAATTAAATAAATCTCAACAATATCCTGATATTTATGAACAATTATCGGTTTTTAATGATGCTTATGTAGCAGAAATTGAAAGAAGAGAATCTTTAGGATTGTTTGACTATGATGAAATTGAAGATGAAATAGAATATAGATATAAACATATAGAGGAATATAAGTTGTAATGAATATCATTAATTTAGATAATAGAATAATTGATGAAAACGGTAATGTTGTTTATTTTACGGATTCATTGATTGAATTGTTATATAATGGGGAAATACCATCTGAAATATTATTTCCTCAAAATGATAATGATGTCGAGTTATTTAATAAGTATTCTTACGAAAATTATGATGATTTAGAATATAAATTGCCAGAAAAACTTTTAACTCATAATGAGAGAAAAAATAATTGGTTTTATCCTGATAGATATGATGAGATAAATTTAGAACAATATTTTTTAAGTCTTTGTAATAATGATATTGAAAAAAATAGAGTTTTAATGGAATTAAGATTATTTGAAGAAAAAGGATTTAATAAATTTTTAAGATGTTGTATATTTTTATCAGATAAAATTAAAGAAAACAATTGGGTTATTGGGGTTGGTCGTGGTAGTAGTGTTGCGTCATATCTTTTGTATCTAATTAGATTACATTTAGTTGATTCAATAAAATATGAGTTGGATATTAAGGAGTTTTTAAAATAATGGTTAAATTGAGAATTATTTCTGATATTCATTTTACTGATGGTATTAACAATAGTGATGGAAAAACTATTGAACATACCCCATTTGGACATTATTTTCATAAACCATTAACAGAACAACAAGATTGTGTAACATTGATTGCTGGTGATATGGCAACATCATTAGAGGAAACTGAAAAGTTTTTAAATGGATTTTTTCCAAATCAGCAAGTTATTTTTATTGAAGGAAATCATCTTGTATATCAAAGAACAATGAAAACTATTTTTGAATTAAAAGATGAATTGAAAGAAAAATATCCATTAGAACATTTATTATGGCATTATTTGGAAAATGATTGGATGTGGATACCTAATACTAATAATGGAGTAGCAATTATTGGTAGTACATTTTATACAGATTATGAATATACACATTTAACATTAGATGAATATAATGAGATTGAGAAAAAATATCATAATATAGCAAATATTTTTGGATATGGAGATGGTTCGGAATATATTCCAGAAAAAGAATTAACAAAAGATTTAATTATAAGACATAATATGTTTAATGCTCAAGAATCTTTAAATGATTTTAGATGGGGTTGGGAAACACCAAGTAGAAAAATATCTCCACAATTATATAGAGAATTACATTTAAAATCTAAAGAAGAAATTAAAAGATGTTATAATGAAATAATTAGGATTAATCCTAATGCTAAAATTATTTTAATGACACATCATTGTTTATCTGCTCAATGTATTGATGAAAAGTATAAAAATCATAAAGCAAATGCTTCATATGTTTCTGATTTAGAAGATTGGATTAAACAATTTAATAATTTAAAATTAATAATATCTGGTCATGTACATTGTGGAAAAGATTTTATGATTGGAGATAAAAGATATGTTGTTAATGCTTGTGGCTATATTGCTTATCAAGAAGCACATAGAAAAAATGGTAAATTTAATCCGAATTTTATTATTGACACAGATGATTTATAGTATTATATAATTATAAATATTAAAAAATAATTTTAAGGAGTATTAATAATGAGTGAAGTTCATACAAAAGAATGGTATGAAAATTATGCTAAAGAAAATGGTTTCATACTGGGAAAAAATGCTGATAGAATAATTGGTTTGGTTGATAAAAATGAAGGATTTTGTCCTTGTAAAGTTGTTATGATGAAAAAAAATAATCCTGAATTATTACCAACAATTGTTTGTCCTTGCCAAGAGCATAAATGTGAAATAGAAAAAATGGGTCATTGTCATTGTACACTTTTTTATAAAAAAGAGGAATAATTATTCCTCTTTTTTATTATACCAATCCATAAATTGTTTCATATTAAAAAATTCTAACCAATTTAAATTATTATCTTTTACAATTTGTCTTTTTAATGGGTCAGTTACTGTCCAAACTTTTAAATATCCGATATATGATTTATTATATTGACTATATTCTTTCCATTTTTTAACTTTTTCTTGATGTTTTAAATTATTGATTTCAAATGGTTCATAATTATGTGATTTAAATCCTTGGTATTCAATATATAAATCCTCGCAAGGAATATAAAAATCACATCTATATGGATATAATTCAGATTTATATTGTCTTTTTACTTCTCCAAATTTCTCAACAAGTAATTTATATATTTCTTCTTCTGGTTTTGATGTATTAAATGTATTATTTTTCTTTTTAGTAAGGTATTGTTTATGAATCACAGATTTATTACCCATTGATGATTTATGACCATATTTTATCAAATTAGTTTTATACATTTTTTCTTTAATGTTATCCACCATCATAACATTTTCAACACCGTATTTTAATAAATTGGTATATTTTCGGTCAAGTTGAATTTGTTTTTGAGATTTCTTGATATTATAAATGTTTAATTGTCTTTTAATATTATTGGGTTGTATTAAAAAAATTTCATTCCCTAAAATACGTATTGAAAGACGACAAATTATATACAAATAATATAAATCATCTTTATCAATATGTTCATATTCTCGATAAAATTTATTTGTAGGTGTTTTGTTATTAATTTTCTTTAATGGATTTAGAATATAATCTCTTTTTAATTTTGACTTATCTATATTGTATTTGATATAAATATCATCAGATGACATTACAAGACTCCTTTGTTAATGTTATTTAGTATAGAGTAGTTGGTGGAACAATTACTCTATATGTTTATTTATTCACATGTATTCTTAAATTTTTAATTTTTAATTTTTAATTATTGACATATATAAATAAAACAGATAATATTTAATTGAAAATAATTAAGGAGAATAAAAATGGTAAAAACTTTTAAAGGTTTTGAAGTAGATATGTCATCATTAGCAATTAAACATAAAAATACTATTGCTTTAGGTAATGCTAAAATGGATTCTGAAGGTAATGTTTATGAAAATGGTAAAATGGTTAAAACAAGAGCAGAATTGTTGGAAGAAGCAAAACTTGCAACAGTAACACAATCTGGCAATGTTAATTTAAAACCTGAAATCAAAGATGAAGTAATTGAAGAAGAAATTAAAATTGCTAAACCAACAAAAAAACCTGTTTATAAAGATATTACTGAAGAAGAAAAGAAAGAATTGGAAAAAGCTAAGGAACAATAATGATAGATTATGGTGTAACAATTCCAAA
>JAEIGA010014609.1_pt1 | contig 11949 bp, 21 predicted proteins | sample 9270691 | NCBI WGS metagenome assembly JAEIGA01 (sample SAMN17057246, study PRJNA624740) | gut metagenome | biome: biome; isolation source: fecal sample | host: Bos grunniens | place: China: Xizang | collected 2019
GAATCAATTCTTCTATTAAATGACTGTCAAATTCTATTCCGGAATAATCCGGCTTTAATTCTGCTCCTTCCCATAATCTACTCATGAACATCTGCCATCTTGTATTTTCTGCTTTGATCTGATTATAACTTGCTAATCCCAGTGTTACTATGTTATCTGACATAATTGCTCCTCCCTATAATCTTAAAACAATCTTTTAATATTATCATTTTTATGTAATAATTGACCGGGTTTCATATTTATCATTTCATTCACTGCTCTAATATAAAAATCTTTAGAACATTCAAATCCATAGGCATTTCTTTTTAACTCTTTCGCCGCTCTTAATGTAGTGCCGCTACCAGCACATGGATCAATTACTACATCGCCCTCATCCGTAAATAATTCGATCAAATTTTTTAATAATGTAACAGGTTTCTGGGCGGGATGAATTTTAGGATATGTCTTAGGATCGTCTTTTATCCAATTAAGCCAGTTAAATACCATCTTCCCGTTATTATTAAATTTGGGTAGATAACTTCTATAAAACAATATCGCATATTCTACAGCGCCAACAACTCGCATATTAGCTTTAAGCACTTGCGGTGAATAATTCTTTATAAAAACAAGCGGAATAGTGTTTACAAATCCATGTTTCTCAGCCGCTTTAATAATTATAGGTATTTGCTCAAAAGAACAAAATACAATCATACATGGGGCATCGCTGGACTTTCCGCGCTCACCACCACGCTTCGGCTCCTTTTTCAATAACTGACTACTAAAATGAAAAAATTCATATAGATTAAAATTAAAATCAGAAGTAAATGCGGCTTTACCTGCTAATTTACTTTCTCCGTTTTTATTATTACCGCCGTTATACCACATTGGATTACTGCCATAAAAATTATTCCCAATATTATAAGGTACATCAGCTATAATTAACTGTGCTTTTTGAATTGGATACTTTTTCCAGTTTTGCATACTATCATGGTATAATTCACATTTTAAGCTCATACTCTATCTCCGGCATCTTCATTTTCAAGTAACTGCAATAAACCATACTCTCGCATAGCTTCATTTTCTTCCATTTCTTCATATAGCCTTTGTAATTCTTCTATATCTAATTTCATCTAAAATATCTCCTCCAAATTCATCAATTCTTCCTTAGTACAATCATTTGCATCTTTTCTTCCTTTTGGAAAAATATATTCTGTTATGAGTTTTCTGTTTCCTATCTTTTTTCTTATTCTCTGTCTCGCCAACATTCCTTTTTTATCAGAATCAGTAGCAAGTATAATCTTTCTGCATGGTAGTTCTCTTAACTGTTTGAACTGTAATTCATTTCCTAATCCATTTAATGCTACAGCGTATTTACCTACTGTCCAGAATGATAATGCATCTAACATGGATTCGCATATTATAATTTCACTAAAACCATTGCGAACCAAACTTGATAGTCTATTGACGATAGCCTCATTACTCGCATACCTCGCATTCCTAAAAATTGGTGTGTTTTCATATAGAAATTTTTCTCTATGTAACTCATACAATCCGTAAAGTGGTTTTTCTACTCCTTCTGGATAATTAAAAAACTTCGTCTTTACACTCCTACGAGCAATAAAAAGACAATTACCGCAAATATCTTTAACAGGGAAAGTAATAGTTTCAGTGGCAGAATCATAACCAATATCAAACAACTCAATAATATCATCTGTTAATCCTCTCTTATACATATATGGATGTATATATCTATATTTATCTAATTCTTCCTCTGTTACAAATCGAATATCAGTCTTATTATTACTATTGTCATTACTATTACCACTTCTACCATGAAAATAGTTGTTGCTACGCTGAAAATCAAGTTCAACATCTTTTCTTTCCTCCACTTGTACTGTTGCAAAATTCTTTAATAACCACTGCCATCCAAAAGAACCTACAATATCATCCGTATATCCAAAACAATAGGAAATCACTTCTTGTAAACTATGAACTTCATTACATGCGAAACAATGGAATATACCATCACTTTTTCTAATGCCTGCGGACGGTTTACGCTCATGCCCTCCAGCATGATAAGGGCAACAAATTTGAATGTGTGTAGGTCCCTCTTTATATTTACGAATTAAATCAATATTATTAGCGTTTAATTCATTTTTTAACTCAATTAAAACCTGAATTAAATCTACATTAAAATAAATATCATTTATCTTCATTTTTAATATTCCAATCAAATTCTATATTTAGTCCAGTTTCTAATTTTAATGTTTCGCAAATATCTTTATAGGAAATATAATCACCTGTAAAATAATCTGCCATTTCCCAAAACCATTCTATTGCCTTTGTTAATCGCTTTTCACCAAAATTTAACTTATTGTGCAGTATCCATATATACATAATAAGTGTTACTCTTAATATATCCTCTTTTACTGAATTTATATACTCTAATTCAGCTTTTTTATTAAGTCCTATTGGTTTATTCGTTAATTTACGTCTTCGGATCTCTTCGTCAATTTCAGGTATTCGTATTGATTGATCTAAATAAATTGATACAAAATATTCAAATCCGTCACGTCTTAATCTTTCTTCCTTATTGATTTTTGACATAGATTATCCCTTTATAATTTTTAAACTATCTACTACATATCCTTGATCTAAATAATAGTAAATATAACCTGATAACGTTTGTTTTTGATTTAACCCAAATGTTCTATCTATATTATCCCTGTCGTTACTCCAATGCGACATTTTAAGCCAATATCTTGCGTTCATAGTTAGTCAATAACTCCTTTCATAATTTCATCAATGCTTGTATCCATTTCTCTTGCCATGATTGCTACATAAGTCGCTGACGGTATGTGTCGGCCTGTTGCATACTGAGCGATCGCACCGTAAGATATTCCAGTTGCAATACTTAAATCTGTATACGACATACCTGACCTTCCAAGAAATTTTAACAAATTCTCAGCAAATTTATTTTTATTAACCTTACTAACATTCACCCTGTCTCGTAAATCGTTCATTTTCCACCATCCTCCATGATTACTTTAATTCGGCAATACTTTCCACGAAGCAGTTATAGTAAATATAGCGTTTGCCATTGAAATCAAACTTCACATAACCGCCCTCTGCGTCTGCTATATCAATCTTTCCTTTGTATTCTGCTAATACTTTTCCGTCTGCCGTATAGACCTTTACGGTTCGCTCTAATCCGCCGGAAAAGTCGCTTTTCAAGTCGTTTATTCCTCTGCTGACGCTGGAGCAACCCATGAGAATCCCTACTGTTGCTACAATGATTGCGATAAAGATATATATTTTTTTCATGTCATTCCTCTCCCCTCATCTTCTTTAGCACCTCAACGATCTGATCAAAATGTCTGCCGGTCTTTTTGAACGATTCCACATGCCACTCTTCCGCACACTCGTTTTCCGTGAAAACTATCCATGCGTCATTTACTACTTCGTCCAAGACGATGGCTTTTATGCCGTCATGATACACGACTTCATCCCCAACACGAATCTTGTCTTGTCCTTCTTCGTGGGCTTTAATTTTTTCAATTGCTTCAGATGCAGAAAAAATTTTCATGATTGTACAGTTGTTATCCATGTTAAAAATGTCATCAAGCTCAATGCCAGACATTCCGCCGTCCGAAGGAATGCAGTTAATCTTCCTCGCACACTCCCAAGCATCGTCCAGACCTTTCTGGTAGTAGGCTTTGCGGATCTCTTCTTCGTCATATGGAGTTAACTTGTTCAATCCATTTCTGTCAAAAACAAGTGACTTAAAGCCACTTGCCTTATACACGGCGGTCTCTCCGTATAACGGTGATTTTCTTACTAAAGGTTCGTCTTCAACGTTGATTATGTATTTCATTCGATTTCTCCTCGTTTTCTACTACAACTCACATGTTGAGTGCTTCTCGTATCACATGTAATGTTTTAATCGCTTCCTGTTTCGTCATTCCTCTTCACCTCTCACTCTCATCATCCTTCCACAATTCGGGCAAAACTTCGGCAAATCACCTGTATACTCTACGTCACCAAAAACATATTTATCCCAATCTTCGCCACAAAAAGGACACTCTTTGGGTATGTCACTATATGCAACCCACTCCCCCATCTTCCGCCCCGGCTGTGCGGATGGCAAATGAGCAATCGCATATCCCACATGTTCTGCACCTCTCTTATTACACTCGACTATCGCCGCCTGCCTGCTGATTAAATCATCTGTGGTTCTATCCGACTTGATTTCAGGCATTTCTTTTTCAACAGAACCAGATTCAGCTGTTTTTGGTTCTGCGGATGGTAACTGTTCCAAAGCCTTTATCCAGATGCTATTGGCATTATTCCACCCTTTCGCAAACGACTGGTCAATCAATGTAAGTTCTTCTGTTTCTCTCTCAACATTCGGATTTAGAAATTCTAATTTGCACTCCTCAATGGCATCCTGTCTGCTGATCATGTCTCCGACATTTATGTCGGGAACATCTGGCTGTCCTGGTTCAGCCTTGCTGATCAGCACCTTGAAAAACACTCCGTTATTATCCTCGTACCCATCAACCTGATATGCTAGCAATGCAAATTCAATCGCATCCAACACCTCAGCCCGTTCTTCTGGTGTCAAGATTGGTTCTTTTATATCTTCGCAAGGCTCTTGCTCCAACTCTTCCAACAAGTTAGCCGTATCTCGACATAAATCAGCTACAATAATATGTCCTGTAAATGTTCCGTCATTCTCATGCTCTTTAGCACATTTTCTTAATGCATTTATGTATTTCTTGTAATCTGTCATTCTTCCACCTCTCTATATGCCTGCGGTAATGGCATCCATGCTATAACATTTTGAGATTGCCATCCTACATAGTCTTCATATCCCTCATCAAATATACGAACAGCATCTTCCATTGTAGTATAAGCATCCAAACTTAGAATATAATTTCCACCATGAGTAACTAAATATTTACCAGATACCTTAGGCGAGATAGCGGCAGATATCCACAAGCGTCTACTACCATCTTCATATCCTTTTGAATATATAAATTGCACAGTTTTTTCTAACGCTTCATTAATGTTAGTTGTTTCATCTATTGACTTTTTTAATATTTCTTTAACTTCTTCAAAAGATATATAAGCCATCTTATTTTATTCCTCACTTTCTGCCTTGTATGCCTTTGGTAATGGCATCCATGCCAAAATTTCACTAGTGACTCTATCCCAACAAGAACCAACTATCCACCATTGTTTTTCTTCATAACAAGCACAATATATATTTTTTCTTTCAGGACAATACACTAATACGGCATGGCTTTCTTCGGGCAATTTTTCTTTAACAGAAATCCATCTTGGCTCTTGCTCTAATGCTTCTATTGCCATGTCATACGCTTCTTCTATACCACCATAATCAACCCATTTGTCCAAGTATTCTGCTTTCCTTTCCTGTAATTTTTTAATTGCTTCTTGCCTTGTCATACTTCCTCACTTTCTGCTTCCTTTACCATGCCACATAAGTATCCATGATCCCCCGACTGGGACAACGATCATATATCTTCCCTTTACGTCCGAACGGTGTCTTGACTACCTTGCCTTTTTTAAGCGTCTTATGTGCCAGAACAATGTAGCCTTTTTTATCTACCACATATCCATTTTTATCTACATGCCGCCCCGGTATCTTTAATCCGCCGCCCCGCAGGACTCGCTGTGAATACCACGTCCACTTGTAACCGCCCCAACGGATCACTCCCAACCGCCGAAACTGCTTTGCGGAATACTTTACCTTCGGCTTGGCATGAACTGTTTGCGTTACGCTTGCCATCGTCGGAGTTGCCGTCATGCTGATGGCAAGCATAAGCATAATTGTTTTTAATGATCGTCTTTTCATAATTTATCCTTTCATATGTTCATTTACAAGATTCTTAGTACGCTCTTTAAAAAATAATTTTGCACATTCTTTACAATTTGTTTTACACTCTAATTTTACATTTCCAAATACAAAATGAGGACACAGATGATTACTATAAGTAATATATTCTTCTCGTTCTATAATCATTTGTACTAGTTTTGATATAATCTCTAAATTTTGCATAACACTTTCATCTCTCTTTCTGTTATAAACATTATATCACATAATTATACAACTCGTCAACACTTTTTTTATCAATAATTTTTAAAATAGCAAGTGCTTCATCAAATGTTAATTGACAATTTTTTAACTTTCGTTTACAAGTTAATATAATCTCTCGTTCTTTTATTTCTCGTATATCTTCTTCTGTAGCAGGTCTTATACTTTCTATATAATTTCCATTATATCTTTGACCTTTATAATTATATCGCTGTTTATATGTTTTAAAATCAACGTGGATAAACTTTTTTGTTTGTGTAATCCTTGTTATCTCACCTAATCTTCCTACTTCATTTATAACAATCATACCCGGTTCAAAATTATACTTTAAAAAATTTAATACTTCTGATTCTAATTCTTCTGGTATATCATCCATTCCTAAATTTTTCATTTAAAAAACATCCTCCTTATCACGACTAAAATTTCTCTTGACTTCTCTGATCCTCTTTTCTGTTCTATCTTTTGGTTCTGCATCATCATAGGATGGAATATAAACAAATTGTCCAGTATCTATATCCCACTGATAATTTAATTTCCCACCAACGGCACCAAATCTCTGTTTTTTAACCTCTAATTTCAAGATACCATCTTTTGTCTGTCTAATAGAAATAACCTTACTAGCGTTTTGTGCAATACCATCGCTGTCACGAATTGTTTCCAAATCTGGCGCATCTTCAGTTTCTTTATCTACCGCTGTACGATTTGCTTGAACTACAATAAGTATTGGAACTCGCATTTCCATAGACAGAGACATTAAATCTTCACTGATATGTGTAAGTTGTGTTGTCTTATTATCACCTCTTTGATACCGTTCGTCCGTCATATAAGTTATACCATCAATCGCTATCAAATCAAGTTTATACTGCTTAATCCAGTTTCTTAATTTTGATACAGTTATCTTTCTACTAAAATCATTTGGAGTAGCAACAATAAACTTATTCTGCTTTTGCTTTAACTCTTCAATATACTCTTGATACTTTTCGGTTTCAACTGTATCTTTACCCCACATAAGACCTTTATTGGAAAAATTCTTATATAACGTATCAAATCTATATCCAACACTACTCGCACCCATCTCCGGACTAATATAACCAACATTAAATCCTATTTGCCAGATATGCGTACACATCTTTTCTAATACCCACGACTTTCCCTGATTGGTACGTGCAAATATTACGAAATATTCCTCCTCTCTCTGTATGCCATGAATTAAATCATCTAATTCTTCAAACCCGCTTGTAAAGAACCAATCTTCCTGATGCTCTTTTCTATCTTTAAACTGCTCATATCTTTTATTTGAATCTGCTATAATATCAGTTCCGCCCAGTCTATATGTAGGCTCTAATTCTTTAATAGCTTGAATCATATATTCAGAAGCGGCATTTGCATCTGTTTTTAACAATTCTGCTACTTTTTGTACAACAGGCACTGATTTATAATATAAATATTCTTCTCGTATTGTATCTACTAAATATTTATCTGATTCTGTTACGTCTACTATCTCTATCTCTGGAAACTTTGCTAGAAAAGTTGCTTTGTCTGGAACATTCTCATATTCCTTATAGTGATTTACTATGTAATCATATTCATCTTCAAATCCTATAAAATAATCTTTTGTCAATAGATTATCTTCAATAATTGACATATCTTTAGTTGCTAAAATTTTTGATATTATTTGTAATGTAACCATTATTTATAATCCTTATCTTTTTCATGTTTTATAACATATGCTATAAGTAATATCTCGGCTAAAAATAGTATACCGCCTATAAAACAAAAGATTTCAACTATCACTTCTTCTATCCTTTCCTTTAAATTCGATTATCTCACTTGTATTCCATACTCTACTGGTCATTCGTACACCCAATGATTTTTCTAATTGCTCTTTAGTAACACGATTACTTGTAAATATACACGATTTTTCATTTTGTAGTCTATAGTCAATTATCATTAACAGATTAGAATAATCATAATTACTTATATTTACATCTGCAATATCATCAAATATAACTAAATCACAATCTAATAGATCATGCCTATATTTTTCAGATACTGGATTACTAAAATTCTTTAACTGCAAAAGTAGTGTAGGAACATTTACAAATATTCCTCTAACTCTAAACCCATTACCTGCCCATATCTCATTAAAGTATTTTAACATCAACTTCAATGCCCAACTTGTTTTACCATTACCTGTATACTGACTACAAATATATAAGTTATTTCCAGATTCTATAAAATCTACTATATTAGATTTTATCGTTGCTAATCGTGTATACTCTTCTAAATCTACATCTGCGATCAATTCTTTTGGATGTTGATTTATCTTGGATATGCCGCTATTATCCATAAGATATTTCATTTCTGCATATCTTATACAGTTTGTACAAAAATCGTAGGTACAAACTTTTTTATACCAACAATCTTTATTTCTATTCATCAAAATTTTACCTGAATTCCTTTCTTTTCCATTTCTCGTAAATATTCTTCTTGTCTTGCATAATCTTCTTCTGTCATTGATGGTACGTGACTTACTGTACCTTCATCTACTTTTAGATTATCATTATACTTCTTTATTGGATAAAATCCTTCATATCCTCTTTGTAAATTATATTCTATAATATCTTTCCAATCTTCTTTGTCAAATTTATCCAACATATTTAATTTGCCTTTAAATACATTAACGTATAACTGTTTATTTCTATCTTTATATTTTTCAAGTAACATATTTAACCATTGTACAAGTAAATTTTGTAAATCTTTATTATCTGTTTTAGTATAAATCATACTCATACATTTAGTATACAACGATTCTTTTTTAGGCTTCTTTTTTGCACTCCCTAAAAATTCTGTAGTATTATCGTTAGATAATACTTTATTTACTTTAGTATCATTATTTGTAAGTATATCTGAAGTCATTTTAGAATGATGTGATTCATCTTTCACATCATTTTTAAGTGACGTGGTTTCAAAAAGCATATCATATAATAATGACGTGGTTCTATAATATGTTCTTGAACCTTGTGTATTTTCATTTGCGACTGTTTTAGATGTAATTAAATCCATCTTACGCAGTTTTGTTAATCTATTTTTTAATGTCCCATCTGTTATATTTAATATCGGTAATTCTGCTAAAATATGCTCATGATGTAACCATACATACGCATTATTATTTTTATCCATTATATGTTTCATTTTAGGATTTGATTGAGCATAGATAATATAGTTTAAAAGGAGTAAATCTATTAAGTCACATTTTACTCCGTCTTTATTATAAGATATTATTTTTTCCTGATTAAATCCTAATATCGAATACTTCATATTATTACCTCTCTGCAAAAATATTAAGTTTTGGTAACTCAGATATAATTATATTACTTTTAAAATGATTAGAATAATCAGAACAACAACAGTCCCTATTTAATTCTGGTTTATTTTCTATTATTAACACTATTTCTAATATATGTGTATCTGCTTCGGTGGAACATTCTATTATACTTAACTTAGTTATGTTTGGATTACTTTTAAGCCTCTCTTCTAATGATGATAAAATTCTTGAACCAAGATTTGTACTTTTTCCTATATATACAACAGTTGAACCTTCCCAAAATATATAAATGCCTTTCATATTTTGACATTGGTCTAATTGAACATTAAATGCCGCAGAAAATTCTTTACCAGTATTACATCTCGACATAATTTGTTCCTTTTTATATTTATTTATTTCCTCATCAAATTGCTTTCTACTTTTCTGTTTATACTCATCACAATAGGTTGATATAAATATTGATGTACTTTTGTAATCATTATAATCTGGTTCTGGTAATTCTAATAATTCAGCAATACCATTCGCATAATCAATCATCTTTTGTGTTGCCGCCATAAAGTTCTCCTTATAAAACAAACGAGTCTATATACATAGCCACTACTCTATGCATATAGACTCTTGTTAGTCTTGTCTCCCTATAAGGTGTCTTTTGCAAGCACTGTAGTGGGAGTGCAAGCTAACCTGTTTGTAAACCTTTAAAGAAAGGCCGCTTTTGCATTGCGTATATTTATTATACTACATACTTATCATATTGTCAAGCAACAAATTTAAGATAATTTCAAAATTTCTTCAATTTGTAAATCTACTTCTGTATTTACTGTATCCCACAATGCGTTCCTCTCTTCTTTTAAATTAGCATCTTCCGGAATTTGTCGTTCCTCACAAAACTCCACTGTGTAAAAACTATCTTTAATTTTTACTGAGCATCTACTTGTTGCTCTAATTATTGTAGTTTTTCCGATCGACATTATTTATTCTCCTTATTTTTCTTTTTCGTTACTTTTAAGGTTATTACTTCTTTTGTTTCCCTTGCTTTATCTAATTGCGCTACAATTTCAATTGGTATTTCACCAGTATATATAGCATGTTCAAGTACATCAATATCAACGTATTCTTTCGTTTTTATAATATTTTTAGTGTATCCTGTTTCTTTTAGTATCTCTAAAAGAATATCCTCATTCATAGATTCTCTTTTAGATACCGTACATTTTGCTACATAATCACCGGATTCTGCAAAGTCTAAATTATTCTGTAGCATGATCTCTTTAATTTCTTTATTTTGTTTCTCACAAATTTTTTTATACGAATCTGCCTCAGTTTTATTTTCAGCATAAATGGGAATAAGTTCTTTTAATCTATCCTGCATTTTCATTTACCTTCTTTTTATAGTATTGTTGAGTTACATCTCCCATAATACCATTTCTACCTTGCGGTATGGCTTGTTTAAATTCTATAAGTTTCCAAATATCAGACGCTTTCCAATATCTAGTTTGTCTAGCACCGTTTTGAATAAAATCTGGTAACATTTTAGCATACTCATTATCAGGATGTCGTTTTTTAAACATATACCAATTATTTATAGTTTTAAATGATACATCTACTCTAAGTGCTACTTCTTCTAATCGCAATAATTTTTCTTTATATTGCATATAATCACCTCCGTTTATCTCATAAGCACCACATCCTTTACTCGATTTTATAGTTTTTTAGTTTTTTAATATTATACAACATAAAACACTTATTGTCAACTGATAAGGAAATCAAGTAAGTTGGAATTTCTAATATCAATATGCCCATCGACTAATGCATCTGCCATCATACCTTTCTGATATACTAAATCATGTACCCTTTCATCTATCGTATCTTTACACACGAGGGTATAAATGGTAACATTATCTTTAGTTCCAACTCTATGGCATCTATCTTCTGCTTGTTCTTTGTTTGCTCTGTTCCACGGCTCATCCATGAAGATTTCTACGGTTCCTGCTGTAAGAGTAAGTCCTGTACCCATTGCACCGATTGTACCGATAATTACTTTAGAACGACCTTCTTGAAACTCTCTTACATTGTGCTGTCTCAATTCATCTTTAGTTTCGCCTGTAATAACGGACAGTGTATATTTCTTGTGAAGTCTTTCGTAAATAGCTTCTGTCATTTGTGTCCAGTTACTAAAGATAACTACTTTCTTACCATTGTCCACAGCTTCTTCTACAAGTTCTTCCATCCTGTCAAGTTTGGCAGATTCTTGAACAGTAGAAGAAAGAATACCTGTATAACCAGTTGCTTGTCGCATTCTGATAAGTTCAGCAAGAGGATTATTAGCCATCTTAATCTGATCAATATTCATCTTAATCTCTGCCGTTACTTCTTTATAGATTTGAGACTGTTTTGGAGTCATTTCAACATATTCTGTAATGTGAGTCTTTTCAGGAAGATCGAGAACATCTTTCTTTAATCTTCTCAACATGATTTCATCAAGCTGTGCCTGAAGTTCATCAAGATATCTGTATCCAACAACTTGATA
>JAEIGA010014610.1_pt1 | contig 11948 bp, 12 predicted proteins | sample 9270691 | NCBI WGS metagenome assembly JAEIGA01 (sample SAMN17057246, study PRJNA624740) | gut metagenome | biome: biome; isolation source: fecal sample | host: Bos grunniens | place: China: Xizang | collected 2019
AAGTATCACTACTGTCTCATAAATGTTTCCTGTTGGAGCTGCGAGATCGCAAAGATCCCTTGTAAGTGTGTTTGTAGGGATTTTCTTAGTACTCATAATATCATTTTAAATTAAAATCTCCTGAATCGTAAAGAGGAATTCACATTGCCTCTCATTTAATTATACCGCCGGATTCAAGGAGGGTTTCAAATTTTTTTCGTTATTCTGTCACTTCGGCACCAGAATTTTTCTTTGCCTGCTTCATGAGCTTTCGCCTTTCCTTTGCGAAATCCCTTTCATCCATCTCGACAGTCTCAGTCTCTACTCCCTTTCTTCCCAGAGCCTTCTGCACCTTATAATAAACATTATCGAGCTCTCTTTTGTAATGAGATTCCGGAAGTTCGCCGATAAAGTTATAATAGTCATCAATGAATGCAAGATATCTTTCCTTCTGCTTAGAGGCTATACTCTGAGCTGCATACTTATATGACGACATCGCTATATGGTAAAGGATATCCTCACGATATATATTATCTGCATCATCCTTGAGAACGTTCTTGAACGCTACCTTGGCTGCCAGATAGTCCTCCATCTTGTAATATAGTTTGGCTGCCTCATATGCCTTCTTGTCAAGTCTCTCGTTCAACTCGACGAGCATGTCGCGACACGCCTCCATATGCTCCGACTCAGGATACTCCAGAATATACTCTGAAATTGCGTTCATCGCCTTATATGTCGGCATCTGATCGAGCTCATATCTGAGTGTCGAACGATATAGACAGTCTATACGAAGATAGCTTGCATCAGCGACAAACGGGCTCCTTGGATAATTGCTTACGAACTGCTCGAAATTGGTCTCAGCAGTATAATAATCCTTGAATTTATAATTGCTGAGGCCCCAATAATACTTTACTGTATCTTCGCGCTCAGTTCCGCTGACAAGCATAGTAAGCGACTCGAAAAGAGATGCCGCCTTGGAATATTTGCCTGCATTGAAATATGAAAAAGCGGCGTCATACTTTTCGTCCGCATTATTACTCTGAAGAAGGAGTTCATACTGCGATTTGCATGAACTTGTAAAAAGTACCGCAGCTGATACTGCCAATAAAAGTCTAAATCTCATAATTATCATTATTGCATTTTCAGGAATTTCTCTGCATCCAGAGCAGCACGACATCCGGAAGCAGCTGCTGTTATGGCCTGTCTGTAGATCGGATCCTGAACATCACCTGCGGCAAAGACTCCTTCCACATTTGTCTTGGAAGTCTTTCCGTCTGTCTTGATATATCCTTCCTTATCTACTTCAACCCACTGACTGAAGAGCTCTGAATTAGGATGATGGCCAATTGCAAGGAAAAAGCCGTCGACTGCGATATCAAAAACCTCGCCATCCTTGCGCACAAGACGTGCTCCAGTCACGCCGTAATCGTCACCAAGAACCTCCTGAGTATTGCAGTTCCAAAGTATTTCGATATTCTCCGTATTCCTTACACGCTCCTGCATTGCCTCAGAAGCTCTGAGAACATCACGACGTACTATCATATAGACCTTCCTGCAGAGGCCGGCAAGATAAGTCGCCTCCTCACATGCTGTATCTCCGCCACCGACTACCGCAACAGTCTTCTTCCTATAGAAGAATCCGTCACATGTAGCACATGCAGAAACTCCAAGTCCCCTGTATTTGGTTTCAGAAGGAAGACCAAGATATTTTGCTGTAGCACCTGTCGCGATGATAAGGGTCTTTGCATATATCTCCTTGCTGCCATCAATAACAACACGGAAAGGCCTCTGTGACAGATCTACAGATGTCACAGCACCAGTATTGACCTCAGCTCCGAGACGTACTGCCTGATCCCTCATTGCAGACACAAGACCCTGGCCTGAAATACCGTTTTCAAAACCCGGATAGTTCTCAATATCAGTTGTTGTGGTAAGCTGGCCTCCTGGCTGCATACCTTCATAAACCACAGGAGCGATATCTGCCCTTGCGCCATAAATGGCTGCTGTATATCCAGCTGGACCGCCACCGACTATAAGACAATTTACTGTTTCCATTTCAATCAATTTGTGCAATTTGCAAATATAACAATTTCCTGATATATAAGGGTCAACTTATCATACTTTCATAAGGTATGGAGCCGCCTTTCTGTAAATCCAGCCTAAAAGGCAGTCAGGCACGATGACACAGACCGGTTTGAAGATCTTGTTCAGCAGTCCTGGCATCACACCCTTGCGCCTGCGGAAAGTCGCATTCAGGGCCTTATCAACGGCTTTCTCAGGAGAAATCATCACCCTAAGGAAACGGGCAAGCTTCCTCAAGCTGTCCTTCAATGGAATAAGCGGAGTATCAACCGCTCCGAAATACGCATTGGTAATGCTTACGCCAGTCTTCTGGGCTTCGATACGAAGCTCACGCGAATAATCACGGACGAAACGCTTTGTCGACCCATACATACCTATACCTGGCCATATCATCCAAGATGCAAGGGACGAAATATTCAGGATATAGCCACACCCCCTCTCTCTCATACCATTGAGATATTTCCTGCAGATCATAAGCGGCGTATACATATGGACCATCATGATGAGCGAAAGCGTCCTCTCGCTTGTCGCATGGATAGCCTGGCAATACATTATACCGGCATTATTGACAAGGACTTCAATCTCGCAACCCTCCTCCTCAGTCCTTGCGAATATAGAATCCGCAGCCGTGTCAAGCGAAAGATCCTGAACTACCGGCAATATGCGGAACAACTTTTTCTGCGAGTGAGATATTCCATCGGCCGACGCAATCTGATCCTTTACGATTGCCGCAGTCTCCTCAAGTCCGGAAGCATTTATATCAACAGCGACCACATTGTAACCCATACCTGCAAGTCTGGAAACATATATGCGGCCCATTCCTGATGCCGCGCCTGTCACAAGGGCCCACTTCTCAAAATTTCTGAAACGTTTGGTTAACTTCATCGTATGCAATTCTAAAAACGGGTGCAAAAATACCATTTTTTGAGCAAATTACCCAAAATCCGTAATTTAGAACAAATCCAAAATAAATTTGGAGCATTGGATTTTAATGCCTAATTTTGCAATATTAAAAATTAGACAGTATGACAGCACCGAAATGTCCGACAATCGAGGAATTCAAGCAGATTCTCAAGAAGCATTCGCTCAAAGCCACCCCTCAGCGACTTGCTGTACACGAAGCAATGATTTCTTTGGGCCATGCATCCGCAGACATGGTAACTGAAGCCATAGAAATGAAGGCTACCACAAAAGTTACAGTTGCCTCGGTATACAATATTCTGACAAACCTCGCCATGCTTGGAATCTACCACCACCGTATGAGTTCCAACAACAAGATGTACTTTGATGTCAACACTTTTGACCACATGCACCTGTATGACAAGGAGAACCATGTATTCAAGGATGTCATTGACGAAGAACTTCTCAACCTTATCAACTCACACTTAGCGAGAAAGAGATTTAAAGGATACAAGGTTGAAAGCATTGATGTTCAGATTGTTGGACGACCTACCAGGAAAAGGTATACTGTCTGAATGCAGTAAAGACCGTGACACAGAGAGCCGCACAAGGAAACATCCTATGCGGCTTTTCTCATATGCCGACGCAACGAATCAGACAAAGATTGCATCTATAGCGAGACGAACATTTTTAGCAACACATACATATGAATATATTAGGAAAGTCAATGATGATTCTGGCTGCAGCCGCAGCGCTCATTTCCTGCAAGCAGGACGAAACACTGATGTTTAATAATGTAACGATGGGAAATGTCATCGACGGTACATTTATAAGCGACCAGGGCAACATCTTCAACATCGTTGAAAGAAATACGATCAAGAACATCGAAGGGATGAACAGAGCACTGACGATATGCGACATCCTGAAGAAAGTGGATGGTTCTGAAAACGTATATGATGTACGTCTCAACGCTGTCACAGAAGTGTTCACAAAAAAACCAATCCTGCTTGAATATGCAGATGCATCCAAAGATGAGTCGGTAAACGACCCGATACAGATCATGAACCTATGGATATCCGGAGGATATATAAACATGTACATCATGCTGGAAATGAAACATGACAGCGGTCAGAAGCATATGGTCAACCTCGTATATGATGAGAATGGCTCCGCAGACGGCAAATACGTTTTCCAGCTGAGACACAACTCATACGGCGAATCCATGATATACGAAGCAACCGGATTAGGCTATGGCAGCACATACGCAAGTTTCCCGATAAGCGATATAATCAAGGAAGACAATGCCGAGCTCACTATAAACTGCAGATGGTACCAAAGTGACGGATACGGATTCTCCTCAGAAGTGATGGACTACAGTCATAGCAGGACATACACTAAAGGCGCTTTTGAACATGTACCATCCTCTACCCAAGTAAAGTCTACAGCGGAAATCAACTAAATGGAATTGGTCTCCTGCAAGCAGTTTTTTTCATATGGACATCAAATATCGCAAAAAATTATTGCAGATTTAAAATTTATACGTATATTTGCAGTCCTCAAACCAATATGGTGCCCATAGTTCAGTTGGTTAGAGCGTCAGATTGTGGTTCTGAATGTCGTGGGTTCGAATCCCACTGGGCACCCTTCAAAAGCCTTGGAGAAATCCAAGGCTTTTTTGTTTTATATCCTGCACTCAAATCATATAAAAAAAGGAAATTTCTTAAAGAAAAAGAAAAATGTGACGAAAGTCTGTATCCCTCGAACATCCGGCATATATATTTCAGATATCTTTGCCGGAAAATGAAATGAGATGAAACTGAAGGAACTGAATTCAGACGAGAGGCCGAGGGAAAGAATGATGGAAAAAGGTGCAGCTTCCCTCAGCAATGCAGAACTGGTAGCCATTCTTCTGCGCACGGGTACCGGGCGAATGAATGTAGTGGATGTAGCGCGCGAGCTGCTCAAAAGCGCCGGGAACAAACTTACGGCCATCATGACTATGCCACAGGAAAAGATGTGCGAAATAGAAGGGATAGGCAGGAGCAAGGCCGTGACGGTCGCTGCCGCCTTTGAATTAGGAAGAAGATGCGCCCTCGAGTCAGCCGTAGAACACAAAGACAGCATAACAAATCCCAAAGCCGTTTACAGAATAATGATTCCGGAGATGAAGAGTCTGGACCATGAAGAGTGCTGGGGCTTATTCCTCAACAGAGCCAACTACATTATCGGCAGGGAAAAACTAAGTTCTGGAGGGATCGATTCGACCGTAATAGACACAAAGACAATAGCGCGCAAGGCGTTGGAAAAGAAAGCCACTTCAATGATTCTTGTACATAATCATCCTTCCGGCAACCCGACTCCCGGCACCAACGATATACGTGAGACACGTCGGCTGAAGACAGCATTGGAAACTTTGGGCATCTCACTTACCGACCACGTGATAGTTTCCGAAGACAGTTTTTACAGCTTTGCAGACGAGCAGGTCACAATATGCGGAAGAAAAAGGATCTCAAATGAACAAGATAAGTTTTGACCTGTAAAAATAAAAAGATACATTTGTAGTCCACTAAATAAAGTTCAGAAAGATGAAAGTCATTAACCTCGGAGAAAACAATTCTGTACTGAACAGATTCATGGCAGAAATACGCGACAAGGCGATCCAGAAAGACAGTTTGAGATTCCGCAGAAATCTGGAGCGACTCGGTGAGGTCTTCGCTTATGAAATCAGCAAGACGCTCAACTATTCAGAAAAGCAGTTCGTCACTCCGCTTGGTATTGCAAACATCAGCACACCCGACGACCAGATTGTAGCGTCTACGATTCTCCGTGCGGGACTCCCCCTTCATCAGGGTATCCTCAACTTCTTTGATGGTGCCCAGAACGCCTTTATCGCCGCATACCGAAAATATGACAAGGCCGAAGACTTTCATATAAACATCGAATACGCAAGCACTCCTGACCTCGAAGGTAAGACACTTATCCTTGCCGACACCATGCTTGCTACAGGAGCATCACTGGAACTTGCATACAAAAGACTCTGCGAGGAAGGACAGCCCGCATATACTCATCTTGTATGTCCGGTCGCAAGCGCATACGCGGTGGAGTATCTTCAGAAACACCTCCCATCCGAAGGCATTACTCTTTGGGTGGCAGCCATCGACGAAGAACTCACCAGCCACTCATACATAGTGCCAGGCCTCGGCGACGCCGGAGACCTGGCATATGGTACAAAGAAATAATCGTATTTTAAAGTTCCTTTCTCAGACGAGCCTTAGGGATTCCCAGCTGATCACGATACTTGGCAATGGTGCGACGGGCCACCTTATAGCCCTTTGCAGTCATTTTCTCTACAAGTTCGTCATCAGTAAGAGGCTTGTGCTTGTCCTCCGTATCGACACACTCCTGAAGAGCCTTCTTGAGTTCACGGGTAGACACCTCCTCTCCGTCCTGATTTTCAAGTCCTTCCGAGAAGAAATACTTCAGGGAGTAGATGCCGAAATGAGTCTCGATATATTTGCTGTTGACAACTCTTGAGATTGTAGAAATATCAAAACCGGTCTTCTCAGCTATATCCTTGAGTACCATAGGTTTGAGGTTTGTCTCGTCGCCATCTACAAAATATTCTCGCTGATAGTCAACTATTGCCTGCATAGTGCTGGAGAGCGTATTATGGCGCTGCTTTATAGCCTCGACAAACCATTTTGCAGAATCCAGTTTCTTCTTGACAAACGTTGCGGCTTCCTTCTTCTCACGCTCCGATGAATTGGCTGCTTCCATAAGAATGTCTGCATACTTCCTGTTCACCTTCAATTCAGGAATAGAGAAACGCGGCATCGAAAGTTTAAGTTGACCATCAATATATTCAAGAAGAAAATCAGGAATAATCTGCTGTGCCTGATCGTTATATGAATCATCAATCTGACCTCCCGGAGAAGGGTTCAACTTGAGGATCTTGGCCATGGCAGCCTTGAGTTCCTGCTCGGAAAGGCCCATCCTGTTCATTATCTTCTGATAATGCTTATTGGTAAATTCCGTGAAATGATTGGTAAGAATCTTCTTGGCATTTTCGATTTCCGGGGTTTTTCTGCAATTTCGGATCTGAAGCAGAAGACACTCACGCAGATCTCGTGCGCCTACACCGGAAGGCTCAAATTCCTGAACGACTTTAAGCATTTCAAGAACCTCCTCCTCGTCTGTCTCGACATTAGCCCTGAACGAGAGGTCATCGACAATACTGTCAATACTTCTGCGCAGGTAGCCATCGTCATCAAGACTACCTATAAGGAAAGATGCGACAGCATACTGATGTTCCGTCAGACTTCTGTATCCCAACTGTTCCTGAAGGCTCTGGGTAAAGCTCTCCTTCACCGAAAACGTATTATACTGAGGGCGTTCATCCTTTGAATAGTTATCTGCCCTCAACCTATAGCCAGGAATGGAATCATCTTCCTTGTACTCCGACAAGGAGACTTCTCTTGGAGCCTCATCCTCCTCCTTTTCAGAAGGAAGATTCTCATCAAGAACCGGGTTTTCCTCAAGTTCCTTACGAATCCTCTGCTCCAGCTCCTGAATAGGTAATTCAATCAGCTTGATTGTCTGAATCTGAAGAGGAGAGAGTTTCTGAGTCTGCTTTAATTCTAATCCTTGCTTTAACATTGCTTATCGTTTTATATCTATAGCTTTACAGCCTTAGGCCTAAGCACCTTGATCGTATCGGTAACATAGGCATTTTCCCTGTCCACCACCGGATAATTGATATTCTCCTTCACGACGAATGCACTCGGAAATTCGTGCTTGATACGCTCAAGAAGTTCCATAGCCTCCGACTTTGTCCTGCAATCTCCGACTGTAACCTTGAAATACGGGTTCGCATAACTGCGATATGCCGATACATCATGATACAGTGCTTCAAATTTCTTCAATGCGGTCTCAGATTCATTTCGGGCAGTCTGCTTGTTGTCGAAAAATATCCTGACCCTGAAGCCCGGAATCGTACGTTCCTCATTTGTGATTATATGCCCGTTCATGGAGTTCTCCACCTCAGCTGACTGATATATATTAACATATGCAGAGGCCCCCCTTGTCTTTGACGGCATGTTCTTGAACACATTGCGGCCCACAAGTGACGAATCCACAGCTGCTGTAGGGCGATATATCACAGAATCCACAAGCTCATAACCTTGAGGTATCGACTGCTGCGCCTTTGCAGGAGCGGACGTCATTACAAATAATGAGAGGATCAGGGAAATGATGATCAGTGAGTCAGTTTTCATTGTCTTGCTAGTTGATAAAATTTCTTTAAAGGCAAACCTTCATATGCCATCTTGCGCGATAATCCGTTTTTGAGCGACACCTTGGCATACAGATCGACCACACACTCTTCTATAACATTACCTTTCAGCAAAGTCATCATCTCCAGAAGTGATACTCCCTCGTCTAATGTAACGACGGCTCTCAAATGGTATTTTTCGAGCGTCCTCGCTTTCATTATGAACGGGTCGACGGTCACTCTACCAAAAACTTTGCCAGAGCGTGAAACCACACCTGAAACATCAGACAAAGTCAGCTGCCCGGCTGGATTGTCAATCTCCACATAGACCATCAGGACGACAGAACGGAGGCCGCTCGGCATCACATTTTCAATACCCGCCGAAACCGGACGTATCTGCCTGTACTTTGCACAACCGGAAAGACCGAGAATCAGTACGATAAGGAGACCCATTACGAGTCGGGTAAATCTTTTATTCATAGATGTCATCAAAAAACTAAAATCTATATTCCATATCAATGCACAGATAACTATATTCAGCGAAAAATCCTATCTTTGTACCTGTTTGACACATCCGCAGCAAGTTGCGGAAAAGATGAAATTACAATGAACGACATCAGACCGATAATAGACGAAAGCCGTCCGAAAGTATACATTGAGACTTACGGATGCCAGATGAATGTAAATGACAGCGAGGTAATACTCTCGATTCTCCAGGATGCCGGATATGCATTGACAGAAGACATTGAAAAGGCTCAGGTAATTCTGGCCAATACATGCTCTATCCGCGACAATGCAGAGCAGAGGATATGGGGAAGGATCGACCAGTTCAAACTGCAGAAAAGAAAGAGAGACGGAGTGATAATAGGCATAGTGGGATGTATGGCAGAGAGGCTCAAGGACAAGCTTCTTGAGGCAGTAGACCTTGTTGCAGGCCCGGATTCATACAGAAGCCTTCCGGAGCTGCTTGATGCAATAAGACCGGACAGCCCGCAGATAAACGTATTGCTCTCACATGAAGAGACTTATGCCGACATCTCTCCTGTCCGTCTGGACAAGAACGGCGTATCGGCATTCATTTCAATCATGCGCGGCTGCAATAATGTATGTTCATATTGCGTGGTACCGTATACAAGAGGCGCTGAAAGAAGCAGGGACCCGCATACGATCGTGCGTGAAGCTAAGATTCTGTTCGAGAACGGATACAAAGAAGTCACATTACTCGGTCAGAATGTGGACTCATACATCTGGAAGGACAAGGAGGACAGCAGCAACGACGTAAATTTCGCACAGCTTCTCGAGATGGTCGCACAGATCAGCCCGGAGCTTAGGGTAAGATTCTCGACTTCACACCCTAAGGACATCAGCGACGAGGTCATTTACACAATGGCCAGACACGAGAATATCTGCAAGCACATCCATCTTCCAGTCCAGTCAGGAAGCAGCATCATGCTAGAAAAGATGAGACGCAAATATAACCGCGAATGGTATCTGGAAAGAGTTGCAAAGATCCGCGAGGTCATTCCTGACTGCGGTATCACTACAGATGTCATCGCCGGTTTCAGCGGAGAGACAGAGCAGGACCACAAGGACACCCTCTCGCTCATGGAGCAGGTCGTATTCGATTCTGCTTTCATGTTCGCATATTCAGAGCGTCCTGGCACACTTGCATCAAGAAGATATCCTGACGACATTCCATACGAGGTCAAGACCGACAGGCTTAACGAAATCATTGTCCTCCAGGGACGCATGAGCCTCAAGAGCAATGAAAAGGAAATAGGAAGAAGGCTGCGCGTTCTTGTCGAGGGACCGTCAAAGAAGAATGCTGACGACCTGTGCGGAAGAGCAAGCAGCAACAAGATGTGCGTATTCCCTTCACGCGGAGAAAAGGCTGGAGACTATTGCGAAGTAGAGGTAGTATCTGTCACATCCGCCACACTCATATGTAAAAGAGTAGACTAATAAAACATCATAAGACATGAGCAGATACATTCTGGCTCTGGATCAGGGCACAAGCAGCTCAAGGGCCATTGTATTCGACAAGGACGGCCAGGCCAAGGCTGTCGCACAGAAGGAATTCACCCAGATTTTCCCTAAGCCGGGCTGGGTGGAGCACAACCCGATGGAGATATGGTCATCGCAGGCTGCAGTCATTGCTGAAGCCATCACTTCAATTGATATAAACGGCCTTGACATTGCCGGCATAGGTATCACAAACCAGAGAGAGACCACCATCGTATGGGATGCAGAGACAGGAGAGCCCGTTTACAACGCCATAGTATGGCAGGACAGACGCACATCCGAATATTGCGACTCCCTCAAGGAAAAAGGGCTGACTGACACAATCAGAAGCAAGACCGGACTGATCATAGATGCATATTTCAGTGCCACCAAGATCAGATGGATACTTGAGAATGTTCCTCATGCGCGAGAAAAGGCCGAGCAGGGAAAGCTTCGTTTCGGAACAGTCGACACATGGCTTATATGGATGCTGACAAGAGGTGACGTACATGTGACTGACGTCAGCAACGCCTCAAGGACAATGGTATACAACATCCATGACCTCTGCTGGGACCAGGAACTTCTGGACCTTTTCGGCATACCGGAATCAATGATGCCGCAAGTGAAGTCTTCAAGCGAAGTCTACGGTTACACAAAGACGACTCTTTTCGCACACGAAGTACCTGTAGCTGGTATTGCAGGAGACCAGCAGGCGGCACTCTTCGGACAGATGTGTACCGATCCGGGATCGGTCAAGAACACATATGGAACCGGATGTTTCCTTCTGATGAATACCGGAACCAAACCTATAACATCAAGCAACAATCTCCTCACGACAATCGCGTGGAAGATAGGCAACGAGGTCAATTATGCTCTCGAAGGAAGCATATTTGTAGCCGGCAGCGTAGTTCAATGGCTTCGCGACGGCCTCGGAATAATCAAATCATCTTCAGAAGTAGAAGCTTTGGCAGCAAGCGTACCGGACAACGGTGGAGTATACTATGTACCGGCCCTCACTGGTCTTGGAGCTCCGTATTGGGACCAGTACGCAAAAGGCTGCATCTATGGCCTGAGCAGAGGAACGACAGCAGCACATATCGCACGTGCCGCTCTTGAAGGCATCGCATTCCAGACCATGGATATAGTGAATGCAATGGAAAAGGATGCAGGAGTCAGACTCGCCGAACTCAAAGTAGACGGAGGAGCATCCAGAAACAACCTCCTCATGCAGTTCCAGGCAGATATCCTGAGCACATCAGTAATCAGACCTAAGGTTACAGAAACAACAGCCCTCGGAGCAGCATATCTTGCAGGACTGGCGGTAGGATTCTGGGAAAGCATCGATCACATAAAGAGCCAGTGGGCTGTCGAGACCGCTTTCGTCCCAAAAGCCGAAGACGCAGATATCAGAACCCTGAAAGAAGGATGGAAGGACGCCATAAACAGAACATTATCAAACAGATAAATATTGCGAAAATATGACTGAATACATATTTGAGTTTATCGGCACATTGGTGCTGGTACTTCTTGGCGACGGAGTGTGCGCCGCAACAAGCCTTGACAGAAGCAAAGCTAACGGAGCCGGATGGGTTGTGATTGCAATGGGATGGGGATTTGCCGTAATGGTCGGTGTATTCATAGCAGGCTCGATATCCGGGGCTCACCTCAACCCTGCAGTCAGCATCGGATGCGCATTGGCCGGCTCGATGGCATGGAG
>JAEIGA010014611.1_pt1 | contig 11948 bp, 10 predicted proteins | sample 9270691 | NCBI WGS metagenome assembly JAEIGA01 (sample SAMN17057246, study PRJNA624740) | gut metagenome | biome: biome; isolation source: fecal sample | host: Bos grunniens | place: China: Xizang | collected 2019
ACGTTTTGCAGACAGACTATACACCCTATCCAATATGGTGTTTTTCGTTTATGGGAAAATAGAACCGAAAATCGTTCGACGTGAATTGGTAAAAGCTCTCAATAAGGTGGCGCTATCGCTCCCCGAAGGTAATACATTACGACAAAAACTGACGGAAGAAACGACGGAATTTACTGCTACTACAGACAACGATACCACCAGAACTGCCCTACCTCCATATATACCACAAGAGGTGATACGTAAAAAAGATACACACCAGGCACACGTCCTCATTGGTACACGTGCATATAGCGCGCGCGACCCACGTCACCTCAGTTTGTACCTACTGAATAATATTTTGGGAGGACCCGGCATGAACTCGCGCCTCAATATCAGTCTGCGCGAAAAGAATGGTCTGGTGTATACGGTAGAAAGCGTGATGACCACATATACCGACACCGGAGTATGGAGCGTGTATTTCGGATGTGACCCTCACGATATCTCACGTTGTAAACGATTGGTGATGAAAGAGCTGAAACGATTGGCAGACCAACCGCTCAGTGAATCTGCCCTTAAAGCCGCCAAACAACAAATCAAAGGACAGATTGGTATCTCCTATGAAAATTCCGAAAGTGTAGCACTGGCAATGGGTAAAACCTTTCTACATTACCGACAGACACGCGACAAAGAACGATTGTTTCAAAAAATAGATGCACTGACGGCAGAAGACTTGCATGCTGTAGCAAAAGAGATGTTCCAGCCGGAAAATCTGACTACTTTGATTTACAAGTGAACCGAATCTCTCAAAACGAGTAAAGATTCAGGCCCCATATTGAACAACAAATCCGCAATACTCAAATTGGGAATAAATCCATTCTTCTCTTGAAACACCTGGTAATAGATAGGACAGCAGAATTGTTTGTCCTCCTCAACCGCTATTTTCGGACTAATGCGATTCTTGAAATCGTCCCATACCGGTTGCGCCACGCCATCAATTTTTCCGTAGGCTGTTGTAAAGACAGGAGTAACATTAAGGTTGATCAACTCACAAACTTTCTCTCTGATGGCCTCATTGAAATCCAACAGAAACTCCCAGCGTTTGGTATAAAACGGTAGGAAATCATCCGCATAGTATTCAAAATACGGGCTGTTGCGATAGCTGCTCTCCAAAGCATTCCAATGCAGATGGCGCCAATTGCCATGATCGGAAATGCGAATATCCTTCATGGCACATTTTTCTGATTCCGGTTTGACAATCGGGATGGTCAGTATTTGTGTTCCTGAAGGAGAAGCTATGACACAACGATTACGGTAAGTCTGTTTGATATAATGTTCGTATGCCTCAACGACTACTTGATCGCAGGCATAAAGTTTGGCATAATATTGTATGGGTGCCCAATAAGCGGTAGAAAGCAAACAAGATTTATTCATCGCCGGATATCTGGTTTTTCGCAGCCCACCTTCATCATCGTACGGTCCCAACGGAAAGGATTGTACCATGGAGCTGCATCATCAAAAGAGTACAACACACGGGTAAGACGACCTATAATATAGATGTCAGGCACAAATCCGAAAGTCCTGGAGTCCAGTTGATTTTCACAATTCGCCGATGACATCCAATAGTAATCATGCATAAAACGGAATGAAGTCACCAATTGTCCTGCCACATACAACGAGTCCGAAACTACTTCAGAGCACAATCCCTCATGCAGATTAATCATACTGTTGTACCAATATACATTATCCGGTGTAATACCCACAAACTCTCCTTTTTGTGGTAAGCGCACCTTTTTGAATGGTCGTCCGGATGGCGGCATATACCTGAAAATATTTCCGCAACGGTCTACCCATAACGTATCACCCGGCACCGCATAGCAATAACCAATAAAGATGTTCCGCTCGTCAATGAAGATGCTATCGTCGTGCATAGAGGGGTCATTGAATGCCACCCACTCGCCCAAACCAACCCGAGCATCTCCCAAACGGGCTTTATCCAACCATTTCATCGGTGACAATCTAATGCCATAAGACCATTTATTGAGCGCAACACGATCGCCAGCCATAAATACAGGGCGCTCCCCGTCCTCCGGTATTTCTACGATTGAACACCCAAAGAAGCGGATGCCCCACACCAGAATACCAGCCACCAGAATGCTGAAAATCAAACGTAGCGCACTTTTGAACATTTCCTTCTTATTTTATATTGTCTACCAAACGGAAAAGTCTGTTCCAACGGATATGTCCGTCGCCCCACGCACGGTCCTTGTCCGTAGAAAGCCATATAATAATGGGTTTTCCTACAATGTGATCCTCCGGAACAAACCCCCAATAACGTGAATCGGCTGAGTTATGACGGTTGTCGCCCTGCATCCAATAGTAGTCCATTTTGAAAGTATAGCTGTCGGCAGGAGTTCCATTGATTAGAATCTGACCGTCAGATGTCACTTGCAAATCATTCTTTTCATATACTTTGATAGGACGCTCATAAATCGGTAGATTCTCCAACGTCAACGTTACGGTCTGCCCTTTTGCAGGAATCCAAACAGGTCCGTAATTGTCACGTGTCCATCCGGTATAAGCATTCAAAGGATAAAGTCCGTCAGCAACAGATGAAAGACTATCGTACGTTATAGACTCCACGATATCCGTACATGTTTTCAGACGCTGATATGCAACATTTGTCAATGGTAGTGAACCCGTTTGGCTCATGGAAGTCAAATCCTCCTGACTGATTCCCAATTCACGTACAAGTTCATCGGGAATAGGACGCTTGAGGCGCACGATATAATCATACTGCACATTGTCCGGTTCTTTATTGGCAACACCGTCTAAATAAATGATATGGTTCTTTATCTCTAAAGTCTGTCCCGGTAATCCGACACATCGTTTCACATAATTCTCCCTACGATCGACCGGACGCCACGTTACACCACCAAAAACTCCCTTGTTTTGGTTAATGTACTCGCGGCCCAATGCATAGATTTTATCAAAGAATGTACGCTGTTGCAGAACTGACAGGGAATCCAATGGAGGATAGTTCCCATATTGTTGGTAATAGTTCTGCGCACCGATACCATAAGCGATGGCATAGAAATCCATCCCTTGAAATTCCGGATTTACCGTTACAGTATCACCTGACGGATAATTGAACACCACAATATCGTTCAATTGTGGTTTCCCCTCACCCACACGTTCATATTCCCATTGGGGCCATTCAAAATACGACTTACCTCCGATTACCGGCATGGTATGCTGTGTGAGAGGCATGGAAAGCGGAGTCTGCGGTTTTCGTGGTCCGTAGCTCATCTTGCTCACAAACAAATAATCGCCCACCAATAATGATTTCTCAAGCGATGATGTGGGTATCGTATAGTTCTGAAAGAAGTAAATATTTACGAAATAAACTGCCACCAAAGCGAAAACAATGGCATCTACCCAACTCATGATGGTGCGCGTAATCGGACTTTCTGCCTCCTTCCACCAAGTCCAACGGATGTATTTGGTAATATAGACATCGTAAATAAAAGGCAGGACAATGATTCCCCACCAACTTTTTATCCAAAACAAAAACGCCAAGTACAACACCACCACGACGCCCATCTTTATCCAATCCATAGGGGTGGGGTTATGTTTGATTCTTTTCATCATATCTATTATGAACTACTTAAAACTGAAACAAATCATCCATCCCGAGCAAGCCCTCATGTTTTGCAGTATATTCTGCTGCAAGCACAGCACCTAACGCAAATCCCTTACGATTATGAGCATCATGAGTAATGGTAATCATATCAGCTTCACTGTCGTAAGCAATACTATGTATACCAGGGACCTCATCGCGACGAACGCTATCTATCACCAAGTCTGTTGCAGGATGAGTTCCTTCACCGCTCAACGTACCATCCGGTGCAAGCAATGTGCCTTTTGTCCAATCTGTTTTTCTGTCTAAATTCTCTAAAATCCCTTCTGCCAAAGTGATGGCAGTGCCACTGGGAGCATCTAACTTATGGACATGATGCACTTCCTCCATCTTGACATCATAAGCTTCAAAACGATTCATGATGCGTGCCAGATATTTATTGACTGCACTGAAAATGGCAACTCCTAAACTGAAGTTACTGCTCCAAAAAAGCGTCTTGCCCTCTTCATTACACATCCGACGCACATCATCTCCATGCTCGGACAACCATCCGGTAGAACCGGAAACGACTTTTACCCCCTGTTCAAAAGCTTTCAAGTAATTGTCGTATGCAGTATGCGGTGTAGTAAACTCTATGGCAACATCTGCTGAACGGAATGCATCGGAATCAAAATCCTCACGATTATTGATGTCAATGATAGACACTATCTCATGACCACGTTCCAAAGCTATCTGCTCTATCATGTGCCCCATCTTACCATATCCTATTAATGCTATTTTCATGATTTCAAACTTATTGTTTCATTTTCTTGGACAAAGATAGAGGATTTGCACTGAATTTCATTACTTTTGTTCGTAAAAATAAAGCCCCGACAGCATGGCTATGGAAAAACTTTTGTATTACATTTGGAATTATAGATTATTCCCATTGCACCCTTTGCAAACCACAGAGGGTGAGGTGGTAGAAGTGCTGGATTCCGGAATATTGAACAGAAATGCCGGTCCTGATTTCCATCATGCCAAGATTAAGATAGGAGATACCTTGTGGGTGGGGAGCATTGAGATTCATCAAAAATCCAGCGATTGGTTCCAACATGGCCATCATGAAGATGTACACTACAACAATGTCATTCTGCATGTAGTACAGACTGCCGATAAGGATGTGATAACAGAAGATGGAAAATGTCTTCCACAATTGGTTCTAACAATCCCCGAACATTTGAAAGAGAACTATAAGGAATTATGTAAGACAACGGACTATCCCCGCTGCCATAAAATCATACCGCAAATTGACCATTTCACTATTCACAGTTGGCTCAATGCATTAGTGTATGAAAGATTAGAACAAAAGGCTCACGTCATCCTGGAACGGGTAAAATCATTGCAAGGCGATTGGGAAAAAGCATACTTTATCACTTTAGCGCGCAACTTCGGTTTCGGTATCAATGGTGATGCCTTTGAATTCTGGGCCAAGAATATTCCTTTGCCGGCTGTCGCGCATCATCGCGACAATCTGTTCCAAATAGAAGCGATTTTTATGGGACAGGCCGGGTTCCTTGATATCAATACGATTCCTCAGAAATATCAACAAGAAGCCGTTAATGACGGATATTTTTCTAAGCTGAAAAGGGAATACGAATATCTGGCACATAAATTTTCCTTGACTCCCATCAATGCAAGTGTATGGAAGTTCTTACGATTGAGACCACAGAATTTCCCTCATGTCAGACTGGCACAATTGTCACAGCTATATTACTATCAGTCTGCCGGTTTCTCACAGATTTTGGAACAACCGGACATTGATGGACTACAAGAAGTTTTGAAAACACATGCCACGACCTATTGGCAATCACATTACACCTTTGGATGTCCCAGCGCAAGGAATGATAAAACATTGACCATCACTTCTCGCCAACTGATTATCATCAACACCATTGTGCCCTTATTGTACGCCTATGGCATTTCAATTGGTGATGAGCAGATGAAGGAGCGGGCTCTGAATCTCCTGGATTCCATTAGGGCAGAAAATAATTATATCACACGACAATGGAGCGAATTGGGAATAAAAGTGGACAGAGCAACGGACACTCAAGCCCTTATACAACTCAAGAAAGAATATTGTGACCGAAAATACTGTCTACACTGCCGATTCGGATATGAATTCATGAAACGAAAAGAAAAACCATAACATGAAAACAGCATATTCATTTGAACTTGAAATGAAGGTGCGCGATTACGAATGTGACCTTCAAGGTATTGTCAACAATGCCAACTATCAGCATTATATTGAACACACCCGTCATGAATTTCTGACGGCACATGGCATTAGTTTTGCTCAACTCCATAAAGAAGGCATTGACCCTGTTGTGGCAAGACTGAGCATGGCCTTCAAGACTCCGCTTACGAGTGGCGACAAGTTTGTCTGCAAACTGAATGTGGTTAAAGAAGGTATAAAGTACGTTTTTCAGCAAGACATCTTCCGATTGCCGGATATGAAGTGTTGCATCAAAAGTCAAGTGGAAACGGTATGTATCGTGAATGGCAGACTGAATACTTGTGAAATTTTTGATCAATTGCTTTCCCAGCATAATGAATAACCATCCTCACAAAATTGTATGCACGAAAATGAAATACTCTGTAGCATGGCGCTGAGCAGGACACTGCATTTCTATCCTGTCATACAGCATCAACTCGTCAAAGAGATTGGCAGCGCCAGCGCCGTATACGAAAACCGCCATCATATCAAAGATCTTTACCCTGAAATATCGGACAAACTTGCCGAAGTTCTCAAGGGAATGGACGAACACATAAAACGTGCGGAGGAAGAGTGGATGTTCGCTACCCAAAAGGGAATTGAGTGTATCTGCTATCATGATGAAAATTATCCTGCACGACTCAGAGAATGTGACGATGCACCTATCCTCCTTTTCTACAAAGGAAATGCAGATATGAACCGTTCACGCGTCATTAATATGATTGGCACACGCCATTGTACTGAGTACGGGAAAGATTTATGTCGTCACTTTGTTCATGACCTCAAACTGTTATGCCCGGACGTATTGGTGGTCAGCGGTTTGGCATATGGAATTGACATCCATAGTCATAGAGCTGCCTTATCCAATGGGCTGGATACTATAGGTGTATTGGCGCACGGATTGGACCAAATCTATCCAAGGACACACCGCAACACAGCCATTGAAATGATAGGACAAGGTGGATTACTGACAGAATTCATGAGCAAAACGAATGCCGATAAAGTGAATTTTGTACGCAGAAACAGGATTGTTGCCGGTATGGCGGATGCTACTATTGTCATTGAATCAGCTGACAAAGGTGGTGCACTCATCACTGCCGGCATCGCTTCTGATTATAATCGCGATGTTTTTGCTTTTCCCGGGCGAATCAATGATGCCTATTCACAAGGTTGTAATCAGTTGATACGTGACAACAAGGCCATTTTGATACAAAATGCAGATGATTTTATGGATGCTATCGGGTGGGTGAAGAAAAAGGAACAACCAGAAAACATTCAGATTGAATTATTTCCGGATCTCTGCGAAGAAGAACAACGCATCATTGAGTACTTACAACAGCAGGAACGGGCACACATCAACAATCTCTCTATTGCTGTCAATATTCCCATACATAAAATCAGCGGTTTCCTGTTCCACCTTGAAATGAAAGGATTGGTAAAACTGATGAGTGGAGGAACATACAGACTGTTATAATGGAAGAATACTACGATTCATCCATATTAAAGGTATCATCATCTCGCTTTTCCGCTATTGACAGCGCATGGACATTGCGTTGTAACCCTGGATATTTCGCCCGCTTAACTGCGGAACCTTTAAATACCCTTTGGTAGGACTCCTGCGTCAGTTCTTTCCATGAGTTCCAATCCATAGACAAAAGTTCCGAAGTAGGAGAAAAATCTTTTTCATGCGTTGGAACGGCGAATTTCAGATACGGGCATACCTGTTGACAACGGTCACAGCCATAAACATACGGATGCATCTTTGAGGCTGCCTCAACCGGAATTTCTCCTCGATTTTCAATCGTCAGATAACTTAAACACTTTCGGGCGTCCAATCCTTTATGAAGCGTCAAAGCGTCTGTAGGGCAATGCTCTATACATCTCATACAATTCCCACAATGGTCATTCATAGGTATACCATATTGATCCACCTGCTGATTCAAGAATATTTCTCCTAAGAAATAGGTGCTGCCCGCATGCGGAATAATCAGTTGCTTGTTTCGACCTATCCATCCTAATCCACATTGCCACGCCCAATATCTTTCAAAGATAGGAGCTGTATCACAAAAACACCGCCCTGTAACATTGGCATCCGAATACTGTTTTTGAATGGCTCCCAATAAGGCTTGCAACTTCTCTTTCATCACTTCATGATAATCTCGCCCATAGGCATACCACGAAATTTGAGGTTGGTGCTCCGGAATAAAAGTTTTTGGAAAATAATTCAATGCTACGGAAATAATGGTACGACAGTCCTCCACCAAACATGCGGGATTGGAACGCTTATCCATATTACGCTCCAAATAGGTCATATCTGCATGCAATCCTCGTTGCACCCAATCATGAAAAAACTGACGATGCCCTTCATCTACAGGTTGAGCCTTTGCGAACCCACAGGCAGAAAAGCCGAGACGTTCGGCCTCGGCTTTTATCCATACGGAAGATAATATATTTTCTTCTACACCATTCTGCATTTCTTCTATCACTTTATCAGTTCAAAGGAATATCCTTCATCCTTCAACCATTGTAATGATTCGGGCAACGCTGTACGCAATTTCTCTATACTTTTCAATGAGTCATGAAAAGTAATAATGGAACCGTTTCGAGCATATCGTTTGACATTATTCACCACATCGGCAGCAGTCATCCTCTTACTATAATCACGAGTGACCAAGTCCCACATGACAATACGATAGTGCTTGCGCAATAGTCGATATTGGAGGATGCGCATCCAACCATGTGGCGGACGAAAGAGATGGGAATGTATCAAAAGATTTGCTTTCTCTGTATTCTCCAGATATTCTTTACTTGAATGTCTGAATCCCCCGATATGATTGAATGTATGATTTCCGACACAATGCCCACGTTCCACCACCATCTTATGAATTTCAGGGTATTTACGGACGTTATCACCGACCATGAAAAATGTAGCTTTGACTCCGTAACGATCCAATACGTCCAAAACAAATGGAGTTGCTTCAGGTATAGGGCCATCGTCAAAGGTCAGGTATACCGATTTCTTTTGTGGATTTATCCGCCACATCGCTGACGGATAAATCCACCTAAGAAATATGGAAGGTTGTTCTATGAACATCTATTTTTGTAATTAAAAGTTCACGCCTCGCTGAAAACCGGCCTCAATGTATTGGTTCACCACCTCACGACATTCGGCAGCCTTCTCCTCATCAGTAATCGATAGTGCTTTTGACACTTCATTAAGAATATAAATTCGACTGATATAATCCCTCTGCGACTGCAATAACCTTGGAGTACTCAAAGAAAGGTACCAATCAAGATATTCTTTTGTATTGTCACCCATCTCTCTAAGAATGGTATGTCCCTCTTCTTGATGACCCAAGAAACTCCACACCTCAGCTAAGTCAATTGAACCGCTCTGATAATTATGAGGTACTACAGATGACGGGATAGCCTCTTCTATACGCTTCACGACCGCCAATGCCTTATCTTCCTTACCCTCTATCAAAAGTTGCTTAGCTAATTGTGCAAACAAACGACGATGTGTATAGCACATTCTCATGACCGTTTCATCCAAATAAATATCAGGATTCTCATTGATACCACCGAACTTAAACTTGTTCATCATATTGTCATACATACGGTCCGTATCAATATTCATGCCCGTTTCTTTCGTATTGAATGGTGTTATACGGTTGGCAAGACCTTCTTGAACAAAGTTATTACCCAAATGACCATAATTGGACGAACCAACTGTAGGCGCAACATACAATGGACGTTCCCAATTGGCTTGAGAAAGCATCTCCAACATCATCAATTCACTCTTGTATACGGCACGCTTTCCTTTCAAGGAAATGTGCATCACATCAGGGATAGAGTCGCCTGCTATCATCATACCCGAACGTTTTACAGCCTCCTTATCCACTGTAATAACCATGCTGTCTGTCGGGAAAATCTGCAGATCAGGATTCTCGTTCAACACCCAATACTTAATGACATTCTTCAATTCATAAGGATTCTCACCCAGCAATTCCTTTACGTCTTCCGGGCTATCTTTATAGTAATCTAATACTTGTTTCAAAGCATCTGCCTGAACCGGTATTCCTTCACGTGTACCTGCCACATATTGTAAACGTGTCCAAGTGATGGGCAATGAAGGAGAATCGTATGCCGGACGCTTCATCTGGTCGATATACCAATCTGTCTGCAAATAACTCAAGTTACAAACTCGCGCATCGGTACGACAATTCTCGGTTTCTTGATTGTACCATAAGGGGAATGTATCATTATCACCATTGGTAAATATCACCGGATATCCCTTTTCTGCCAATGAATTCAGATAATTCTGACCAAAATCACGGCAAGCAAATCTTCCGCTACGATCATGATCATCCCAGTTCTCTCCTGCCATCTGTACGGGCACTAACAATGCCAATAATGAAACAACTATTGCAGCAGGCAATTCCGGTATCCTCAATCGCTTCAATGCATCTACAATAGCTGCAACACCCAAACCTACCCAAATTGCAAATGCATAGAAAGAGCCGGCATAGGCATAATCACGCTCACGTGGCTGCATTGGTGTCTGATTCAGATAGATGACAATTGCGATTCCTGTCATAAAGAACAAGAAGAAGACTACCCAAAACTGTTTTACTCCCTCCTGATTCTTATATGCCTGCCAGAACAATCCTAACAATCCTAACAACAAAGGCAAGCAATAATATACATTGTGTCCCTTATTGTTCTTTAATTCACTCGGCAAATTATCTTGATTTCCCAGACGAGCATTGTCAATGAACGAAATACCTGTCAACCAGTTACCATGCTCTAATTCACCATTGCCTTGTATATCATTCTGACGACCGGCAAAGTTCCACATGAAATAGCGCCAATACATAAAGTTCAACTGATAGCTGAAGAAGAAACGAAGATTTTCAGCTTGGGTGGGCACTTTAACCATAACAGTCTGTCCGCATTGGTTATAAGGTACCTCTCTACCTTTTACTCCTCCCAACCAAGACTCGTATGCTTGCGGATGTTGGTCTTTATCAGAATACATACGTGGGAACAACATGTTCTGATCGTATACATATTCAATATTGTAATGCACAATTTCGTATGCATCCCTTTCATCAGCACTATGTTTTTCTACCCGCTGATAAACCGGCGCACCTTTCTTGCTTACCGGTGTACAATATCCCTCGTTTGTAGGTTGTAGCTTGACTTTTGATGTATAGGCCTGACCATAGAACAAAGGGCGGCTACCATACTGCTCACGATTCAAATATTGTCCTAACGTAAAGATATCCTCCGGTGAGTTCTGATCCATCGGTGGATTGGCTGTGGAACGGATAACTATGACAGCATAGGTGGAATAACCTATCATAATCATCAGCATGCACAACAAAGACGTATTCATCACACGGGCACTAATCAAAGGCTTATCCTGAAAACGACGATTCAACACATATGCCAAAGCACCCAATAGTATGATTCCGATGACAAAACTAGACCAGCCATAACCATAGAAAGGAATACCCAACATTCCCACTGCCAACAGATAAGCAATGTTCATGCGCTTTCTGCTCTTCTGTACAATCGTCTCATGAATGGCCCAAAGTACTACGGTAATCAAACATATAATATAGAAAATCAAACCCGAATTAAAGGGTAGATGCATGGTGTTGACAAAGAAGAGTTCAAACCATCCACCCACTTTCACAATACCCGGCACAATGCCATAAAGTACTGCCGCAACAAGAACAAACGAGGCCACCAGCGCACGAAGTGAACCTTTCAGGTCCGCATTAGGATGTTTTTTGTAATACCATACCAAAACAATTGCAGGAAGACAAAGAAGGTTCAACAAGTGTACTCCAATAGACAATCCTGTCAGATAGGCAATCAGCACGAGCCATCGGTCGCTATGGGGTTCGTCTGCATGTTCTTCCCATTTCAATATCAACCAGAAAACGAGTGCTGTAAATAGTGATGAGTACGCATAAACCTCGCCTTCAACAGCACTATACCAAAATGTATCTGAGAAGGTATAGACCAAGGCACCCACCAAACCACAACCCATAATGGTCACTAATTTAG
>JAEIGA010014612.1_pt1 | contig 11947 bp, 6 predicted proteins | sample 9270691 | NCBI WGS metagenome assembly JAEIGA01 (sample SAMN17057246, study PRJNA624740) | gut metagenome | biome: biome; isolation source: fecal sample | host: Bos grunniens | place: China: Xizang | collected 2019
CTGCAAATGAATAATACGGCTCTAAAAGAACACTCTGCGCATATCTTAAGCCGTGACGCACTGCACGGTAGGTCGCCTGACGGAAATCTCCGCCGTCAGTATGCTTTAAATGTGCCTTACCTGCCTTCAGTGTTATTTTCATATCCGTAATAGGTGAGCCTGTCAGTACACCTATATGGTTCTTTTCCTTTATATGCGTTAAAATTAGTCTCTGCCAGTTTCGTGAAAGCTCGTCCTCGCTGCAGTCAGCCTCCACCACAATACCGCTTCCCCGTTTAAGAGGCTCTAAAACAAGATGCACCTCTGCATAATGGCGGAGCGGCTCATAATGACCGACACCCTCTGAAAGCTCTGCAATAGTTTCTTTATATACTATACTGCCCTGCTCAAACTCAACATTAAGGGAAAAACGCTCCCTTAAAACACGCTGCATTATTTCAAGCTGTACCTCTCCCATAAGGCGTATATGAATTTCACCGAGCACACTGTTATAAATAACGTGCAGACGGTTTTCCTCCTCCTCAAGCTTTTTGAGCTTTGCGAGGGCAACACGCATATCAGTGCCGTCCGTAACAGTAACCTTATAGGTAAAAACGCTTTCAAGCACAGGCGTTGGGGCATTTTCTTCCTTTCCAAGACCCATTCCCGCATACGTTTTTGTAAGGCCGCATACGGCGCATACGTCACCTATGGTTGCCTCGGGCACGCTTTTATACTTCGCACCCGAATATATGCGTATTTCGCTGACCTTTTCCTCTGTCTCGCCATATTCTATTTTATCACGGACACAAAGAGAACCGCCCGTTATTTTCATATGTGTCAGGCGTGCGCCCTTTTCATCCTCCGATATTTTAAATGCCTTTGCACCGAAATTATTCGTGTTTTCATACACAACCATAAATTCGCCAAGCGCACTAAGAAAGCTTTCAACTCCGTCAAGCTTTAGTGCCGAGCCGAAAAAGCAGGGGAAAATCTTCCTTTCATAAATAGCACTTCTTATATCTTCTTTTTCTATATTTTCTGTTTCAAGAAATTGTTCCATCAGCTTTTCATCGCACAGGGAAATCTCTTCCGCCATATTTTCATTTTCAAAATCAATGCATCCCGATGAAAGCTTTTCGTGGAGTTGTGCCATCAGCTCTTCCTTAGAAAAGTTTGATATATCCATCTTATTAACAAAAACAAATACGGGTATACCGTGACTTTTAAGAAGCTTCCACAAGGTCTCGGTATGGCTCTGCACACCGTCAAGACCGCTTATAACCAAAATTGCATAGTCCATCACCCAGAGCGCACGCTCTGTTTCGGCAGAAAAATCCACATGTCCCGGTGTATCAAGAAGTGTTACCTTCATTCCCTCAAGCTCCATCACCGCCTGTTTGGAAAAAATAGTGATACCCCTTTCCTTTTCCATTAAATCCGTATCAAGAAAAGCATCCTTGTGGTCAACCCTGCCGAGAGTGCGAATTTCACCGCATTTATAAAGCATTGCCTCGGAAAGAGTGGTCTTTCCCGAGTCAACATGTGCAAGTATTCCTATCGCCACTTTTTTCATCATTAATTGTCCTCACCCACTTTTTTTCTCTGTTTTTCAGAATTGCAAAAAACAGTATCGTCAGAATAGCAGTTGTAATCGCCCACGAAACGGGGAAAGAATAGTAAAGAATTTTAAGGTCGTTGACCTCATTATAGGGTGCGCCCATTATAACTGCCGCCAACCTTACAACGCATACTCCGACAACACACGTTATCATTGAGCGTACTGCAACGCCCATTCCCCTTATTGCACCGCCGACGACCTCCATCATTCCGCACAGAAAATAGGGTGCACATACAATCTGCATTCTCATAACTCCAATATCCCTGACCGCAGGAATATCCGTATAAAAGCCTACAAAAAATCCTGCCAACCTTGAAACAACTGCGGATAGCACACCGCCCACCACCAACGAAATTGCCATCGTAATCAAGAAGCCCTTTCGTATACGTTTAAAATTATTCGCACCGTAATTCTGTCCTACAAAAGTCAGAGCTGCATGGAAAAATGCATTTATTGCAATATATACCATACCTTCAACACTGGCCGAGGCAGAGTTTCCCGCCATAGCATCAGAGCCGACAGAATTTATTGAGGATTGTATAATAACATTTGAGATTGAAAAAAGAGCACTTTGTATACCTGCAGGAACGCCGAGCGCAACTATCTCTTTAAGCTCCGCCCCAGAAATTTTCACTTTTCTAAGTTCCAGACGGTAGCAATCTTCCGCCTTTACAAGGCATCTTAAAACAAGAAGCGCCGACACAATTTGCGCTGTAACTGTTGCCGTTGCAACACCTGCCACGCCCATTTTAAATAAGATTACAAACACAAGATTAAGCGTTACATTTATAACGCCCGATGCCATAAGAAAATATGTAGGTCTTTTGGCATCGCCTACGGCACGCATCGTTGCACTGCCGAAATTATAAAGGAGCATTGCAGGAATTCCTGCAAAATATATCTGCATGTAAAGTGTTGCCAGTTCAATTACATCATCGGGGGAATCCATTAAAACAAGAATTTTCCTTGATAAAAGTATTCCCAATATCATTAAAGCCGTACCGCCGCATATACATACGGCAATAGCTGTGTGCACCGCCTTTGAAACACCGCTCTTATTTTCTGCGCCGAACTTTCTTGCAACAATAACATTTGTTGCCGAGGAAAGTCCCACAAAAATACTTATCAGAAGATTTATCGCAGATGATGTTGAGCCAACTGCCGCAAGGTCATTCTTCCCTGCGAATTTGCCGACAACAACCATATCTGCCGCATTATAAAGCGTTTGCAGAACACCTGCCAGCATAATCGGTATTGCAAATTTAATAATGTGCATAAAAATACTGCCCTTTGTCATATCTACAGTGTGCTTTTTCATAACAAAACGCCTCTTTTCGCTTACACTATACTCTCCATTTATAGGAAAGTCAAGCAGATTTAAAATATATTTTGATTGTTTTTTTAGTTTAATAATGCATAGTGTTTTTTTTTGACGAAAACTTTTTTTTGTCAACGCATCTTTTGACAAAAATTTCCATATATTAGGTGTTAAAATATATGCAGATGTTTTCTGAAAGGATGATTTACAAATGAGTAAACTTAGGCTCAAACCGCTAAAAAAGCGAAGAAAAGAAAAGCACAGCTTTAAGACGGAGGCTTTTCCCCTGTCACTTGCAAAATTTATTACTCCGCAGCTTACTCTTAAATTCATATGCGCATTTCTGCTTTCCAGAACAGCCTTTATCGGTGGGGCAAGGCCGCTCGGATTTTCCCTTTTCGCAGCAAGCTTCGCCACGGGCGGTGCATACGTCTGCGCACTGGGTGCTATCCTCGGTCTTATATTTTCACGGACAAGCCTGCTAAACATAGGAAAATACATAATTGCAATAATAATGTTTTCTCTTATAGAAGAACGCTTTCTTCCCGAAAAGCTTAAAAATATTAAAATAAACTCGATTATAAGTGCACTCTGCGTACTTCTTTCGGGTTTTTTCCTGCTTTTTGCCGATATGACAGTAGGTGGCTATCCGCTTCTTTATGACAGCGCCGTGCTTATAGTAGAATGTGCAACCGTATGGGCGTGCGTGACGGCATTTCGGATTGCGATGCCGCTTGTCTTCAGCCTGCGTCTACGCAGAAGCCTCAGCGCAGAGGAAACCGTATGCCTTGCGCTTTTCGCAGGCGGTGTTCTGTGCGGTTTCGGCACATGGGGCATCGGCGGAGTTTTCAGTATTGCAGGAACACTGTGTGTATTGTGTGTTTTATCATTTGCAATTGCCTTTGGTCCTCTGCATGGCTCATGCGCTGGTATAATTATGGGACTTGTGTGCTGCCTTGCCCGCGGAAGAATTGATGCGTGTGCCGCTTCATTTGCCCTTTCCGGTCTTTGTGCAGGTTATTTTTCAAAGCGTGGGAAATGGGCATCGTGTCTATCCTTTGTTATGGCAAATGCCGTTGTTACCATTCTTTCAAACGGTTCTACAGAAGTGCTAATAAACATTTTTGACACCGCTGTTGCCGCCGCCATTCTTTATGCTATGCCGCAAAAGGTTTTTGATACAATAAGTCATTTTTCATCTGCATCGCATCCTGCTTTTTCCCTTGCGGCAAGCAAGCTCGCAATGGCACATTCCACAATAAATGATTGCGAAAAAAGCTTTAAACGGATTTTTGAGCTTCGCAATAATAATGAACTTAACACCCTCGCACTTTACAGACGTACGGCACGCAATGTCTGTTCAAGTTGCGGACTTCGTAAATACTGCTGGGGGCGTGATATAAAGGCAACCAAGGATGCAATGGACATTCTCAGCACAAGCCTTAAAAACGGCGAGAGTGTCACCCCTGAAAACGCACCGCCCCACTGTCTGCGTAAAGAGCAGTTTGTCGCAGAGTTCCGCCGTATGTTTGAGGTCTATAAAAACGATTGTATGTGGACAGAAAAAATAAGCGAATTTCGCACTGCAGTATATGACAGTTTTAACGGCATTGCAGAAATCTTAGGCAAAAGTGCCGACGCGCTCCTTACTACCCCTGAATGTGACAGTGTTGCCGCAGATGACATCCGCTATAAGCTACGCAAAGAGGGGATTTTAGCACACAGCGTATATGTAAGCGGCAAAAATGAAGAAACACAGATACGCATTAAGCTTGAAGAATGCGGCGGTTTTGGAAGATGTGAAAGTGCTGTTTGCAAGGTGCTTGAAAACTCCTTGGGAATGCCGTTTGTTCGCACGGGAATTCGCTCCTGCTCCGACTGCACGTGCACATATGTTGTAAAGCCATCTTTTTCCATTACTACTGCGGTTGCAAGTGCAATCAAGGCAAATAAAAAGGTAAGCGGTGATTATGCCCTGTACTCCCTTGTAGACAGACACACCTATGCCCTTATTTTGTGCGACGGAATGGGAAGCGGCGAAATCGCACGTGAGGAAAGCAGGTGTTGTGCACGCCTTTTAATGCGTCTTCTGGGGGCGGGGATTGATGCACAGAGCGCTATCAATATAATAAATTCTATGCTTCTTTGTGCCTTTTCAGGAACGCTTGCCGCAATAGATTTATGCCTCATCAGCCTTGATGACGGCACATCCCGTCTTTATAAATGCGGCGGTGCAGGAACCTATGCAAAAACAAGCAAGGAAACAACGCATATTGCGCCCAATTCTCTTCCCGCAGGCTCCTTTGTCCCGGGAGATACCTCCGTTTATACAATCCCGTCAGAGCGCGGCAGTATGGTGGTGCTCGTTTCCGACGGAATAAGCAGCTCTGAAACAAGCCGCCTGCCCTGGATAAAAAATATGATTGATGCCTTTGACGGGAGTGAGCCTGAAGCACTTGCACAAATGATTTTACAGCACGCAAAGGAAATTTCACACCTCGGGCCTACCGACGATTTAACCGTCCTCGCCGCACATATAGGATAATAAAATCGCAGCGAAAGCCTTTAACAATCCCCTTTAGTAAATTTTTGAATAAGAGGTTTTATTTGTGTCAATAATCGTAAAAAAGGAGCTGATTTGTATGAAGAATAACACGCGGAAAATTGTGGTGTTAAATAACATAGACTCGCCACGTATCGAGCAGGCTATTTTTATATTAAAAGATGAAGCCTCCTGCCCCGATGAATCCGCCGCCGTCAAAGAGGCACAGCGAATTGTGGACGCATATGTAAAAAACCTCTATTCCCCGATTTTAAAAAAGCAAAAGAAAAAGCCGCATCTAAAACTTATTTTCACTGCGGCACTTTATATCTGCTCTATGGTAGTATTGGGAGCGTATTTGCTTTCTTTTATTAAATGAAAACAAAAACCTGCCTTTTGGCAGGTTTTTTACATTTAGGGGATTGTCAAGGGCGCTCCCTTGATATGAAATCCGTCAAAACCGGGGGCGTGTACCTCGGTTTTGACTCCTATAAAGGGCTACTGCGGTGAGCAGTGCGCGAGCGTAAGCCCTTACCTCGCGGCGAAATATTTTCTTTAGAAACTTTTCGTCGCGAAAGGCTGACCTTGTCAGCCGATTTTAGTTTGTATAGTTATCAAAGTAACCCTGAACGAGAACAACGGGAGTTCCCTTATCGCCCGAGCCGCTTGTAAGGTCACACAGTGAGCCGATAAGGTCTGTAAGCTGACGGGGGGTTGTACCCTGAGAAGCCATATTGCCAACAAGGTTTCCTTCCTTCGCCTTAATGCTTGCAGAAATTGCCTCCTTAAGTGCATCACCCGACAAATCCTTAAAGTCATTATCTGCAAGATACTTAAGCTTAAGCTCGTTGGGTGTTCCTACAAGACCGTCTGTATATGCAGGTGAAACAACGGGGTCAGCAAGCTCCCAGATTTTACCCTGCGGGTCTTTAAACGCACCGTCACCGTATACCATAACCTCAACGTGCTTGCCCGTAGCATCGAGTATATTTTTCTGAATTTCAAGAACGAGGTCTTTGCACTCTCTCGGGAAAAGCTTGATTTTCTCCTCAGTAGATTTGTTCGAACCTAAAAGTCCGTATTTTTCATTATATCCGCTGCCATTTACAGAGGAAGTGAGTATATCATCAAGGCCGCATATAGCCTTTGCCCCCGCCGCCTTTAAAATGCGCTTTGTACGTGCACGTGTATGAATATCACAGTTAATAACGCAGTCTGTATAATCAAGAATAGTCTTTGCCTGATTTGCAAAAACAATTTCTACGTCACAGCCGCACTCACGGATTAAATTGCCGTAATATTCCACATAGTCAACGCCTGTAAATTCGTGCTTATTTTCTCCGAAAAGCTCACGGTAGCGTTCAAGAGAAAGAACGTCACTGTAAGGATTAACGCCTGCTTCATCAATTTTATCTATGCTTATAAGCTCATTACCAACTTCATCAGAGGGGTAGCTGAGCATAAGAACGATTTTCTTAGCAGCCTTTGCAAAGCCTTTGAGGCATATAGCAAAACGGTTACGTGAAAGGATGGGGAAAATAACACCTATTGTTTCTCCGCCAAGCTTTGCCTTAACATCTCTGGCAATATCCTCAATATCAGCATAGTTACCCTGTGCCCTTGCAACAATAGACTCTGTAACAGAAATAACATCTCTGTCACGAAGCTCAAAGCCTTCATATTCTGCCGCTTCTAAAACGCTATCAGAAACAATCTTTGCAAGATTGTCACCTTCACGGATTATGGGGCAACGGATACCTCTTGAAATTGTGCCGACTCTTCTTTCTTTTTCTGCCATTTGAATCACATCCATCATAAAAATTTGTTATCCAACAAATACAACTATATACTTTAACATTTTTTCGACTGTTTTTCAATAGTTTTTTTTATATCTTGTGAATTTTTTGCAAAAAAATTCAAGGGGTGTAACAAAATGATTTTGCTATACCCCCTCATATTATAACGTTAATAAACACCTATACAGCATCACAATCGCCTCTGCCCTTGTGAGGTTATCCCTTGGACGAAGATATCCCCCGTCACCCTCTATTACATTAAGTCCGCTGAGAATTGCACTGTATCCTGCATTACCCTTTGTAATAAGGTGACTGTCCGCATACTCAACCTTATAAATATTCTCAAGCTTTGCAACCCTTTCAAGTCCTGCAAGGCGGATTATGTAGATAAACGCCTGCTCTCTTGTTACGAAGGCATCAGGTGACTTCTCCCCTTCTTCAAGGATTTTATCCGCAATAAGAATATTATAAAGCTCCTCTTCACTATAATTTCCGTAATACTTATTTATCATTCCCGAGCATACAAGGCGGAAAAATTCCTCCTGAGTAATTGCCCCCTCAAGATTTCCGCCCTCTAAGCCTATCTGAATTTCAGCAAGCTTTATTGCAGCCTCCTGCGCCCAGTGACCGTCTATATCACTGTATTCATAGCTTTTCTGTGTATCTTCATATATGTCCTCTATTTCGCCTGTCAGCGCATCAAGCCTGAGATAGCTTTTTTCAAGTGTGGCTGCCTTTACATATTTTCCACCGCTTGAAATATACATTTTCGTAACGGGCGAATATTCGAGAATTTTTTCATATGCCGCATCGGGTATAATCGCGTCATCGGGGTTTTTAAAATCTCCGTCACGAAAATCTATGCTAAAGCTTCCTACTACACCGTTTTTTGCGTCAAAGCTTATATTTACCGTATTATCAATATACGTGATGCCGTTTACAATTCTTACATACGTATCGCTTACTGTATGTGAATAGATGTCGCTTGATTTTTTAACACTGTTTTTTATTTCATCTGCCGCAACCTTGTTTAAAAATGTCTGCATCTTCTGTTCTGCCTGCGCTTTTTCTCTCTCCGAAAGTGTTATATCCGATGCACCGTCATAGGGAACATTATTTGAAATACTGATAACCTTTCCGTTATGCCCATTTATAACGGCACTTAAATATCTGTAATTTTTCTCGTCTGTACTGTTATAATGAAGTCTGTAAAAATATTCTCCTCTGTCATTTTCTGTAAGGTAACTGTTACCAAGCTTCAAAGTGCTTGCAAAATTAATATACGGAAGTGATTTTAAAAGCTTCTGCACATCATCAACGCTTAAAAGTCCTTCTACAGTGCTTATCTCTTTAATCTCCTGCTCGGTCAGCGACTGCTTCAGGGCAGAGTTTGAGCCACCCATTGCCACAGAGTCCATTGTTGCGCTTTCCTCACGGAAGATGGAATTATATGCATCCTCCTCTATAACTTCACCCGTAGCCATAGATATGTAGCCGATATTATTATCCTTTACTCTGTAGGAAAGAACGGGATACGCACGTGCTTCTCCCTTTTTTGCATTATAATTATACTCGTCGCAGTATACAAGCTCCAGCGGGAAAGCCTGGGTATACTTTTCTACAAAATTTTCAATTTCACTGCCGTCATCAAACTGCGTATCGTAATTAAAGCTTACCGACATATCACGCACATATATTTTGTCATCTGCTATACACAGTGTAATATTTGCATTATTATCCTTTACGGGAATATCATTTCTCACTCTGTTAAATGTCAGCGTGTAACGAAGATTACCCCGCGCATTATATGATTTTTCGTCATATATAAGGCAGTCGTTTTCGTTTGCAAAAGCCTCGGGAACGGTCTTTTTCAAAAACGCCTGCGCATACGCTATAATTTCATTTTTGGAAATCTTTGAAAGCTTTTTTTGTGACATTTCAAAGGAATAGTTGTAGTAGGAATTAATACGTCCCGCATCATCGCAGTTTATGCTGATTGATTTTTTATAATCCTTATCCGACCACTCAAAGCTGTAGCTTTTTTTATCACCGTTTTGTGCAATATGGCTTGAAAACTCGCTAAGCTCAGGCGGAATGTCTGCCTTACCCTTCACAATAAGGAGAACACTCTGCATTCTTTGTGCACCTGCATCTGCAAATGAGGTAAGAGGCATCAGAAGCATCAGAAAAACCATCATTAAAGAAACAACTTTTTTCATATATAATTCCTCCCTTGTAAATATTAATGAAAAATTAAAAGTTGAAAATGGAAAATTTCAGTTGATTTTCGTCAGAACGAAAATCTTCTTTCAAAAATCCTCTTTTCATTCCTTATACGCTGCAAAATAAGAAAAAGTTCAATTTTTACAGCCTGTTTTTACAAAAAATGGAAAATTAATAAGAATTTTCGCATAGCAGAAATTCACAATAATTTTCCATTTTCCATTGTCAATTTTCAATTTATTTACACTCTGTTATTCATTTTTTCAAGCATCATAACTTTATACTCTTTAAAACGGTTTTCCTCTATTGCACTTCGTATCTCCGCCATAAGGTTATTGTAGAAATACAGATTATGCAAAACGCAAAGCCGCATACCAAGCATTTCCTTTGCCTTGATAAGATGGCGGATATAGCTACGTGTATAATTTTTACAGGCAGGACACTGACAACCCTCCTGAAGAGGGCGCTCGTCCTTTTCAAACTTTTTATTATTAAGATTGAGCACGCCTATATCAGTAAACAGATTTGCGTGACGTGCATTACGGCTTGTAATAACGCAGTCAAAAAAGTCTACTCCTCGCTCTACCGCCTCTAAAATATTCTGCGGTGTTCCCACACCCATAAGGTAGCGTGGCTTGTCCTTTGGCATATGAGGCTCCACCGCATCTATTATGCGGTACATTTCCTCTGCACTTTCACCTACTGCAAGACCGCCTATAGCATAGCCGTCAAGGTCAAGATGGGCAATCTGTTTCATATGTTCTATACGTAAATCCTCATACGTTCCGCCCTGATTTATACCAAAAAGCATTTGATTTTTATTTATCGTTTCAGGGAGTGAATTAAGACGCTCCATCTCCTTTTTACAACGCTCCAGCCAACGGTATGTACGTGCGCAGGAGTTTTTGACATACTCATACGGCGAGGGATTTTCTATACATTCGTCAAATGCCATTGCAATCGTTGATGCAAGGTTTGACTGTATCTGCATACTCTCCTCGGGACCCATAAAAATGCGTTTTCCGTCAATATGCGACTGAAAGTTTACGCCCTCCTCCGTTATTTTGCGCAGTGATGCAAGTGAAAACACCTGAAACCCGCCGCTGTCGGTCAGGATAGGTCTGTCCCAGTTCATAAATTTATGTAATCCGCCCATATCACGGATTAATTCATCCCCCGGGCGAACGTGCAGGTGGTACGTGTTTGAAAGCTCCACCTGACAACCAATTTCCTTTAAATCGAGTGACGATACTGCACCCTTTATAGCCGCAGATGTGCCCACATTCATAAAAACGGGCGTCTGTATTTCTCCGTGCACGGTCTTAAATGTTCCTCTGCGTGCACGTCCTTCCTGATTTAATAGTGTAAACATAATTAACCCTTTCTTCTTAAGTTCGAAATTCGAAATTCGAAGTTCAAAGTTCAGGAAGATTTTCGCCTTTGCGAAAATCTCTTTTTCAAATAGTTGCATCAACAACTGAGTGTAAAAAGAATATTTAATTGACAAAGTCATTTTTTCTCTAAACTTTTTATTGAATTATAGAGATTTTTTGTCTCACAAAAAATCCACCATCATTTCGAATTTCGCATTTCGCACTTCGCATTCATCACACATCCATAATAACAGGAAGTATCATCGGCTTTCTGTGTGTTCCTTCATAAATATAGTTGCCGAGCGCACTCCTCAGATTATTCTTGATTGTATTCCAGTCACGGTTTTTGGAAATAAGCGTATCCTGAATTGAAACCGTTGCAATTCTTCGTAGCTCTTCCATAAGTCCTTCGTTGTCACGCATATATACAAAGCCACGTGTAATAACCTCGGGGTCTGTAACCATTTTATGCGTTTTTCCGTTTATAGCCGCAACCACCATAATAATTCCGTCCTCGGCAAGGTGCTGTCTGTCACGAAGAACTATACTTCCTACATCGCCGACACCATAACCGTCAACAAGGACCTCACCCGCCTGAACATTGCCCGTAATTTTTGCACTGTCAGCAGTCAGTTCAAGCACACTGCCGTTTTCAAGCTTGAAAATATTCCTTTTATTTATACCCATTTCCTCGGCAAGCATTGCGTGTCTTCTGAGATGACGGCTTTCACCGTGCACGGGGATAAAATATTTGGGCTTTACAAGTCCCATTATTATTTTAAGCTCTTCCCTGCAGGCATGGCCTGACACGTGCACCTCGGTAAGTGCTGAATGAATTACCTCCGCACCTTTTCTGTAAAGCTCGTTTATAACATTGGAAACTGTTTTCTCATTTCCCGGAATGGGTGATGCAGAAATTATTACAAGGTCTCCCTTTCCAATCTCTACCTTTTTGTGGTCTGAAAATGCCATTCTTGTAAGGGCACTCATTCTCTCGCCCTGACTTCCCGTTGTTATTATAACAAGCTGATGGTCCTGATATTTCTTAACATCCTCTATCGGGATAAGTGTTCCCTCAGGTATTTTAAGGTAGCC
>JAEIGA010014613.1_pt1 | contig 11947 bp, 14 predicted proteins | sample 9270691 | NCBI WGS metagenome assembly JAEIGA01 (sample SAMN17057246, study PRJNA624740) | gut metagenome | biome: biome; isolation source: fecal sample | host: Bos grunniens | place: China: Xizang | collected 2019
CAACCGTTCTCAGGCTATCGTATGCGTGACTTTTAAAAATTATGCCTAACCCACCTATTTAAAATCTTAAAACACCCTAATCAGGGGCAAGGAATAGGAAGTCATTGCGCCCCGTGCGATGGGGAGCGTTCTGTGGCAATCTCGCCCCTGTTATTGCAACCCCGTGCGACGGGGAGCGTTTTGTGGCAATCTCGTCCCCGTCATTGCGAGCGTAGCGTGGCAATCTCTCTTTTCAGATTGTCGCAGTCGCTATCGCTCCTTCACAATGACGGTGCGGAAAAGGCGTGGCAATCTCTTTTATTTCTCCCCGTTCTTTTTCATTTCTTCAATGCGTTTTAAAATTTTCTGAAAGAGTTCTTCTTCCTTTTCCCCATAGCTGTCATCAATCAATAAATCAATTCCGTCCCGAAAATATCTTTTCCGTTTGCGTTTCTCACAACAAGTTTTTTCCACTTTTCTCATACCACAACTCCTTTTTCTTATTATAGTAAGTTTTTAGCGTACTGTCAAGTAATAACTTACTGTTTTGCCTATAATTTAAATATGAGTTTTCAAGAAAGATTAATGGAATGTATCAAAAACAGCGGAAAGACGCAGGTGAATATCGCGCAGGAAGCGAATATTTCCAAGCAATGTATTTCCGATTATAAAGCAGGGAAAAGCACCCCGTCAATCGATACGCTACGGCTTTTATGTAAAAGTTTAGACGTATCCGCCGACTATTTGCTTGAATTATCAGACGATTATTAACTTCCCGTCCTACGTCATTGCGACCCCGTGCGACGGGGAGCGTTTTGTGGCAATCTCGCCCCCGTCCTTGCGAGCCTTTGCAAAAGGCGTGGCAATCTCTTTCAATCACACGCAAAAAAGAAGCTCAAACCGAGCTTCCTTTTTTATTCCCTTATTTTTCTTCCAACGTCAAATACGTCGTAGGATCAACGTTTTTATTATCTTTGCGTACTTCAAAATGCAAGTGCGCGCCGTCTTTATATTCGTCGCCAACCGCTTCGGCAACCGTCGCAATTACCTGTCCGCGTTCCACAGACGCGCCGACTTCTATCCCGTCCGTAGCGTTCACAAATCGATATACGCTTTTTAAGCCTTCACCGTGATCAATCACGATTTCCGTGCCCGTCAATAATTCGTCGGTGTAAATACTCTCAATCACACCGCCTTGCGCCGCAACGACTTGCGTACCTACTTCCGCAGAAAAATCCAAGCCTTCGTGCAAATGATAGAGATTCAAAGTCTGATTGTAATAGAACTCATACTCCGTCGAAACCGCTACGCCTTCCACAGGCAATACCATCTCGTCCGAAGTTCCGTCCACAGGCTTGTCTTCTCCGCCCGTCGTACCGCCCGTGCCCGTGCCGTCGTCGGGGATTTCCCCGCCCGTACCCGTGCCGTCGTCAGGCGTTTCTACGTTCGTACCCGCGTCGATAGTAGGCTTGTCTTCCCCAACAATCGACATCGTCACCGCCACGATTACCAGCGAAAGCAAGGCTACCGCACAGCCAATGACCGTATACAGATAAAACTTTTTATCCTTAACGGACTCCCGCCAATTCTTTCTGTTCTTTTCGTTCTCGTTGTCTTTTTTCATTTTTTGCCTCCGAAATAAATTGTATGTAGATTATTTCCACCCTTTTCGGCTTTTATACGCCGAATTTTTTATTTTTTCTTTTTAATATCCCCCGAAAATCAACGGACTGCCGACCGCAATCCCGTCCGCTTTCACCGCGATATGCAAATTTACTTTACCGCCTTTCACGCCGACGGGTTGGTATAAAGTGGGCGCGTACGCATAATAGGAGCGTACCCCGCAAACGGTTTCCGTAAACAGCAATTCCCCGCCGAGCGTTTCTAAGATTTTCCGCGCAAGCTCGTCGCCGTCCGCATCCTTTCCAAGAAAATATTCCACGCTCTCCCCTTCCACGAACGCAAGTTCACAAGCGGTAATCGAGCGTTTTCTTTGCGCCTGCGACGACGCAGAGTATAAATAAAACACCCGTTCCGTTTTTTGCAAGCCCAAACCGTTCAACTTAATTTTTACCGTATTCACCGCCGCCGTCGCCGTAAACGCGCAAACGAATATCAACAGCGCAAAAAACAGCCACACGGCGCGAACGAGTTTATACCGCATAAAAAAATCCCTCCCGCGAAGTTCGCGAAAGGGATTATAGCCCGATTTTCTATTCTCTAAACGTAGGTTTTTAAAAATCTTGTAATTTTTCTCCGCCAAGCAAATGAATATGCAAATGCTCCACCGTCTGCCCGCCGTTCTCGCCTTGATTAATCATCACGCGATACCCGCCCGAAAGCCCGAGCGTTTCTTCAAGCTCGGCAATCTTTTCAAAACAGTATTTGAGCGTTTCCGCCTTTTCTCCGTCCATTTCGTTTAGTCTTGCAAAATGCGTTTTAGGAATACAAAGATAATGTTTCTTTGCCTTCGGCTGAATATCGTTAATGATAATCATTTTCTCGTCTTCATACGCTCTGGGCGACGAAATTTCCCCCGCCACGATTTTACAAAAAATACAGTTTTCCATTCTTTTTCTCTCCTTTTATTTATCCAAAACGGCAAGAACGCCGTCTTTAAACAAGCTTTCAACGCGTACACGGGTGCGTCTTTTCTCCAACTCCCCCCGTACGTACACCCGAATATAATTTTCGGAATATCCTTCGCTTATCCCGTCGAAACAATTTTCCACGACGAGCTCCAACGTTTGCCCCAAAAACTTACGCAAATACTTTTCCTTTTCTTCCGCGCCTTTCAAAAGCAACCTGTCTACCCGCTCTTTTTTCACGGAAAAAGGCAATTCTTTATATTTTTTATAAGAATTCGTTCCTTCTCTCGGAGAATAGGGAAAAGCGTGTATTTGCGCAAACCCCGCTTCTTCCACGATACGCATAGACTGCAAAAAATCTTCTTCCGTTTCGGTGGGAAACCCAACGATCAAATCCGTCGTAATCGAAGCAAACGGAAAGGCGTTATAAATCATTCGGCACTTTTCCAAATACTCTTCTCTCGTATATTTCCTGTTCATAGCCCGAAGCACTTGGTTTGACCCGCTTTGTAAAGACAAATGAAACTGCGGGGCAAAATTTTTCACTTGCTTGCAAGCGTTTAAGAATTTTTCGGTAATTGCGCTAACTTCTATCGAACCTAATCTCAAACGCGTTTCCGCATCCTTGACCGATAAAAGTAAATCACTCAAATCTAACTCGCCGTCTTTAAAGTCAGAAATATCAATCCCCGTGATAACCGTTTCTTGCGCCTTACTTTGCAAAATTTCTTTCGCCGCGCTTTGAACACTCCGCGAGCGCGAACGACCCCGCAAATAGGGTATCACGCAATAAGAGCAAAATCGATTGCAACCGTCTTGAATTTTCACGAAATTACGCGTTTTCAAGCACTCCGGCACAGGCATTTCGGCATATTCTCGCTCGTCAGAAGAAGAAAACACGCCGTTCGGCAAATTTTCCAACCCTTGCGCAACGGCGTCTAACACCGTTTTTTTATTCTGCGCGCCGAACACGGTAAACACCCGCTCGTCCTTATCAAAAAAATCTTTAGGGGATTTTTCAGATGCGCAACCGCATACGATTACCTTTGCGGTCGGATTTTGTTTCAACGCCTTTCCGACCGTTTGCCTACTCTTGCGTTCGGCTTCCGCCGTCACCGCGCAAGTGTTCACGATATATAAATCAGCTTTCTCCATTTCGCGGGATACTTCATAGCCAAGCTCCTTTAATCCCCGCAAAATTCCACCGCTTTCCACGTCGTTGACCTTGCAACCGAGCGTAAACACCACCGCTTTCATCATTTCTCTCCCAATTCGCCCAAAGCAAACGCCACCACCGCCGTCAAAGCGACCGCCGCCGTTTCCGCGCGCAAAATGCGTTTCCCCAGCGACACGGAAGCAAACCCCTTCGTATGCGCAAGCTCTTCCTCTGCTCTTGAAAATCCGCCTTCGCTACCGATTACGATTGCCGTACTCCCCGAAATCGAAGAAATCTCCGCCCCGCTCTTTTCCGCGAACTCACAGGCAAACAGCTTATTTTTAAAACCGCTCAAACTCTCCAACGCTTTTGGTAAGTTTTCAGCGTATTCCACTTCGGGGGCAACCGCGCGCAAGCATTGCTTTGCCGCTTCTTTTGAAACCTTATTGAGCCGTTCGAGTTTATTCCCGTTCATATACGCCGAAGAATATTCCGACGAAAAACAAACGAGCTTGCTCACGCCGAGCTCCACCGCTTTTTGCACGATAAACTCGTTTTTATCCGCATTTTTTAAATACCCGAACGCAAGCGCAATCGGTGTTTTCGGCTCTCGTTCGCAGGCATCTTCACGCACGAGATTTAACAGCATTTCCTTTTTCCCAACGGCAGAAACGACGGCGGTATACTCTTTTCCCGAATTATCGAGCAAAATAACTTCCGCCCCCACGCCGAGCCTAAGCACGTTTTTCGCATGCTCAAACTCTTCGCCCGAAAGCGTAGTCGTTTTCCCTACTTTTTCCACAAAAAACCTTTTCAATGCGGACATGCTACTCTCCTTTTAGTCCTTACGCTTTAATACGAGCGCAAACCATTCCCCTTTCTTTCGCTCTTGCACGACTTGCATACCGACGGCAAAATACGCCGTTTTCACCATTTCCAAACGGCTTTCAATAATCCCGCTCAAAATCAGCACGCCGTCCTTTTTCAAATTTTTCGGAATAGACGGCGCAAGCATCACGAGAATTTCCCCCATAATGTTCGCAAGCATAATATCCGCTTGGATATTCGTATCGTCTAAAAGGTTAGAGTGCGCCACCACCGCCCGCTCGTCCACGCCGTTGAGCTTGGCGTTATGCGTTGCGCTCGCCACCGCCACTTCGTCAATATCCGTCAAATACGCCTTCGTTGCGCCGAGTTTTAACGCGGAAATTCCTAAAATTCCGCTCCCGCACCCAACGTCGATACAAACGGAATTTTCCGTCAAATACTCTTGCATCAGTTCCACGCACGAAGAAGTCGTTTCGTGTTCTCCCGTCCCGAACGCCATATTCGAATCGAGCAAAACCACCTGTTCGTCAGGCTGTTTTTCATAGTCAATCCATTCTGGAACGACAACGATTTTTCCTAAATGAATAGGTCTAAAATGCTTTTTCCAAACGTCAATCCAATCGTCCCCGTCCACCTGCCGTTTGGTGTCTTCAAGCGTACCGAACGCAATCGCCCCGCCCGCGTTTTCTTTGGCTACGGCGATATCTTCCAAAATACGGCTTACGATAGCCGTCGCTTCCGTTTCTTGCAAATAGCATTTCACGAGCGCGTCGGACGAAGCGTTTTGGGTCAAATCGTCGTCCATATAATCCCAATACGCCGTTTCCTTACTTTTTTGCAACGCAATAATATCGTTAATATCGCAAATCGTGACGCCGAAATCGGTATAATTCCACATAATATCGGCAACGATTTCACTCGCTTCGGTCGTCGTATGCACGGTCAGTTCAATATATTTCATAACTTTTTTCACCTCACGCAGTTATTATATCACAACTCCCAAAAAAAATCAAGGCTTTACGCCTTGTTTTTCTTCTCTAACAAGCCCCCAACACGGGTCAAAGGGCCATAAGCAAAACCTTCTCCTGTGGGAGAAGGTGTCGTGAGCGCGAAGCGTAGCGAGCCGAACGACGGATGAGGAGTTTCGCCTCTAAGGCGATTGCGTGGCTTTGCCACGAGAACGGAAAGCAAAGCTTTCCTATTAAAAGTCCGTTTATGTGGGGCGTTGCCCCACTCCCCACCAGAAACTGAGTTTCTGGACTTCCTACCTTATATCATTGCGACCCCGTGCGACGGGGAGCGTTTCGTGGCAATCTCACCCACCCGTCATTGCGAGCGTAGCGTGGCAATCTCACCCACCCGTCATTGCGAGCGTAGCGTGGCAATCTAAAAGGCAAGGCGTGATGCCTTGCCCGTTCGCAATCATTTTTCTAAAATCCCCGTGTGAATTATGCGTTTCTCGCTCGTTTTTAAGCGAGCTATCGCATCTTCTAATAACGAACCGAAAAAAGTCCTTGCTTCGGATATTCGGTCGCAAAATAAGTAATACGCAAGTGAACCGGGCACGGTGTTGACTTCCCCTAAATACACCTTATCTCCGCTTAAAAGATAGTCCATTCGCACCACCCCGTACATACTCATTCGCTTGTATAGCGTTTTCGTGTACATACGGATACGCTCACGCAATTCTCCTTTCACTTCAACCCTGCCCCGCGTATTTTGCATTTTACTCGCAGTTTTTCCCGCAAGCTCGCCGTCTTTTAAATATTTATCCGCAAAGCTGTAAATGCCTTCTCCGCTCGCCGCTTCTTCAGGCTCGGAAACAAAAATCTCCCCGCCGAGTGAATACGCCGCGCAGTTGATATCTTTTTTACCTTTTAAGAATTTCTCCACAACTACCCGCTCGTCAAGCTCAAACGCCACTTCGAGCGATTCTTTAATTTCTTCTTCGTTTTCCGCAACGGTAAGACCAATCGACGAGCCTAATCTCGCAGGCTTGACAATCACGGGATACCCAAGCCGAGTTTGGATATTTTTGAGTAAAAACGCCCCACGCCGACGGTACTCCGCTTCTTCAAATCGCACGAATTCAACGGTCGGCACGCTCAACGCCTTTGCCGCAATCTTCGTCAAGCCCTTATCCATAAACACTCCCGACGCGGTAAGCTCAGGCGAAGCAAGCGGAATTCCGTTCATTTGCATCAGCGCGGCAACCCCGCCGCCTTCCCCCAACCCACCGTGACAGCAATTCAACGCCACGTCTATTTTTCCTAACTCTTTGAGCTTTTTCCCCCCACCGCGAAAAATATACGCCTTTCCGCCTTCAAAAATCACCCGTTCAAAGCTCTCGCAATTCCCTTTTCGAAAAGTATCCAACGAAAACATACTCTTCGCCGTATAAAACGCCCCGTCCGTATGTAAATATACGGGAATTACTTGATACTTCGCCCCGTCGAGCACGTTTACCACGAACGTACCCGTCAGCACGGAAATCTCGTTTTCGCAAGACTTCCCCCCAAACACGACCGCCACTCTACGCATAAAACAAAAAACACCTCCGCCGCAAATTTTTCAGCTTTGGTGTTTCGTTAATTTTTCTTTTGGAATAGGAAAGCAAAGCTTTCCGTTTCTAACAAGGGTTAATACGCGTCGGGCAAATCGTTCAAAAATAATACGCAATCGCCTGCGTTCAAGCCCGTGAGTTCTTCTTGCGCAAGCGCGAGCGTTTTCACAACGGTTAATTTTTCCGCGTCGCCACCGGCTTTTAGATACCCGTTCTTTACCGCCCCGACGAGCGTTTCGCCAACGAGAATAACGCGGTCTACTTCCGCTTTTGCAATCTCTTCGCCCAGCCGTTCGTTCACGGCTTCTTCCAAAACGCCACATTCCACGATACCCGGCGTAATCAACCATTTTTTTCCGTCAAAACGGCTGAGGGCGGCAATCGCTTCTTTCGCGCCCTTTTCGTTTGCGTTATACGCGTCGTCTAAAATATACCGCCCGCCGTTTTCCAAAAGCTGTAAGCGGTGGGGCACGGGCATAAGCTCTTTAATCCCGTCCGCAATTTCTTCCGCCGACACACCTAACTCATAGGCAAGCCGTGCCGCTAACGATATATTTTCCGCGTTATGTACGCCCAAAAGCTTGGTACGCACGAAAATTTCCTTTCCGCCAAGCACGAGCGTAAACTCCGTTTCTTTTGCTTTCGGTTGCAAATTCTTAATTTCCGCACCGCTCAAAATTTCCCGAGTTTCCCCCGTCTTTTGAATACGCTCTAAAACTTCCTTACCGCAAACGATTTTCCCGCCGTCTTTCACCCCCGAAAGGATTTCACATTTAGCTTTAAACACGTTCTCTTCCGAGCCGAACGACTGAATATGTTGCGCGCATACGCCCGTAAACACGGCGCAGTCAGGCTTTACGAGTGCGCAAAGTTCCGCTATATCCCCTGCCTTTCGCGCGCCCATTTCCGCAATCAACACCTGTTTCCCTTGAAATTCAGGCGAAAACACCGTTTTCGCTATCCCCATCGGCGTATTATACGATTCAGGCGTAGCCACGACCGCATACTTTTTTGCAAGCAACGTAGCGAGCATATTTTTCACGGAAGTTTTTCCGTAGCTTCCCACGACCGCCACGCGGAGCATTTGCGTTTCGTCCAAAACTTTCCCCGCGCACGCCACGAATTTTTTATTGCTTGCGTTTGCAAATATTCCCACGAGCCAATTCGCAAAAATAAACCCGAACGGCGTAAGCAGGGGGACGAACGCAAACGGCACGAACGCGAACGCTTGATACAGCTCGCTTTCAATCACCGCGCTCAAAAAATCTAATAACGCAATACATAAATAACTCAAACACGCAAGCGCGAGCGCGTATACGACCGCAATTTTTTTCACCCTCGCCGTAAATTTAACGGGGACTTTCAGGGCGTATTTTTTTTCGGCAATCAAAAAGAGTACGCAAAACAAAAAGAAAGGAAGTACCGTCGCAATTCGCGCGGCAAGCGTGCTCCAAAGCGAAAAAGAAAGCGCGACGATAGCCGTTGTCAAAAATCCCATTAACCCCCAAAGGCTTAAACGGTTAAAAAATAAATTTTCCGATCGCCTGAGCCAACGCCAAACCCCGCCCGATTGATAACCGCTTTGTTGCGCAATCCCCAAAAGCCGCGCCGTTCCAAAAAAGAGAAACGCCGCGCAAACTACGCTTGCTAAGATTTTTATCCAAATCTCAATCATACGAAAAAAACTCCTCTACCAACAAATTAAACGCAAGCGGATTTTCTAAGAAAGCAAAATGTCCGCCGTCTATCATTTTCAGCTCCGCGTTGGGAAAACACCGAAGATATTCTTTCGCTTCGGCTAAAGTCGTCGTGCGATCTTCCCGCCCTTCCACGATCAAAACGCGATTTTTTACTTCCCGCGCATCCCCGCGCAAATCTTCGTTCACGATTTTTTTATAACTTTCTTTCATTATCGGGGAAAGAGTACGGTACTCCGCGCTCCCGAACCTGCGCTCGGCAAACTTCGGCGCGATTTTTCTCACAAGCCGATACGCCTTTACTTTACATTTATAAGCAAATCCACGCTTTAAAATCACGCCCGCAGGCCCTGTTAAAACGATTTCGTCAAATACCTGCCCGTCTGTTTTTGCCATTTTCACAGCAACCCTGCACCCGAAAGAATGAGCAATGACTTTCGGTTTTTCCACACCGAGCAAGGCAAAAACTTCTTTCGTCCAAACCGCGTAATCTTCAACGGAAAAGGGCTCTACGAGCTTTTCACTTTTCCCAAACCCTAAAAAATCAATTGCGGTCACCCGATAAAACTGAGAGAAATACTCGATTTGTTCGATAAAAGTTTCCTTACAAGCGAGATACCCGTGCAACAACACGAGATCCTTTCCTTTTCCCTTTCGTACGTAAGAAACGCTCTCTAACTTAACCGTACTTTCTCTCCCCCTATTTTATTTAGAACTACAAAATTCCTTTTTTCAAAGGTCAAGGGGTTTTGCCCCGTACCCCCACTAAAAACTGAGTTTCTGGACTTCCTATCATCTGTTCGTATCCACTAAGCTTTTGCGCATCACGAACGCGTCTTCGCCGTCGGGATAGTAGCGTTTTCTTACGCCGAACTTTTCAAAACCGACGTTGCGGTATAAAGCTAACGCATTTGCGTTAGAAACGCGTACTTCTAAAAACATATTCTCTGCGCCACGCATTTTGGAACGGGAGCAAAGCTCGGCAATCAGGCGTTTGCCTAAACCTTGACGTCGCCATTCTTTTGCAACCGCCACCACACCGATTTCCGAATCTTCAAACACCGCAGAAGCGCACGCATACGCTACGATTTCGCCCTTTTCTTCTAAGACCACGCCCACGAAATACGGGGAATGGAACGCAGAAAGAAAGGTTTGCTCACTCCAAGCGTCGGTAAAGCAGACCTTTTCCAGCTCCGCAATCGTAGGGATATCTTCTTCCCTCCAGTCGCGCGCGAACATTATTCACCTTTCTCGCGGTTAATTTCCGCTGAACTTTTCCGCACGTATAACGCTTCTAATTCCCCGAACAGCCCCGCTTCCGATTTTGCCTTAACCGCGCCCAAAAGCCCCTGCACGGGGTCAACTTTTTGCACCGTTTGGCGAGCTTGAACGGGTAAATCAGTTGCCGCGCAGAGCGCGTAGCCGTCTTGTGCCAAAGCCAACACTTCGTCTTCGCTTAAATACGCAGGGGGAATGCTCACCCGTCCGTTTTCGTATCCGCAAGCGTAATAAAACCCGTGCAACGCATCAATCAAGCATAATTTTTTCTCGCCTACCGCATTATATGCCACGACGTCGAAAGAAGTGACGGGCAAAGTAGGTTTCCCGCAAGCTAACGCAAATCCCTTCACCGCCGAAATCCCGATACGAATTCCCGTAAACGACCCCGCGCCCACGACGGCGGAGAAAAATTCACAGTTCTGCAAAGTCATAGAAGCTTTTTTCAAAACTTCGTCCACCGCGTTCATAAACGACGGGGAATGTTTCATTGCGCAATCGGGCAAAAAGACGGAAAATTCTTCCCCGTCTTTGCTTGCTACTACCGTAAGATAATTCGCACTCGTATCAATCGCCAAAAAATTTTTCAATACCGTATCTCTCTTTGATTTTCGTCTATTTTTACAATTTGCACCCGCTTCACCGTCTTAGGCAACAACGGAGCAATATTCTGCGCCCACTCAACCAAGCATACTCCGCCCATATCAAAATAATCGGCAAGTCCGAGCGATTCCGCCTGTCCAACGCTTTCTATCCGATAACAATCGTAGTGAAATAACCTACCGTCGTAATCGTTCATATAAGCGTAGTTCGGGCTGGTCACTTCTTCGTCAATTCCAAGCCCTTTCGCCACGCCTTTGGCAAACACGGTTTTACCCGCGCCCATATCGCCGTCTAAAAGCACGACGTCGCCCGCCGTAAGAGTTTTGGCATACTGTTCCGCAAACGCTTCCGTTTCTTCACGGGAATTTGAAATAAATGTTTTCATAACTCTATTATAATACCTTAGCGAAATTTTTGCAATCGTTTGCGCTTAAATTTTCATTTTTTTGAACAGATAAGAAAGCCGTTTATACAAAATCACCGCCAAAACGGATACTAAAAGGGTTTTAATAAGATTAAACGCCAAAATATACCCCCAAAGCGAAGCAAACGCTTGACTCGCCCCCGCCCCCATATATAAGGGGAAATTGATAAAACGATTCACGGGCAACGCCACGAGCGTACCAATCACGCACGCAACCCCCAGCGACAGCGCAACCGCCTTAATCCCTTTTTTATAACGGTATAAAACGGTAGGAAACAAAATATACGCGCTCGTCACGAGTATATTCGCAAGTTCGCCAACACCGCCCGAGCCCGACCCGGAAATTGCCCGAAGTCCTTCTTTTAAAACGCATACGATTACCCCTTCGACAGGTCCTAACAAAAATCCAATCAAAAGAATAAACACGTTCCCAAAATCCAGCTCTAAAAAGTTCGCGGCAGGGAACAAGGGAATTTCCAAAAAACTAACGAGATAGGAAATCGCAACGAACAACGCCATCACGGCAATTCTCTTCGCCGAAAACCGTTGTTTTATCATAGCTTTTCCCGTTGAACGAGTACCTGCCCCCGTGTTTTTCTCTTTTACTTCCATTTCCAAACACTCCTTTCGTGTAATTTTTTCTTTCTTTCCATTATGAAAGAGCAAAACGCCCCTACGACAGTAGGGGCGAACTTACGCAAAAACCGTTCCCAAGAAAGCGTGCGCTCTTGTGAAAACTCGTCTTTTCCTATCCGGACTATACCGTCGGTTTCGGAATTACACCGAATCGGGAACGCAAGACCTAACGCGTTCTTCGCAGACTCTACTGCC
>JAEIGA010014614.1_pt1 | contig 11947 bp, 6 predicted proteins | sample 9270691 | NCBI WGS metagenome assembly JAEIGA01 (sample SAMN17057246, study PRJNA624740) | gut metagenome | biome: biome; isolation source: fecal sample | host: Bos grunniens | place: China: Xizang | collected 2019
CTACAATAGAGAGGGATTATATGTCATCTAAATTATTAAAGGGTACTTTTATACTGACATTTGGAATGGTTCTTTCAAAAATACTTGGGTTATTGTATGTTATTCCATTCAATGCCATCGTAGGAGCAGATGGGCTTTCCTTATATCAATATGCATATGTACCTTATTCAATCTTTTTAAGTATTGCAACAGGTGGATTGCCTTTAGCTGTGTCCAAATTTGTTGCTAAATATAATGCATTAGGCGAGTATGCAATCGGCCAAAGGCTGTACAAATCCAGCTTGAAAATAATGATGGCTTCTGGAATAATCGCTTTCCTTGCGATGTATTTTTCTGCCCCTGCTTTAGCTGAAGCTGTGCATTCAGAACAAGGATTTTCAGCAGCTGAAATAACTACAGTTATGAGAGCTGTCAGTTTTGCGTTAATATTAATCCCTGTCATGAGTATGATTAGAGGTTATTTTCAGGGTAATGAATCGATGGGGCCAACATCTGTTTCCATGGTAGTGGAGCAACTTATTCGAGTGATCGTCCTATTGGGAGGTTCATTTGTCGTCGTGTATTTACTCGACGGAAGCATTGTTACCGCTATTAGTGTTGCGACATTTGCTGCGTTTGTCGGAGCACTTGGAAGTTTAGCTGTTTTATTATGGAATTGGAAAACAACCAGCCTATTACCCCGACCAAGCGCGTTGTCGAGGTGCTGATCGATGAAAACGGCAATCCCAAGGAAGGAGAAGTCGTCAAGAAGGTACTCACATTTGAAACCCTGGACCTTCCTACCCTGGATGAAGTCGTAGGCAAGACCGAACCCGACTTTGACGATTTCGACGTACTCCGTGGCAAGATGGGCGCCTGCGACGAACTTACCGAGTTCACCAAGGTATTCTATTACAAGGAAAAGGTTGACCCGCCCGTGAACGGTAAGGACTACCGCATCAAGCAGTTGCCCAAGTACCCCAAGTTCCTTGCCCTTTTCGAAGGTAAGGAAACCATCAACGACATCACGCTCTTCGATGTCAACCGCATGTTCAACAAGGAACAGTTCGAGGAAGCTCTGGAAGAGGATGAACGCAAGAACGCGCTCGCCGAGGCCGCTGCCGAAATCATGGATAACATGAAGAAGGAAAACCGCTTCTCATTCGATGCCGAATTGAAGGAAAGTGACCTGGCAATTCTCAAAAAGTGGATCAAGAACACCGATGGGTTCCTGTCCTACGGCGACCTCCTGGAAGATTCCTTCCGCGAAATGCTCCCGGACTTCGCCAAGATGGGTGAAGAATGCGAGAACCCGATTGACTTCAACCCGGATGTCATGATGTTCATGCCGCCCATGGACCAGGGCGACAATGGCGATGACGAAGAAGCAGCCGGTGACATCGGCAGCTTTATGCCCACCCCGGGCGGATGGAACGTCGAAGCCGACTAAGGTTCATCAAGCATCATTGAAAAATCCCGCCATTTGACGGGATTTTTTTAATTAGACATCGACATCATTCTTTTGGACAACCGCTTGTGGCGGGTTTTTCCAAATGACCGCAAGGTTATCCTTGCTCGTCTTGATGACCCCGTTGGCAACCATGTCCTTGGCGCGACGGGTAATCTCCTTGGTGATGTCATCCTTGATCTTCTTTTCCAGACCAGGGAGGCCACCCTTCACGGTACCCTTCGTCTGGGTCAGGTACTGCCTGATTTCCTCGCGGATATCGTTCTGCGTAGCATCGCTGAACGTGGAACCAACCACACCGTGTACGATGGCGGCAATTTTGCCCTCACCGAACTTGGCCACGAAGTTGTTGCCCTGGGGGTCGGTATATTCCCGCAAGAAATTACCATCGGTAGTAACATTAGCCCATTGCTTACCGGTATCCCTACCAGCGTCATTCTGGATAGAGCGCTGGATAATACCAATCATAACAGGAACAAGTTGCTTGGCCGCAACCATCGGGTCAACCGGAGCAGTATTGCCACGAACAACCTTGGCGATTGCCTTCTTGCTATCCGGGGCAAACTTGCCATCCGATGTAAAGACCGAGTGACCAAGTTCCTTTTCGGCCCTGTTGATGATAAGGGTCATCTGCATGTGGGCATCCGGACTATCGACCGGGAGAGCCTTACCGTTACCGATTTGCACCTGGTCAGATTCCTCACCATCAGAGCCGGTAACCATGTGAATACCCGGAATATCCGAACGTGCAATCAAGCGGACGGTACCATCGTCAATGCTGCCGCCCATAGGTGTCTTACCGGCATCGATAGACACTGCACCGATGGAAGACCTCAGATACTTGCGCAATTCGGCCATATCGTAGTTTTCCATGTCATGTGCATACGTTTCCGCAAAATGAGCCTGGGCATTCGGATTAGTAGACGAATTCACATCATCACAGAACTGGTCGAGACTTCCAGTGAAGCCGGCGTTGGACCTAAGGTCTTCCCTGGCAATACGCTTCTGCGCAGTAGGCATATTGACATCGAGGGTGCTCAGCTTCTTCTGAACCGTTCCCATAATGGCATCCAGCGATTCACGGTTAGCCTGGGTAATTGCACTTACACCATGGTCACCGTCCTCCGAACGCATTCTGCGGTTCTGTTCATTCACGGAGCCTACGCTAGGCATCTTGGGCATGCCAAGGTTCTTCTCCATCTCCTGTGCCCTACGTGCAGCAGGTCCGCGCAGAGCGGTCTTCTTCGGGTTGGCACGATCCTTGGAGTAATCCATGATTGCATCAGGAATTGCCGAGTGAGACGTACGCATCCGGTCAAGCACGTCGTCAATCACCTCACGCGGGTCTCCACTGGTGTTATCCAGCAGACGCATGTTGTTGACGATGAACTGTTCCGCCTTTGCGCCGAGCACACTCTCGACATACCTCACACCCCAGCCAGCCTTCTGTTTAAGTGCGGCGACTTCGGGGCTCGGGGTATATGCATTGCCCTGCTTCTCCATTGCCGCCTTCTTTCGTTCCTCAGATTCCTCGACCTGGTGATACTTATAGATATCGCAGATGGCATTGGCAATCTGTTCGTATGTCTTGGCCTCTTCGGCATCAACATTGGCAGCAGCCTTATAGCGTTCCCTAGGATTGGAACCGAATGCATTCACAATCCGGTCAACCATCGCATTTTTAAGGGCGCTCTTCTCGTTGACGGAACCGTCAATCTTATCCTGCACATACTTCTTGCCAAGTTCTTCCTGCATGTACGCAACGGCATCAGGACCACCGATTTCACCCAGCGCCTTGAAGCCTTCATCACGCATTTCCTGACGTTCCTTGTCATTCCTTGCGTTAAAGCCCAAGATCTGAGTGACTGCATCAGCCAACCTGTCATCGGCCTTTACGCCACGGTCAGGATACTGCCCGGTCAAATTCTTGATGTACTCATCAGAATCATATTGGGCGCCGGCAGTAGCATCCGCATTCAAGTCCTCGGCCATGTTATGAAGATGGGCCTCATGGCCAGCGTTACGTTCAGCCGGATCCAAGGCGGCAAAGATTGTCGCCGCATGACCGGATGCAAGGTTACCAGCCAAGCCGAAGAACGTTTCAGAAATGCGTTCCATCATTTCCGGATTGTTCTTACGCATCGGGCCAAAGGTGCCATTGGACAGCAACTTATCAGTCATCTGGTAACGGATGGCCTTGACAAGACCCTCGATGACCGCCTTGTTCTTCAGCATCGCAGCAAGACGCTTTCCGGACAACATACCGGCACTCTTACCGAAAGCCATCTCAGCGTAGGTCTTTCCAGCGAACGGCCCATTCACGCATGCCTCGTTGAGTGCAAGCGTTTCAAGAAGGCTGCCAAATGGCATCTTCGGATCCGTCTGGACCATCGAAGCAAACATGCTAACCAGCTTGCTGTATTCAGCATCCCCTTCCGACTCGCAATCCAGAATTGCTCCGTATGCGGCAGCCGCTTCCGCATTCGGCGCGTAGCTACGGTTGATTTCGCTTTCAGCACGATGCGTCTTGTTGTAAGCAGCATGCTTTGCAGCGCGAATCGTATCCAGCTTACGACCGTAACCTTCGGTCGAATGCATACCGAAATCATGATAAATGGATTCAATTTCGCGGCTAAGGTTATCGTCGTTGATAACGCTATTCATGGCCGAGTTCAATGTTTCCCTAGCAACATCCGGGTCAACATTTGCATCTGCACTAGAACGCTGCTTGGCAACGTCACGCATAGCGGCAGGGATGTTAGACACCGGCGTCTCATGACCAGCATACGGGTTAGGAGTGGCCTGGTTCTTGGTAATGTCGCCCACGCGCAGAATGATATGCGCGAATGCCGTACTTGCCTTCGAAATTTCAGCCAAGGTGTTATCAGGGCCAATTTCAAAGCCATCGGTAAGGAATTCGTTCAATTCATGACGCATAGCTGCGGTCTCAGGCATGTAACGAGAGCAACGAGTTTTCAGGCCCGTGACAACTTCGTCAACCAACTTTCTCCATTCATCGCCGGCAGCGCTATCAACGACAGCGCCTGTCGGAGACTGCTGGAATCTCAACCGCATCTTGGAATCCATATACTTGGTAGCGATGTAATCAATCACATCGTCAGCCCACAGCGTACGCACGTTCGCCTTTCCGACATTTGCCAGGTCGGCACCATTCTTCTCGGCAAATTCCTGCAAGTCCTCTCGGGCAGACTGGATATAGTCGGCACATTTCTGAACCGCACCCTTATTCAATCCGCTGTAAGCAGATTCACCGTCAGTCAATGGCCTAATGGAACCAATGCTGCCACTGGTATTTCCGACCTTGATAGTATCGAACCCCAGCTTGCCGGTCAATCCATCGTAAGTACCGCCGTTGGATGGTGTCCAGTTCTTGAAATTACTGGCAACCACCTCACCGACACCATTCGGGTGTTCATCAGGTGCTTCCAGTTCCTGACCAGCATCATCCAGGGAAACGGTATCATTCGTGTCCATATCGGACAATTTCCTGGGCGAAGTATGGAAGAAGTGAACCACCTTGTTCTTCAGGTCTTCGAGGTTCTTTGCACCCTCTACGGCACCGATGGCAGCAGAGGCCAATTCAGCATAAGCGGCATGCTCACCACTATCGCCGATGGTCGAACCGCGGAATGCATCGGTCAAGGCATTGATGAGAGCGCCATTCCCGGTCAGTTGACGCAGGATAGCACGGCGCTGTTCCATCTTGGGAAGCGTCTTTTGCTTCATCAATGCGGCCATGGCCTTGTCAATAGCCTTTGTATTGACACCAGACATGAGCCATGGCTTGACACTCTCGGTAACCGGACCACGAACAATCAGGTTGACCAGCGCAGAGTACAGGCTTGCATAAGTCTTACCAAGTTCAGCATATTTGCTATTCGGCTGAACGATAGCCTTTTCAGCCTGCTGTTCCAAAGATGTCTTTGCAGCAGCATCTACCGGTACACGGTCCAGCAACTGTGCAGCCGCGTCGGCGAGTGCAGCATTGCGTCCACGCTCTCCCACCATGGTAGAAGCATTCAAAATTGTTTCGGCAGTCTTGATAATGCCCTGTTCCGTTTCACGTTGGGCAGCAATCGCACCATTCGTATCACGGAAACGTCCAATGGGTTCGGCATTTCCGGCAGAATTAAAGGATACCGAGATTCGGTTACCTTCATCATACTTACCGCCGGAATACATCCCAATCACATCAAGGCCATGATACCCATATCCGGTAGCAATACTGTTGGCCGCACCACACAGGTCTTGCAGGAGCGCCCTAAATGCAACCAAGGTATCATGTTCATCATTATCATAAGCAGCCGAAATCTCAGCTGGAATGTTCTTACTGTTGAGCGTAGTGAACAAGTCAGTCGCGAATTCCTTACCATAGCTCTGCACGAGTTTCCTGGTATTGTCGGCTTCTTCGGCACTGGATGTAGCATCCAGGTGATTAGCAGACATGACAGCCGCATATTCCTTGGCTCGTTCTGCAACCATTTGCAGCAATTCTTCACTTGAAGCGTCGGACACCATGGCAGGAATACTACCATACACATCCCTGAATGCGAACCTGACCGGAGCGCCAAGGTTCTGCACCACATTGCCAATATACTGGTTCAAGTCGGCATCGTATGCCTCGATGTTGGCGATGATTGAATAGGCATGCAGGGTCTTTTCATCAAACGAACGAACCGCATCGGCATTGCTGAATTTCTGTCCCGCCTTAGTCGGGGGGAGCGTTGCAGCCAATTCCTGCTTGCTAAGTTCAGGAACCTCGAATGTATCGCGACCACTCAGGTCAACCGCCGGATTACGGTCATTCAATGACGATATGGCACCGGATGCGATGTCCTCACCCTCGGCAACCCTGGCGGAATGCAATTCCTGGTCCTCATCATTCATGTATTCCATCTTGTTATCGACCATACGAGTATATGGAACGATACCCTTCCAGATGGTATAGGTCGTGAACGATTCGCTACTGTCATAGAACGGGAACAGAACCGGCATAGTGTAATTGTCGGCACCTTCCACATCGCCATGGTTGAGCTTTACGACAGCATCACCCATCTTGATATCGAGTTCACCATTCGTCTTGTTATCCGACAAGACCTGATACTTACCAGGATAACGCTTAACGGCCCTAAGCACACGGCTAGTAATCTCGCCACGTTCAACACTGGTCTTACGAAGCAAGATTTCATCACCGGTACCGGCAACACCAGGATACTCTGACTTGCCATCCTGGAATACCTGGCTCAGGATATTGTTCGATACCTCATCACCAGCCTCAGCACGAAGCGCGGCGACGCCCTGGTCATGAACCTGAACAGCGGCACGTACGTCACGAGACAAGCTGGCGATCTTGGCATTGATTTCATCGCGCATGTATTCGGTATAATCCGAGGCTTCTTCATCCTCAGCCTTCGGACGAAGGGATACACCGAATAGCTTAGCCATTTTCTCGTAACCGCGCACAATGTCATTGATGTCGTTCAAACGGACCCCACCACGCTTCTTCATGAAACGGGCGCAATCCTTTGCGAACAGTGGCTTCAAGTATTGCGGTGCCACCGGTGCGCCACTGAGGTCCAGGCTCGTGTTGGCGATATTCAAGGCAAGATACTCGCTCCTACCTTCGCCGGTCTGATATTCAGTTTCATCGGGAAGACCTTCACCCTCAATCCAGTCCTGCACATACCCAGCCGTATCCGGTACGCTCTTCGAATGGTCAGGCGGCTTGGGGCTAGGGTTAGACGACCAGTACCAGTCGGCATAGTCGGAAGCGGCATCCTTTGCTTCGAGACTATGTTCAAGAATACCGCTACCATAGGTTTCGGACATGCGGCATGCGATATACGCATAAATTTCAGCATCGCTGATGGTGCTCTGGTCCGATTCATTCGGTTGATTGCCCTTGTTGTAGCTAAACCCAACGGCCTTCGGCTGGAGATAGCGCTCAACCGGATTTCCGTCCTTGTCGGTTTCGACAGCGGACAGCGGTTTGTTAGCGGTCAATTCACTGACATACTGATGACGGTATGTATTCATCATGTTGCCGAAGTCATCCAACAGCGGCATCGAATTGCGCTTGCTTTCGATATGCGATACCAGGTCGTAAAGGTAGGCACCAAACTTGGAACCAAGAGACTTCAAGCGTTCCGGGTTGTTCAGTATGCCAACCACGGTCTTACGAGCTTCCCTGGTCGTATTGTAGTTATAGTCACTCAACTTCTGGGAGGATACTGCCTGCTGCCTACGCAGAGCAGGATCACCCTTACGGCCAAACGGAACGATACGGCGAGAGGCCGGGTCATACCGGAACCCCGCGTCCGACTCGATATCCTTGACATTCGGATTGCGATAGGACCTGGCAATGTCACCGGTCACTGCTTCGGCGATGAGGTCGAAGTATTCCGGGTCATCGTTCCGGTGGAACGCTGCGTAAATGACGGAGGCCAGGCTCGGCGGAAACCTCAATGTGTCATCTTTGGTATTGACGCGATATACAGGGGAATCATCGGTTGACTTGGTAAACACCAGGGCCAACTTGTGCATGGCATACAACGCATTCCTGATTCCGTCGATATCCTGTTGCGGGGCATTGATCGCTTCGAGTATTGGACGATTGTTCATCGAGATAACCTTGTGAAACTTGTTATTTGCAGGTAGTTTATAGAAATGCCGAAAAAACAATCCACCCATATATCAAATTTATGGGGGCAATGCCCTATAAACTGTCGGTATATAGAGGAATGCCATGAAAGCCATGAAAGATGCAACACCGTTCGAACTCATTGATGAGGGATTAGACAATAACCCGTTCTTCAAGCGCGAATATCCCATGGTTCGCGGTGGGTCACCTCTTTGCTGGGCTTTCTATGTACAGATGGTTCCAACCATGTGTGACCAGGAAGTCATAAACAATTTCTTCCAGAACCTGTCACATCCGGAAGATCCACTCTTCCAGCACCTGAATGACCTCGTACTGGAACCCCATGAGCACAAGGACCTTGCGGCCTATCTGCTAAAAACATATCAACTTCTTGATGCAAGCATGGGTATTGATATCGAGGAATTTGCAAATGCCTTCACCAACGCGGTTGAAACCATATATGGGGAACGAGATGACTTTGCAATGCCAACCGATAACCCGATTTGGGACGCTACCGTATCCAATGTACCATCGGCACCACGTTCAATGGCAATTCTAGGTCTTTTTATCGATGATTTTTCCCCGGATAATCTCGAAGCCACATTGCATAACCAGATACCATCCCAGCGAATGTACAGCAACCCTTCCACATCGGAACGTGTGGTGGAGGTCGAAAAGCAGAGAATGTATGCAGCTCGCGTGGCCGCGCTTACGCAGATTTTTAATCTCTGCGATACAATTTTCAACGAAGAAAAACATGAGCTGGATCCACAGACGCTTTCCATTATTGTAGAAGACATCAACAATAAGTACATGAATACACCGGAACTTCCGGATTGGGCCAGCGACACTCCCGCACCGAAACCTGAACCGGCGCCCGCACCCGCCCCAGCACCGAAAGTGGAACCGAAGGTGGAGCCGAAGCCTGCTGCACTCCCGGCACCAAAGGTTGAACCTAAACCTGTCGCGCCTCCTGCGCCGAAAGTGGAACCGAAGGTGGAACCGAAACCCGCTGCCCTACCGGCACCAAAGGTGGAGCCGAAGCCTGCTGCCCTACCGGCACCAAAGGCTGAACCGAAACCCGCTGCTCTGCCGGCACCAAAGGTGGAGCCGAAGCCTGCTGCACTCCCGGCACCGAAGGTGGAGCCGAAGCCTGCTGCCCTCCCGGCGCCAAAGGTTGAACCGAAACCCGCTGCTCTACCGGCGCCAAAGGTTGAACCAAAACCTGCGGCACTGCCGGCTCCAAAGGTTGAACCAAAACCTGCTGCCCTCCCGGCGCCAAAGGTTGAGCCGAAGCCGGTTGTTCCTCCCGCACCGAAAGTGGACCCTAAGGCTGTCGTACCCCCAGGCGGTGTCGTAGTGTCAGAAGAACCGGCACCCGCAGCACCTGCTGCTCCTGCCGGCGCACCTGCCAAAACCGGTACTCCCCCTTCTGCCGGTGGCGGTAGTGATTTGAGTGGCATTATTATCGGTGAGCCTGAACCGGAAGAAATTCCATCCGAAGAACCCGCTGCCGATGCAGACTCTAGTGTCTCGGACAGCGATATGGACGAAGGTGCCTTGCCGCCGGGTACCCCGGCAGGACCCGCCCGTCGCATCAACGTCCCACAGCGTGTCCTCATGGAAATTTACAACCATGCGAGTTCCAGGGACCAGATTACCGACGCGCTCCGCCATGTCGAACAGGACATCATGGATAATACCCCGAACGCACAGTTCCTTGTGCGCTTTGTTCCCGGCGTTACCCAGGAAATCATCAAGGACATCTTGGTCAACCGTACTGCCAGCGGAAGGTATATCAACCGTTCTACCGGTCGTACCGGTGACGCCATCCCGCATACAAACCTGACCGGTGGTTCCACCTACACCGCCGGCACCAGGACCAGGGCTCTCGGTCCGGTCGAGGTTCCACCGGGATTTGCCCAGGAAAATTCCTCTGTCCTGTGGGATGAACCCGTCATCACGACTATGGGTTACCCGTTCATCAACTTCGGTGCCCCCGAGATTTACACCATCCTGAAAGACAAGGATGAAAAGCGCGTAAAGCAGGCATACAAGAAGTTGAAGAAACAGTTGAAGAAGGTTGGCCTCTCGGACCCAATCAAGGTATTGAAGGACTTCAAGAACTCCGTCGGTGTCCCCTGTGCCATCAACCGCTTGACAATCGATTCCAACGACCTCCTCGAAACCGGCAACGCGAACGTCCTCGCGACAGTCTACCCGCGTGCCACATCCACGATGCAGGCCGCTATCGGAACCATACCCCTTACCAGGGACTTCATCGTGGAAATGTACAAGGTGCTTTCCCCGACAAAGGGGGCCAAGATTTACATGGACACCCTGGGCATGACCGAGGATGAGTATGCGGATATGCTGAATACGGAAGGCCGCCCACCCATCTACATCTTCATCCCGAAGGAAAAGCTCCGGTTCAAGAAGGCCCCGGCTGGCTTTATTGCCCGTCTTTTCACCAGCAACAAGAAGCCTACCCTGGTCGAGGCCAAGATTGGCACCCATTCGGGCGGCTTCGTGATGCCGTTCAAAACGACAAGGATACTCTTCACCGAAGTATAGGATAGTTTCGCATTATGATAGCAGTCAAACACATCGCGTCGGCAGTCTATGGTTGTATCATAGGCAACTGGATAGAGAACCTGTTCAGGACGTTCAGCCACCGTCCCGGTGGTGAACACCGGTTCGTCGTGGTTGCGCAGATCCAAACCGGTGAATATATCAAGGTGCTCGAAACAGACACCCAGTCGGTCGCATTCGAATTCGAAGGCCAGATTGACGAGGAAACCAACACTATCACCGGTTTCACCTTCGACCGACTGATGCCGGGGGACAAGGAAGAACTGCAAATACTTGAAATAATGAACACTGTTCCCGTCGATGCCGAGGAGCGCGACAAGCTCCTCGCCATCATCCACGAAGCAAGAAAATACTGGTAACCTTTATATAAACTGAGGGTATTACAGGACCCGAGGTTTTAACATGGTATCCAAGAAACTCCAAGACAAATTTTACGCCGCGCTCGAATCCCTGAGGGACGGCAAGAACGATTATATCCTCGAAGCTCTTGCCGCCGGTGCAAAGGCAACTTTCGAAGGCATGCTCACCGGAGAAGTGTCGGAGGATGGGACCTATATTCCTTCGAAGGACGAAGTGCCCCGTTCGGCCTCAATCGGCCCCGATTCATGTCCTAGGGTTCTGACCAAGGAAGATATCCGGATGCTGACCCACGATCCAGATACTGAAAATGAAGAAGACCCCGAGGAACTGAACTTCGACGGCAACGAAGCCAAGCGTTTCCCAACCTACCCCGGCCAGTTCAGCGAGGAAGAAGATCCGTTCTACTCCATGGTTGCTGAGGCTGTCACAAAGCTCGGAAATACCATCAACGAAATGAAAACCGCCGACAATGCACCCCTGGTAGAATCCATCATGGAAGGTTTCAATGCCTGTTTCCCGGTAGAAAAATAGGCATGTGCCAAATACTTTCGCGAATGGCAGCCCTCCGGGTTGCCATTTTCGTATAGTTTTCCGCCATGAGCATATATGTAGTAGGATCCAAACACAACAATTTCCTTGAACTCGACGAGGGAAGGGAAAAGTTCTTAGTAGACGTTCCCCACAAAGGGGACAATATCGACAACCTGAACCCATGGTACTGCGAGCTCACCGCCCTGTACTACATGTGGAAGCATTCGACCGCGAACATCATCGGCCTCGAACACTACCGCAGGTTCTTCGCTAACGCCAACAACCAGGGGTGGTCCAGGCTTACCAAGAACCAGGCCAACGAGCTTCTCGACAAGTCGGACATCATCGTCACCGAG
>JAEIGA010014615.1_pt1 | contig 11947 bp, 13 predicted proteins | sample 9270691 | NCBI WGS metagenome assembly JAEIGA01 (sample SAMN17057246, study PRJNA624740) | gut metagenome | biome: biome; isolation source: fecal sample | host: Bos grunniens | place: China: Xizang | collected 2019
AATAGGTCTCGGTCGGGATGTAGTCTATCTGTTCGTTGTCCAAGAAGTAAATCAGTTCGACAATTCCCTCATCCGTGAGATTGAACTTGACTTCTGTCATTGTGAGCATCGGTTGTTCCGATGCCGTGGTGAAGTAAGTTCTCAATATCTCATTGAGGGAATCGTCTATCGTCAACTCTTGGATGTTTGCCGATGTGAAGGTTGCTATCCTGTCTTTTGCATTGGCTGACCTGTTTCCAGCTATTGCCTTGTCGGTCTTGCTCTGTGCCATTCTCAAGTTGGGATTATTTCCATAGCAAACCATCTTGAACGACTTGTTATATGTCCAAGTGACGGACATAACGCACCCTATGGATGTATGCCCTGTGTAGTCGTCAGTAAACGAGACCACATCGCCCAAGTCGAGAGCAACGAAAGCCGGAAGTCCCGACACCTCAAAGGGTGTATAGATCATCGTCTGAACTACGGAGAAGATGGTCTGAACTCTGCCCTTGACTATTGCAACACCACCGTACTGTAAGAACGGATTGTTCCCAAGTCCCATAGTAAAGCCGTTTGAGTCTCCGACATAGTATGTCTCGCCTGTTGTCTTCACATCGACCCAACTCATCCCGTCAAAGCGAGTCTGGAAGTCAGAGAACTTCGCTCCGCTCATCCTTCGGTCAACGGGTATGTTCAGAACTGGAGTATTGGAAAATGACTTCAATCTCCATTTCCCGTCCCTGTCAGCATAACCAAACCCACCGACAAGTTGTGCCAACTTGGAGACCATATCTCGCCAAGTCGTCATATCATTTTCTGTATAGGGTGAAATCTGAATGTCTCCGTTCGGGAGTTCCATCGTCTCTTCCCTAGTCATTCCGAACAATGCACCCGTGGCAGCCTCAACGAGTTTGCAAAAGTCGTATAGATAACCGCTAGTCTGAATGGGTGCTATCGGCTCGTCCATAAGTGAGAGACAATCATAGGCGACAACATCAACCATTCCCTGTGCCGTCCAAGTCGCCTCTGCGATGCGGAAAACACCAAGAGGTATATCTTCCCATATTTCCTCTTCCTGTTCCGTATAGCCTATCAGGAGCGAGTCAGAGAGGCTTATCGTCTTGCCGTAGTAGTCGCCCCTGTTCAGAAGGTCGGAAAGGAATGTCAGTTTCAAGACTCCGATATTCACAGAGCCGACATTGACATTCTTGTCCGAACACTGATTCTGATATGAAACTCCAATAACGGAAGAGTCAGAGAACGGAATCGAGCCGTCAAGAGTGCCGGACAACTTGTGAGTCTGCACTTGGTCGAGCATCTTTGTTCTGTATTCATTCGAAATGCTATACATATTAGAACTCCGTCACATTTACTGAAACTTCATATAAACCATTCACGATAGCGACCCACTCCGAACCTTCAACGAGTTTCTCCTGATAGTCCCTGACTCTTACTGTGTATGTCAGCCCCATATAGGACATCGTCACAGACTCCAGCTTGCAAAGGTTGCGAAGTATTTCCTTCTTTTCATTCGACAGATTGAACGAGAACGACCACGAGTGCTTGGCTTGTCTGACAACACATACAAGGTCAGTGCCAGCCTCACTCGTGGACACGTTCTCAATCGTCTTTGAACTCATAGAAGGTGTGATAGGGTTTGGGAATTGTTCTTCATTAAATAAGAGATATTCACCTAGCATTAGTGACCTCCTGTTCGGTAGTTGTATCGGTCTATTGCATCCACAACGAGAGTGTCGATGTGGTCGCCTCCGATATAGATCGGGAATACCCAAGTCCCGTTTGCATTTGCTCCGCTCGTTGCGACCTGTGCCGTGATTGCCTGTTCTATCTTCGACAGACCGACCGAATAGTCGATGGTCTGATTGACATTGGATGTAGTGGCAACTTGGAAGTCGTCATTCATTCCGTCAGAGATAATACTTGCGGTTTGTGCAACGGCACTTTCCAACGCTCCTTTCTTCCTGTTCATAGAGTCTATGAAGTCAAGAATCATATCACCGCCCGACTCGTCAAAGTCAGCCAATGCTCCCTTATCTGGAACGGAGAAGTGCAAGAAGTCGGCTATCGTTGAGGCGACATTCGAGACAGTTTTTGTCAGATTTCCAATCATTGAGGTAATACCATCAATGAGGTTCTGTATAATATCTGAACCCCAAGTAGACGCTCCAGCGATGATTCCGTCAAAGGCTGAAGTGAAACCCTTCAGAATGTCCTTTGCTCCGTCTCCCGTGATGTATTCAAACATTCCCGAGACGAGTTCCATCAAACCGCCAATAATGGCGACTATTATTTGTGGAAGATTGCCGAGAATGCCCGTGATGAGAGTAAACCCAGCCTCAATAATCATCGGCAAGCCGTCTCCCGTCAGGAACTCGACAATGCCGAGAATGATTTCGGGAAGTCGTGCAATCAACTTCGGGAGATATTGAATCAAGGCACTTGCCAAAGTGACTATGAGAGTCAAGGCTGCCTCTAAAATCTGACCCAAAGCACCGCTCGAAAGGAGTGTGTCAACTATTGTGAGGATTGCATCCAATGCTGCCGGAATCAAAATCGGAAGTGCCTCTGTCAATCCACCGAGTAAGGAAGTCACGATTGCCGTTGCTCCCCCGATCAAGAGCTGTAGATTTTCGGGTGCAAGGAGCGTATTTGTCAGTTCCATAATCAGCGAGATCGCACCCTCAATGAGCATCGGGGCATACTCGATTATTGAGTTCGCCAAAGTTGAAACGAGGCTGACCGCAAGCGGAATCAGGACGGGCAATAGAGTAATCGCAGACTCCACCACGGACTCGAAAAGAGTCGTAAATGCGGATATAAATTCATTCGCATTTTGAGCGATTGAGGATGCGAGTTGCTGAATGACCGACCCAGCAAGAGCAATCAGTTGTGGTGCAAGTTTTACCACTACGGGCAAGATTGCACTCAATACGGACTCAACGACAGACAAGATCTGGGGAACGTATTCCTCGACCATCGCAACGGCTTTCGGTGCGAATTGCTCAATGACAGAACCTATCGAGTCAATGTCTCCCTCGGTGTCAGCGAGTGCCGATGAGAACTCACCCAAGAGCGAGACCGCATCTCCGCTAACTGATGTTAAAAGCGGAAGGAGAACCTGACCGAATGCCTGTTCCACGGCTTGAGTTCCGTTGGAGAGCCTCTGCATATTGTCGTCCAATGCTCCGAAGGCATCTAACGTCTCCGAGTCCATAACATAGCCGACATCGTGAGCCTCTTGTGCCAATGCCTCGAATGCGTCCGAGCCTTGAATGATAAGAGGGTTCAGTTCCTTTGCAGAGCGTCCGAATAAGTCCATCGCCAATGCGTCACGCTCGGACTCGTTCTCTATTTCTCCGAGTGCGTCTATGGCATCCCAAAAGACCTCTTCACTGTCCCGGAGATTGCCGTTTGCATCTTGGAATGTGATTCCCAACTTGGAGAACTTTTCAGCCGTTGCCTCCGAACCTGACATCGCAGACCCCATCGACTTTTCAAGTTTAGTGATAGAGCCTGTGATTGTTGATGTGTCAACATCCAATAACTCGGAGGCATAATTCAACTCTTGGAGTTTTTCAGCCGAGAGTCCCGTTGTCATGGAAAGGGTCAGGAGTTCGTCTGCGAGTTTGGATGTGTCCATCGTTGCACTTGCAAGAGCCGTTCCTGTCTCAACGAGAGCCGAGCCGATGGCAACACCAACCGCAGAGGCAGCCACAACGACTCCCTCAAGAGCCGTTACCGCAACCGCTCCAGCTTGAGAGGCAACTTCTCCGAACTCTTCAAAAGACTTGCCCGATTCCTCAACTTCACTTCCGGCACTGTCTGCCGAGTCACCGACCCCCTCCAGGTCTCCGCTTGCCCCGTCTGCCTCGGCTTGCAATTCGGTCAGAGTCGCACTTGTCGTGGCAATCTCTGCCTCAAGTTCTGCCATCTGTGAGGCTGACAGTTGAGCATCTTCGGGAAGGTTCGTAAGTGCATCCTGTTGCACTTGTTGCAGAATCTCCATCTTCTGCGAGGCGAGTTCTGTTTTATCAGCGAGGACAGCCTCTTTTGCTGCCAACAAGTCAACATTAGTCGGGTCGAGTTTCAAGGCTTTGTCGAGGTTCTTTAGAGCCTGATCGTCCTTTTTCAGTTGAGCCTCGACTTCCTTTAACGACTTGGTAAGTCCCGAAGTCTTGCCTTCGATCTCGATTGTGATTCCTTTTATCGTACTTGCCATTGTTTGTTCCTCTTATGTGGGGAAAAGTTTCTCGATGTCGGCTTGTGTCGCCATCTTCGGATATTTGCCTTTGTCGTTGCTTTTCTCGGTCAGGATGCCGAAAATCTGCCCCGAAGTATAAAAACGCATATCCTGTTTCCTGATTCCGAGTTCAAGACATCGGAGCTGGAATAAAGACGTTGTCATAGGGCGAGTAGTTGACTCGCCCCTTATGCGTTTTTTGCTGACTTGGGGACGGCTTGATCTAGGCTTATCTTTTCCCAAATTGCCTTGATTGTTTCCTGATTCAAGAATGCGGATGCGTCACAGGATGCCAAGAATGCGAGGTAGTCCTGATATGAGCCTCCGTATTGCTTGTTATAGAGTTTCGTTCCTATGTATGCGATTCTCGGTGAATACTTGTTCATTTTGCTTGCGACAGACGCATTGAACTTCAAGACTTCTTCCTGTTCTTCCGAAGTCAGTTCCTCCAGCTTTTTAGAGCGGAGATGTGATATTCTCGGAGTAGGTCTCATAGAGACGAGGATTGAGAAGAAGTCCTCACCGAATACGGACTCAAAGAGTTCGTAAAATGCAGCGTTAATTTCCATCTTGTTAGTATCGAACATTTGCTTTTTCTCCTTTTGTAAAAAGGGGAGCGACTCCGAAGAACCGCTCCCCTAGTTTTCCCTGTCTGAACTTATCAGGATGATTCGCCACCGAATGAAGGGATATATACGGCAGAGTAGAAGTCGTTATATGCCTGTGAATCGACATCTGCTCCCGTAAATGCCTTGACGAGATGGGACTTGATACCGCCAATCTCGACCTCGCTCTTCTGTGGCATAGCCTTAAAACGAACTGTCTCCGTCTGAACTGTGAGGTCAGAAGTGACATCCACTGTCTCGGATGCAACATTCGGTCTCTGTGCAAGGCTTACCTTGTAGAAGACATAGCGGTTCGGGTTCTTGTCTGTATTGAACTCGAACATCAGAGCGAAGTATGAAATCTGATCGTGGTCGGACTCAACAATGAATCCCTTGTCGTCTTTGGTGTTGCCGAGTGCGTCAATCCTGATGTCGTCAGGAATCATCGCACACTCGAAGTCGCCCTCGTAGCCCTGATTGTTTGCAATCGTGTAATATGCCGAGTTGTCAGCGTTGAAGATTACGGGATTGCCGGAAGGGTCGAGAGTGATGTTGACTGCACCCTCCCATCTCTTCGGAGTGCCGTATGTTGTTACGATCACTCCTGTTTCGGGGTCTACTGTCTCCGTAAGAAGGGCATAGTGTACGTTGCAAAGACCATAGAAAACTTTTGCGTCATTTGCCATTTTGCATTCCTCCTAAAAATCTGATATTGATATTTGTTTCGCAGATATGCTCGGAAGGCTCGTATAAATCTTCCGTGTTGTATGGAAGACTCAAGCCATCGAGAATACCTTTGAGTGTTGAAATCAGAGTCCAATCGTGGACTTCTGACTCAACAAGTCTGATGTCCAGCGAAGTTGTCTCTGTAAAGGTTTTGTTGTCTGCTCCGAAGTTCGGCTGATAGACATTAATCAAGACCACATAGGGACAGGATGTCCCGTCAGGTGCAACTCCGTAATAGACTTTGAACTTGGCATCTTGTAATGCCTTGACTAGAGTCTCAATCGACATTTCCCAATGCCTCCTTCATTCGTTCGGGTAGTTCTGTCTGCACCCATTCCTCAACGGGTTTGATATGAGGTTGAGCTGGAGAATGTCCGACCTTCTTCCCGTTCACAACGACATCGTGTCCGTTCTCCAAAAGGTGAGTGAGTCTGTATTCTTTGTTATAGATCACGACTCGCCCGTTCGCCTTCTTGACACTCCATCCTTTCGCATATCGCCCCGTCCTTTTGGGTGAATGGAGTTTGACACTGTTCTTTGCATCCTGTGCGGTCGTATTGATAACGGCACTCACAGTTGAGTTGATGTTGTTTGTGTACTGACCGAGAATCAGATTGACATCTGCTAATAAACTATCCATTACCGACCCTCTCTCCGAAATATAACTCGATTCGGTCTGTCCCCTTGAGATATGTTCTGTATATCGTGTAAGACTTGGAGTCTATCTCGATGAGCGGTTCGTTCTTGTAGTCGAACGAACTCATTTCAACGACACCTTGAGGACGGAGTCCGGCTTGCTCTGCCTGATAGAACTCATTCTGATAAACCGAACGCAACTTCCCTATAAGGAGTCCCGACTTGACGAGAGTCTTTTTGTTCTGCCCTGTCGCATCCTGTGTCACTGTCTCGGACATAAGATAAAATGCCGTTATGTGATACATTACGATTCCTCCCCGTGGTATGCCGAGTTCGAATGAGTCCTCATTTTGAGTTGTGCCTTCTGACTCCAATATGACTCTTCGAGTTTCCGAGCCTCGTTGATGTCGAGCAAGTCGCCCGTATGAATCTTGACATAGGTCTTGATTGCGGTTGCTACGAGCTGGTCGATTGTTCCGACAGAGTATGGGACTCCGTTTGTGTCAGCGATGCCCGAAATCTCCAAGTCATAGAATGCCGACTCTATCAAGTCCGAAAACTCACTGTCGAGAGCATCCGAAGAGACTCTGCAAGCCAATTTGCAAGCGGTCAAGAGTTGTTCTTGTGTCATATTCTGCCTCCTAAAAGGAAGGCTAGTCCCGAAGAACTAGCCGTTCCGAATCATCAATCAGGACTCGCTCGCCTTTGTGATGTTGACGAACATCTCGGGAGTTGTGATTGCGAGAGCAACATACTCACGACCAACAACCTTGACGAGGTCTGCCTCTGCGAGTGAGAGGTCGTCATACTTGATCGTGACTCCGTCTCCGTTAGGGAAGTTAGCCTGATAACCTCTCAAATCGCCTACGATTGCGTAAACATCGTCATCACCGGCAACATCGTAAGCCTTCAGTGTGTTGTTGAAGAGAACTGTCAGACCTTCGAACGGGTCAACATTGAACTGTCCGGCATACTGAACGGCTTTGAAGGCAGCATAGGTCTTCTTGTTCATAATGATTACAGGATTGGTTGCCCTGTCTCCGAGTTCTGCCATAGCCTGTGAGATCGTGGAGATGGCGAGGTCTGCACCAACAACAGGTACACCGATTGCGGTTGCACTTGATGTGGAATCAGCACCTGTGATGTCTGCAACGATTGCGTCCTCGATTGCCTTTGCAATCTGATAGGTGAGTTCGTCATAGATGTAACGAAGGAATGCAGAGCCTGTGAGGTCGATTGCCTCGTCTGAAATGGTAATCCACTTCTTGATGCTTGTCGGAGTCATTGTAACGACACCGAGGATGAGTTCCTCTTCGCTAGGTGCGTCTGCACCCTCTGCGTGAGCGGTTGCACCCGTTGCGGAGAGTTCGAAACCAACACGGAGAACACCCTTGATGTAGGTCTTGTTTACACGAGAGAGAATCTCGTTGTTTGCCCAAGCGGTCTTGATCTCTTCTTCAACAACTACGGGAACGGGAACGACATTGTCTCCGTTGTCGGAACTAGCAAGTTCTGTGAGAAGTTTTCTGCACTCTGTGTCCTTGCCTGTCTTGATGTACTGTGCGTATGCGTCCTCATAAGCAACGGACTTTCTGATTTCCTCTAATGTAGGCATTTTTCTTTCCTCCTGTGGAATGATTGTGTTTGTTTCCTCGCCTTCGCCATTTGCAACGGCTACGAGGTCGGCTTTTCTCTGTTCTTCGATGAGAGCAGCCTTGCGAGCCTCCAAAAGGTCAACCTCGGCACTCAAAGAGTCGAAGTCTGCCTCGGAGTCCTTGTTGTCAACTATGGTCTGAATCTCTGCCTTGCGAGCCTCGACTTCTTCCATTGTCAACTTCTCGATTTCTTCGATAGTCATTTTTCGTGACCTCCTAGAAGTTTTAATTTGAGTTCAAGTCTCTTGCGAGCCTCGATTTTCTTTATTTCCTCTTCGTGAGCCTTTGCCTCCTTGCACTCCGCAAGAACCGCCTCGGACACTCCGTCCGAATAGGCACGAGCCGAAATACTCGTCTGATCGTTAGCCGGAAGACTAACCGCTGAAACGTCATACAATTTCTTGATGCCCGTTATAGTTCGAAGAACCTTGACACGGAGGACGTTGTCCACTGTCTCTTCGGTTCTCTCGGTCTCATCGCTCGAAACTGTGAAACCGAATGACATCTTGTTCGTATAACCACCTTTGATTTCCTCGAACAACTGACGACCAATCTCTGTCCCTCCGAGCGATGCTCTGATGTGGGGAGTCTCTTCGAGCTGGAGTTCCAATGTTCCGTTGCTCTTCCTTGCGAAGACTCGCCCTGTGTGGTCGTATTGCATGATTACATCCGAGAGGTCGGTCTCATCGAATGCACCCTTCCTGACCTGTTCCCAAATCTCGATATGGTAGCCGACTTCGTCATACTGTCCGAGCATATATGGCGAGTCGTAGGTCGAGAAGTCACCCTCTACGATGTAGTCGTCCGTGGGTGCGAGAACAAGACTTCTGTACTCTCTCTCATTACTGATCGGCATTTCCTGTTTCCTCCTGTGTTTCATTCGGGTTGTAATATTCGCCACGGGCGAGGACTTTCTGTCCCTGTCCGTCAGGCAACGGAGCAAGATTGAATACTTCTCTTGCCTCGTCTATCATCAGCATTCCCCTGTCTCCCATCTGTGACACGAAGTCCAGCTTGTCTTTAAAGGACATATAGGAGATTCTGTTTGCGGTAGCCATCAGACACGCTCCGAAGGCAACCTCACGCTCACTGAAAAGAGCCGTTGTCATTGTCTCGGAGAACTGGAGTGCGAATGGTTCAATCGCTCCCTCAAAAAATGCAGACCAAGCATCGCCTGTGACCTTGTTCTGCAAGACATCCTCATTGACTCCGAAATACGCATATACATTCTTGTTGATGAGTTCCATCTGATCTTTGTCAGGAGTCCACGGCTTGATGTCTATCTGCTGAATGTCGGAATAGGTATTCGGGAAGAGCAAGACTCCGCTCTTCTTCGCCTCCGCTCCGAATGCACTCTCCGAGAATGCCTCACGCTCTTTTTTTAGGTCTTCGTTCTTGGTGAAGTTCGACAACTTCGCCATGAACTTATATCCGGCAGTTGACTTGATAGCCTCTTTGATTCCCTGTCTCTGAATGCTCATCAGGTCGAGTGTCGGATTCAAAGGTTCATTCGTAGAACCGAAGAAGTCATTCTCGAACTGAAACTTCGTCAGGATTGCACAATCGTCAAGGCGACAGGCAGCGGTCTCACGACCATTCATAAACTCGTAACGGAGATATAGTTCTCCCTTATATGTGACTATCTTGCACTTGGTCGGGAGCAGAGCAAATATGCCGTCCTTGTTCATTTCATCGTCATAAACGGGAACAATGACGCAATTATTGCAACAATCAAGAATCGTGCTGATTCTGTATAGTTCCTGACTCCAAGTATGCCACTTGTTAGGTCGCCTCTTGAGTTTAGCCATCAGGTCAGGCTTTGCCGAGCCGATTATCTCGACTTTTAATTTCGAAACGTGCCTTGCTCGTGCGTCAATGGCTGCCCTGACAAGTAAACTCTCATAAATCTTGCCTCGCCAATCTCTGAAGACAGGCTCATAGGCTGAAACCATCTTGAAAGTCTCGCCAGCTTTGACGACTTGGACTATCTTTGAGTCTTTACCCAAGATTCGATCTAAAAGTCCCATTCGTTCACTCCTTATTCTTTAGTCTCTCTCCGTACTCTCCGAACCACTTCTGACGGACGCAGAGTGCATCGAGCAACGCAGCGACTCCGTCTATGTGTGCATTCCGTGAGAGTTTCTTTAAACGGACTTTTTGAGTCCTGTTGTCGGACTCCACCGCAGAGTCCAAGAGATGTATTTTCAAGAGTGCATTGTCTCCGATATGCACTCTTCCATCCTTAATAAGTCCCTCGCACTCGTATATAACGGGTGTGAGGTTGTTTCCCTGATAGACATCGTCTGTCTTAAAGCCGAATGCCTCCAGGTCTTGCACAAGGTATTGGCTCGAATAGCGGTCGTACCCTACGACCAACGGGAGCAACTCATACTCCCGAACCGCACTCACCAGCCAATCAAAGACCGAGTGATAATCAACGAAGTTATCTCCAGCTAGTGTCAGCCAACCCTTGTCTATCATTTCCTGATAGGGTATGCCGTCCCGTGTCGTGGCATCGCCTAACTTCTCGCTAGGTAGCCAAAAATGAGATATGACATACAATTCCTCGTCCTTTTCCACGACCAAACAAGCCGAGGTCAAGTCCGTTGTCTGTGACAGGTCGATTCCGGCTACACAGTATTTGCTCTTTAAGTCGTCCATCGTGATAGGACTCCCCGATGCCTTCTCAACGGCTTTGACGGGTAGCCACGCTTGCGATGAGTTCTGCTTGATATTGCAATACTTACACAGGAACTCGCTCTTCTTGGAGAGTGAACCTTCGGCTATTGCTATTTCCTCAAGCATATAGTCCACGGAAACGGACACTCCGAGGTTAGGGTTTGCCTTCGCAATCTCTGAAATGTCATTCCACTTCTCCACATCGTCTATCGTGTAGAAGACAGGAAGAAGTCTCCGCTCTTTGGAGTCGCCAAGAAGGAACTTCGTTCCTCGGAGGAACAACTCGTCATATATGCCCTCGTTTATATATCCCGATGTCGTGCAACAGACGATCATCGGTTGTTTTCTCGAACCGAGAGCCGACTTCAAGACTTCATATACCTTCTTGCCAGAATCCCCGACCCAAGATGCAATCTCGTCACAGATCACCAAGTGAGGATTGAGTCCATCTGTCCTTTTGGCATCGAACGAAATCTTCTTGATGCAAGAGTTCGTCTCTTGGATATAGAGTCCGTCCCTCTTGCTCTTTATCCTCGCTTTGAGTTCGGGTTCGTCCTGTGTCAGCGACCAAAAACACCCGAACACGATCTGTGCTTGGTCGAGTTTCGGAGCGACAACATAAGTCTCCGCTCCGAACTCGCCATCAATGTAGTTCATACAAGCAATCAGAGCGGCTGCAAATAGCGACTTCCCGTTCTTCCTTGCTATGACGAGAACTACTTCTCTAAACTGTCTCAATCCGTCAGCGTCTACGATTCCGAAAATCACACTGACGAGTGCCTTTTGCCACAGTTCCAGCTTTAGAAGGTCGTTCCTTCCTTTGGAATGGTGGCAATAGTTCTCAATAAACCTGATTGCGGTCTTTGCCTTCTTGCCGTCAAAGAAATATTCCTTCTTCTCCAATCCCTCCACGATCAGAGCGTAAAGAAGTCTTATCCACTGACCGACTATGACTCGACCTTCGACTATCGCCTGATAGTATTCGAAGATATAGTTCTTCTCACTGTTCGTCTTCGTCCTCATCGTCTAACTTGCTGAACCCCGTTCCATGACTATTAGCCGGAAGAAGAGAATCAAGATGTTTGATCGTGGCTCGGTATGATTTATCCCTTGCCGTCCAGATCGCACTAGCTGGTCTCTCTTTTTCCCGTCCCTTCTCATCAACTTCGACATTTCCGTTCTTCTTTATGTCTTCCCAAAGTTCATCAAGGGAGACACGAAGACGGGCAGCCTCTCGGATGAGTCCCTCGACAAGTTTCTTCTTGTTCTCGGGTATGCCGTCATATAAAGCCATCAAGTAGTCGTAATACTCGGTTTCTTTGTCTTTTGTCTTCATTTGTCCTAAAACCTCGTGCTTTTGTCCCTAAAAGTTGCCTAAAAATCAAGGGAGGTCTGCAACGACC
>JAEIGA010014616.1_pt1 | contig 11947 bp, 13 predicted proteins | sample 9270691 | NCBI WGS metagenome assembly JAEIGA01 (sample SAMN17057246, study PRJNA624740) | gut metagenome | biome: biome; isolation source: fecal sample | host: Bos grunniens | place: China: Xizang | collected 2019
CTCTAACCAACTGAGCTATATCCGCCATACTGTGTGCGCATGGTGCGCTTTCTTTTTATGTAGTGGTGGAGCTGATCGGACTCGAACCGACGACCCCTTGCATGCCATGCAAGTGCTCTACCAACTGAGCTACAACCCCTTTGCTCGACATATTCTATATTTCTTCTTGCCAAATGTCAAATCAATTTGCTAATCTTTTTTCATACCTTAAGGAGTTTATTATGGATTATCAAATTTTAAAGGCAGATGTTGAACAGAAAACAGCACAAACATTGGAAGTTTTAAAGGGCGAATACGCCGGTTTGCGTACGGGGCGCGCGTCTGTACACTTGTTGGATGCAGTGCGTGTGCCAGTATATGGTTCTGAAATGCCAATCAACCAGGTCGCAACTGTATCAACACCTGATAATCAGACATTATCTGTAACAGTTTGGGATATAACAAACGCCCCTGCTGTTGAAAAGGCGATTCGTGATTCTGGTCTGGGACTGAACCCAATGACTGCGGGCGGGGTTATTCGTCTGAATATGCCACCATTGACCGAAGAACGTCGTCGTGAATTGACTAAAGTTGCCGGCAAATACGCCGAAGAAGCAAAAATTTCTATGCGTAATATCCGTCAGGATGCAATGGGCAAGATTAAACGTGCGGTTACAGACAAAGAAATTTCCGAAGACGACCAGCGTAAATACGAAGAAGATATTCAAAAGGTTTTTGATAAACGTGGGGCCGAGGTTGATGCCATGGCGAAAGAAAAAGAAGCAGATATTATGTCTGTATAATTAAATCAAAAACAGATAACTGAAAATCAGGACGTATTTAATATGTTTAAATTATTTAAAAAGAAACAAGTCGCAACTGCAGATAGCGCCAAAGTTCCACAGCATGTTGCGTTTATTTGCGATGGAAATCGTCGTTGGGCAGAAATGCGTGGTCTGCCCCCATTGATGGGTCACCAGGCCGGAATTTCAAATTTTGAAAACCTGGTTGATTGGTTTATGAAGCGTGGTGTAACAACGATTACATTCTTTGTTTTTTCATCTGAAAACTGGAACCGCTCCCAAGATGAAGTTGATTTCTTGATGGATTTGTTCTACACAGAACTGCAAAAAAATATGCAACATGCGTTAGAGAAAAATATCCGATATCGCATTATTGGATCACGTGATAGACTGCCAGAAAAATTAGCAAAGCTATGCGATGAGCTGGAAGAGACATCAGCTGAAAATACCGGTGGCACTGTTGCATTTGCGTTGAATTATGGCGGCCAGCAAGAAATTGTTGATGCAGTAAATGCAGCAATCGCAAATGGTGAACCTGTCACAAAAGAAACGTTTGAAACATATCTGGACACAGGGGATTTGTTGCCAATCGATTTAATGGTTCGTACCAGCAATGAATGCAGAATTTCAAATTTCTTGTTATGGAAATTAGCATATGCAGAATTGCTGTTCTTGCCAGAACACTGGCCGGATTTAGTTAAAAACGAAAAATTATGGCAAGGTGTACTGGACGCATTTTCAAAACGAAATCGTCGTTTTGGTGGCGGGAAAAAAGCGAACTATACCGGGAAAAAATAAAGCAGACAAAAAAGGAAAGGAATATGTCAAACACAACAAAAAGAATTATCGCAGCAATCGTTATGGCCACGGCCGCTGTCGGCATCGCTGTTCTGCAACATTTTGGGTTCAGTGCCGTCAGATGGGCAGGTGTCGCAATTGTCTTTGCAATGATTGTTGAGTATATTTTATGTCTGAAACGTGCAGATCGCGATACGGTAAAATCATCAAAGATTGTGTTTGGGGGATTTTTAGCATGGTTGTGTTTGATGTTGGTTGCGATTTACTTCGTCGGTGCGCGCCCGTGGATTGTTTTGCTGTTGCTGTTGATTATTTGCAGTGCAGATATTGGCGCATGGTTCTTTGGTCGCTTAATTGGCGGAGACAAAATGTGGGAACGTATGTCTGCGGGTAAAACATGGTCTGGTCAAATTGCAGGCATACTGTGTGGGACATTCGCAGGTATTATGTATGGTTTGTTGGGGGCGGATACATTCATGCCACAGTTGATGTGGATTGGTATCAGTGTTTCTTTGTTATCTCAATACGGCGATATAACTGCCAGTTGGATTAAACGCAAACTGGGCATCAAAGATTTTGGTACAATTCTGCCGGGACATGGTGGTGTGCTGGACAGATTTGACGGTTGGATTTATGCGTTACCAATTGTTTGGTTGGTTATGTTATAAATAACACTTGTACAAGGAAAGGGTTAAGGGTATGCAGATTTTATTGACGATTGTTGCATTGTTGATTGTTCTGGGGATTGTAGTATTCGTACATGAATTGGGACACTTTCTGGCGGCGCGTTGGGCGGGCGTGCGCGTAGATACATTTTCAATTGGGTTTGGTCCTGCGATTGTAAAATGGCACGACAAACGTGGCACACTGTGGAAAATTGCATGTCTGCCATTGGGTGGATACGTTTCCATTTATGGCCAAGAAGATATGTTCAATCGCAAAAAATATGCGGAATTACCAGCTGATAAAAAGAAGGGACATTATTTATCTGCGCCTGCGTGGAAACAATTTATCATTATTGGTGCGGGTGTGTTTATGAACTTTGTGTTGGCATGGGCAATATATACATCGTTGTTCATGTTTCAGCCACGCTTGGTTGGAAATTCGCAGCTGCCAGTTATTGGCCAGGTCATTCAGGAATCTGTTGCGTTCAAGGCCGGCGTAAAACCAGGCGACACAATTGTTCGCATTGATGACGAAAAGATTACCAATTGGGGCGAAGTTGTCTTGGCCAAAGAATTGGCATCAAACCGCGATGCAGATGTTTTGGTTGTTCGCGAAGATAAATTGGTCAGCATAAAATTAAGCCCTGCTGAAAAATGGGGGATGATTGCAGACGGCAGTAAAAAGGCCGACCCAGAACGTCAAGATTTGTTCCGTGCAATGTATTCAGGGGCACGAAAAACATACTATGAATCAAAAACTTTGTTGGTCGTATTGAAACAAATCGTGACTGGCGAACGTTCATCAAAACAGTTGGGGTCGTTTATCACAATTGCAGAATATTCAGGCGCAGCAATGATGGCCGGGTTCTTTACACTGCTAAATCTGATTGCATTATTATCAGTCAATTTGGGCATCTTAAATCTGTTGCCATTACCTGTATTAGATGGTGGGTATTTGACGATATTAATTATCGAAGGTATTACGCGTCGTAAATTACAAGGGCGCGGTATGGAAATCGCGATTATGGTTGGTTGGATTCTGATATTTGGATTGTTTATATTAACCATGTGGAATGATTTGGCACGTGTTTTTGGACTGTAATAAATAGGTTATTTGCATGAGAAAGGTTTCTTTGTTTTCGGTTTTATTTGCGATGATGGCCCTGCCCGCCTGGGCAGCGGTGGTGTCGCGTATTGATGTGGTTGGTAATCAGCGAATGGATGCAGAATCAATTCGCATATTATCAGACGTCAAAATTGGCGATAACGTTGGCGAAGCACGCAGCAATGAAATTGCAAAAAAACTGGAACAAAGCGGATACTTTTCACACATTAATGTGCGCATGTCAGGCAATGTGTTAAAAATTAATGTTACAGAATCCCCAATCATCAACATGGTTACAATCGAAGGAAATGATGAGGTTTCAACCGATGATTTGAAAAAAGAAATCAAGACCAAAGAACGCACGTCATTTGATGCATCTGTCATTGGTGGTGATGTGCAACGTATGTTGACCATATACCAGCGCAAAGGATTCTTTGGCACCAAGATTGAACCACAAAAAATTGAATTAGACGACAATCGTGTAAATGTTGTATATGAAATTACCGAGGGGCATCCAACATGGATTTCCGATATCAAATTTGAAGGTAATAAAAAATTCAGTGACCGTACACTGCGTGGTGAAATTTTATCACGTGAACATGCATGGTGGCGTTTTATGACTCAATTTGATACGTTTGACGAAGATCGTATTCAATACGATGGTCAGATGCTGCGTCAGTTCTATTTACGTAATGGATATGTTGATTTCCAGGTAAAGAATACAAATGGTACATTTACACCAGATCGTGAATATTATTCTGTTGTCTTTACTGTGGACGAAGGGGAAAAGTATAATTTTGGAAAATTAACAGTAAACAACCCATTCCCTGATGTTCCAACAGAAGTATTAGAAGACGTAATTGTTATGCGTGATGGTGATACATACAATGTTGACCAAGTGGACGAAACTATGTCTGCGCTGCGCAGTGCGGTTGCAGAATATGGATATGCGTTTATTAATGTTGAGCCTGTGCCGCAAAAAAATGACGATGCGAAAACAATTGATTTAGAATTTAAAATTCAAAAGACAAATCGTATTTATTTGAACACAATTAATATTTTAGGGAATGTGCGTACATTTGACAGTGTTATCGAACAATTAATTCCAATGCGTGCAGGAGACCCATTTTCACTGCAAACGATTGAAGAAGGTCGCCAGAAGTTGATGCGCACACGTTATTTCAAAGATGTTCAAATGGTTCCGACGCGTGTTGCGGATTCAAATATGATGAACCTGGATATCAAGGTAGAAGAGCAACCAACCGGCGAATTATCAGGTGGTTTTGGGTGGTCAAACATTAACGGTTTCATGGTTGATGCCGGAATTACTGAAAACAACTTTATGGGACGTGGCCAGGTTGTACAATTGCGTGGTTCAATTGCAGAATATCAAAAACAGGCCCTGTTTAGTTTTACAGAACCATATCTGTTTGGTCGTCAGTTGTCGGGCGGGTTTGATGTATCATATACTATGTATGATTATTCATCACTGGGCAGTTTTGGTTATGACCGCGACAGTTTGATGGTTGCAGGGCGATTGGGGTGGCGTTTGACAGACCACTGGACCCAGAATCTGCGTCTGTCTGCATCTTTTGACCAGAACTATGATATTCAGGTTGATAGTGGCTGGCAAAAGGCAAACCTGTATACACTGGGGACATATTTCAGATATCATAATCTGGATACAAATTTCCAACAAAATACCCATACGGGTGTGGTTGCGAATATGGGAATTGCATATACCGGGTTTGGTGGTACGGAATCATTTATGCGATACAATGCAGATATTATCGGAATGGTGAATTTCTGGAATGACAGATGGCAATTACGTTCATCGCTGGATTTCGGATATATTCAGCCACTGGACGGTGATTATGTATCACGTGTTTATCGTTATTTCTTGGGTGGTGAAACATTGCGCGGGTTTGATGTTGCGGGTGTTGGTTCACGAAATTGGTTGTACAAAACGTATGCATTGGGCGGTTTGTGGAAATTAAATGGTTCAACCCAGCTGAATTTCCCAATCTTTATCCCAGACGAATATCAGATTAAGGGATTTGTATTTATGGACTATGGCGTTTTGGGCAAACCACCATCCCAAGAAGATTACTATCCTGCCAATATACACGATGAAAGATACAGAAATGATATTGATGATAATATCAGAACGTCGGCGGGCGTCGGAATTTATTGGAATACACCAATGGGGCCAATGAATTTCAGTTGGGGTTGGCCATTAAAGATGAATGATTATGACCGCGAACAACGCTTTCTGTTATCATTTGAAACACAGTTTTAGCCTTGACGCGCATAACGGAAATTTTTTATAATTGATAAAAAGGGAAGGAGTATGCATATGAAAAAGGTATTCTTAGGATTATTCGTTGCATTATGTTTGGCGGGCTGTGGTCAGGTTTATGACCGCGAACCGGTTGGTGTTGGGTTTGATAATAATGAATTAAAACTTAGCCCATGCGCATGCATAATGGTATATCAGGCATAAGATATAAAATTTGGAGGGGCGTCAGTTGGATTATCCAGGCGGATTTGAAACACCGGCATTCCCTGCGGGTAAACGGATTGTCGTTTCCCGATTGACTGGTATTGCAGTAATGTCTGTGTTTCTGGCAATTGTTTTTGTGTGTGGTATGATTTTATGGGCACAAAAATCTGTCACTGTACATCCTTTCTTGGTGTCTGTTGATAATCTGACAGGCCAATGGGCAGTTGTGGGGCATCAGCATGAAGAAATTAAGCAAGTATCTGCAACGCGCACGTTACAAGAATCTGTGATTGCAAAATTTATGCGCAATTGGTTTTTGGTAACAACAGAAGAAGTTAATACTGCATTGTGGCAATCATGCGAACGCGAAACAGAATGTAACCCGAAAAATAAAACAGGTATAGATTCTGGGAAATGCGCACTGTATTGTATTGCAGGCGATAATATCTTTAATCGATTTATCCAAGACGTTGTTCCTGTGTATCAGATATCAGTGATGGCAGGAGAAATGTTGGGATTGGATATGGCATCATTGCAGATTTCTCCAATTGGTGATATTTCAGAAAGTGGTGGAATGTGGAAAATTCGTGCGGTAATAAAATCTAGTATTGCAAAACCAATTAACATCTTGGCATACGCCAAGGTTGAAAGAGATATTAATAATTATCCACAGACATTGGGATATTTTGTTGCTGATTTTAATGCATATAAGATGAACAGATGAAAAAGTTGATGCTATTTTTTTGCAGTTTGATATTAATCGCACTGATGTTCGGGGCGTTGTTTTTGTCGGGCGCAATTTATGAAACATCAAATAAGGCAACCGTTGAAACATATTTCTTTCAACCCGATGATTCTTTCCTAAGAAGACAGGCGACCCCAAAAGCCTTGACGGATATATCAGATGATGAATTACGCGACATGTTGTTGAGTAAATATATTACAGAATATTTCTATGTCACTCCTGATGTAGAAGATGTCAACAGGCGAACAGCGGGTAAAAGTCCGTTGGCGCGTATGTCTGTAGTAAAAGTTTTTGAGTCTTGGTTAGAAAATGTAGCGCCAAAAATAGAAGAAATGGCACAAAAAAATATGTTGCGAACAGCAAAACTGATTAGTGTTACACCACAGGCAGGTAGTGATAAATATTGGCGTGTAGAATACGAATTGAAAACATGGGAACGACCAAACGACCTGGCAATCAGCCCAATTGTTACACGTGGCGAAATGTATATGCAGATTGTTTTTAAACCTGGCATTCGACAAGAATTTCGAGAACATAACAAAGTGGCGGAATATTTAGAAAATGGGGGTGACCCGGCAGCTTTGTTTATGTTTGGAATAACTGATTTAACAACCCAGGATGATGAATAGTGTTAAAAAAATTTTTGCTTTTAGGATTAATTATTACACTTGTGAACGTGCCTGTATGTAGCGCGATGGATTTTGACGATTTTGCAATTGTTGACAGCGAAAGTGCAGACGTCACAATGGAAGATTTTGAAATGAATTCTGACGCAGAACCTGCAAATGTGGGTTCGTTTGATATCGCAGGAATTATGCTGGGGATGTCATACGATGATGTTTATAATCAATTCTTTGGTGTTCGTGGACTGTATACGCCACGTAAGAAAAATGCAATTATATATACAATTCATCAGGATTGGAAATATAACCTGGATTATGAATGCCGGCAACAAGGAACATTTATTCCGCATGAATTAAAGGAATGTATTAATTCTTTGGCAAAAAATCGCGGTTTGATGTATGCATCAGAAGTACATTTGGAACGTGAAAATACTGGCGAAACTATTGTTGTGTATCTTACCAGCAATGCAAGTGATAACCGCGTATGGCGGGTTGTATACAATAATGATGTTAACGAACAAGAAGGCGCAGGTGATAAATTTGCAAAACAACGCGAAAATAAAATTTTGGCGTTTTGGCAGAATGTCCTAGATAAGTATGGTGCACCAAATTCAGGTGATGACCGTTGGCTTAGCAGTACGAATTCATATGATCCAATGTTGATTGCATATTATGGTGCATTAGATCTGGTTGACAATGGGCGCAACGCAACAGATCAAGTAAAAAACACCCAGGCTGCACGTGAAAACTTTAAGGCAAAACCTTATGCTTTCTGATACTTCATATTCGCGCGGGTTATTTGCAGAATTTTTAGCACGTATGTATTTACGATTTCATGGTTATCATATTATATCTAGCAGGTATATTACAGGTAAACATACTAATCGTGCCGAGATAGATATTATCGCAAAGTATGCTAAAACTATGGTTTTTGTTGAAGTAAAACAAAGAAAATCAATTGAATGCGCATGGGATGCAATAACACATAAACAGATTACACGACTGCGACGTGCTGCTGAAACATATATTTCACGAACGGGGTGGCATGGAGATGCACGTTTTGATGTTATAATTATTTGTGGATGGCGGATAAAGCACATAAAAAATGCGATATAAATATTGCATGTTAGATTTTATTCCTGTATAATACCTGTCATAGAACAACCCAAAAGGAGAAAACATGAAAAAAATTATGTTAGCATTGTTTGCTGTTCTGACATTGGCAGCATGCACAGGTTCTTATAAATCAGGGAATTGTGAATACGACTTCTTGTTGCACAAAGATATTTCTGTTTCAAAAATTATTGGTAACATGACAGGTGGTTGTTAATTTTTATCAGATAAACAAAGCCGGCAATTGCCGGCTTTATTTTATATCAAGAAAATTAAAATCCCCCGAAATGGGGGGATATTTTATTCTTGTCCGAACACACAATTTTTATAACCTATGTCCCCTAGATTACCCCAACAGGTATCTGTTGGATCTGATGTTTTCTCACCGCGTGGACCATATAACATTTGTGCCTGGGTGAATGCAATATATCGCCCTTGATCACGATGGGTGGTATAGAATGGCTTGCCAGACTCGCTGCCGGGACATGAATATTTTGATGTGTCACATGGCGCACAGTACTGTTGATTTGCTGGTAAATATTGCCCTGCAGAACACTGAACAGGGACTGGTTCCGCAATACCCATTTCATCTTCATACGCCCCAGCAGAACATGACGTTTGCTTTACACCTGGACACCATTTGTCAGGAGGACATAATAAAGCCATATTGTAAAGCATATTACGATCTTTGTTTTCACAATATGTATCACTGTATCTTTCTTTTAAATAATAACCTGGATTTACATTTTTGTAATACACACGTCCGCCAATATCATATCGCCCTGTTTCGGTGTTATATTTTACGCCTTCGTCAACAAAAGAATTAGAACGCAAATTTTTTACGTGATACACGATTACGCAATCGCTAATCTTTGATTTACCTTTTAGCGAATCCCATGTTGGAATATATGTGCTGTCTAAAATTTGTACAGCATTTTCAGCGTCATTGGCATAATAAGTATCTGGATATGTTGAAGGTGTTCGCCACACCTGGGGCGTAGATGCAGGGCATGGAATTTTTTCCGTATCGCCAATGCAATAATGACCCGCAGGGCATTCGTGACATTTTCTGTCCGCCAGGTATTGTCCACCAGGACATGATGTCGGAATTGTTATACATGCAGATGCATTTGTTCCACCTGTTGCGTCATATGTTGTCTTGCCATCGGGACATGGGGTGCGACCATTTGCTGTTGTTGGGTTGAAACTGAATGTGCCACCAATGCAATACGAATCAATTGGACATGCCACACAGGTCTGTTTATTTGCCGGTAAATATTGCCCAGCAGGACACTGAATAGATTTAGGGGTGATTCCTTGATCAACTGTTTTTGGATATCCGGTGTAACCAGTATCACAGACATAACCCGTTGGACATGCCGCACAAGAATTGGAATTTGCTGGCAAATATTGTCCGGCAGGACACGTCACCTGTTTATAATAAATTTTGTTTCCAAAATAACACTGCGTCTCTTCTTTGGCACCAATGTCAGAGTCAGAAAAACCGTTCGGACACTGTGTTTTTCCTTTGTTTTGGTCAGTACAATAATATCCCTTAGAACAAGCCTGACATTCTGTTCCTAGTTCTGCATAGGTACCTGCTGAACATATTTTTATTATTTCTGAAGCACTAAGACATTCAGATACCCCACGCGCCCCAGATTTACCATCGGTACTTTTTCCTGTGGGACATTTTGAGATGCCACCATCAGATGTTTCGTTAAAAACAACCGCGCCACCACTGCAATAACTGTCCACGGGGCATGTTTTATCACATACTAATGTTCCTTTGGCCAGATATTTACCTGGCTGGCAATTAATGGATATTGCTGTTAACCCCTGAGCTGTTTTTGCAGGATATCCACTGAATCCTGAACATGTATATCCTGCAGGGCATGCTGCACAACTGTTCGAATTCGCTGGCAGATACTGTCCCGCACGACATATTGCCCATTTATATTTAACCTTGACGTTATTAACTTCGTAATAACATTCTTCTTCTGTTTTTGTGTGATCTGCTGAATTTGGGTAATCTGTTGGACACTTTCTAGACTTGGCCAATCCACCCGGACATGACGAGCCAGCAGGACATGACAAACATGTATAGTTTTCCAAATATTTGCCTGCAGGACATGTATTTTCGGCCTTTTTACACGCAGCAGAACTGGATTGTCCAACCTTGTCCATGGTAATAGTGCCGGATGGACAAATATTTTTTCCACCAGCTGCTGTGGCGTTAAATTTGAACGTGCCACCAGGACAATAATTATCTACCGGGCATATTGCACACGCCTGCATTCCTGCGGGCATGTATTGGCCTGCACTGCATTTAAATGTTTTGGGGGTTAACCCCTGGTCCGTTTTTGCAGGATATCCACTGAATCCCGAACATGTATATCCCGCAGGGCATGCTGCACAACTGTTCGAATCCGCTGGCAGATACTGTCCTGACTTGCAATTCGCTTGTCTGTAATAAACTTTGGTACTGCCAGCCCAGTAAAAACAAACGTCCTTGGTTGCTGCGCCACTGTTAGATTCAGGAAAACCACTGGGGCACAAATACACCCCTTTTGAATTAAGAGATGTAGTGATCTTACCCCATCTGTTCTTACAACCTGTTTTTACATCATCGCCCCACCAGGTAAAATTCCCGCCCCCCAGACAATAACACCCAGGCTTACAATCATGATTTCTTAGAGAATTTCGATACTGTCCCGCGGGAGCTTTTTTTGCAGCATCAGCAACATTTATCCCAGTAAATAATAAAACCAAAAATATTGAAAATATGCGCATCATTGATAAATTTTTCCCCTCGTTATAGGGATGTTAGTATTTTTCTATATCTATTGTCAATTAATAAAATTTTTTATAAAAATACATAATCTCGCCAAAGGGCGAGATTTTTATCGAGTGTTTTGTACTTTATTTTTTTGTTCTTGTTTCAGCGTTTCTATATCGCGTTGCAAATCACGAAACATGTTGAAATTGCGTATCGCGCCAATCGCCCCAACAGTTGTTGGTATTGCGCACAAAGCTGCGCCAATGCTGTCTTTTTCACGCATTGCTAAAATCGTCATTCCCAGAAAGAATGAAAAACACAAACCGTTTGACACCAGCATAACGCCTGTTGTCAGCAAAGCGCTTTTTGTATCTTTTGTCCGTTGTTCTAAATATTTTGATTTCAGGTTGTTTTGATTCATATTATTACCTTGTTTTATAATTATCGCACAGGCTTGCGATTTCACGCGCATGATTTAATGCAGATAATTGTTTAACATGCGCCACTTCATTAGATTTAACAAAAGTATGCGCATATTTCTTGTTACCTTTGTTGTCTATATATACCTCTATCATTTTTTCGCCAATCATTGGATACAGCATATCCTTAAACAGACAATTCTTATAACTAAGCACGCATCGTTCATCGCATCCATTACATCTAACGGTTTTGTATAAATTAATTTGCGACAGTGGTGCAAACTTAGTATTTTTTGAAATTCCAATATTTGCCTTATGCTTTTGTGTAAATGGCATTTATCTACCTTTCTTTCTTGTTTGTTCGGATGCAAAGGATAGCATACCCCGTCAGAAAATCCAACAAATTGTAAAAAAA
>JAEIGA010014617.1_pt1 | contig 11947 bp, 14 predicted proteins | sample 9270691 | NCBI WGS metagenome assembly JAEIGA01 (sample SAMN17057246, study PRJNA624740) | gut metagenome | biome: biome; isolation source: fecal sample | host: Bos grunniens | place: China: Xizang | collected 2019
CAGATCCAATTTCAACTACTACATACGAAGTAGGTGCAAATGGATATGTTTGTACATTAGGACATGCTGAAAAATGTACAACAACTGTTAAGGTAAACGGGAAAGATGTCGGTGTAATAGGTGGTTGGGAGAATTCACACGGACTACATATGTTTCTTCCTGTGTCTACAGGAGATATTGTAACCTTTTCAACAACAAGGTCGATGGTGTTTATTCCATGCAAATAACGCTATGTTATAGATAGAACTTTCATGTACCTAGTGTAGGTAGCATCATGCTACCTACACTAGGTACATGAATCCCACTTTTACTAAAGGAGATCATAAAATGCCATTCAACAGACGGGTACCGTATGGATTAGCTGACCTTAAAACATGGGTAACAGAACAAATAGAAAAAGCAAAAATAACCGTACAATCGTGGTGTGATGAAAAGTTCTCATTGTTAAGCCATACGCATATCGACTATGCAAACAACGATCATAAACATACAATATCAGACGTAAATAGCTTACAATCTACATTAGAAGGTAAAGCTGCTACAAACCACACACATAGCACATATGCTGCTAAAACACATACACATTCACAAAGTGATGTGACAGGACTAGTAACTGATCTAGCAGGTAAAGCTGATAGTAACCATATCCACACTGAGTATGCCGCTGCATCTAGTGTTGGATATATAGACTGGTCACAAGCTGTTATCATACGATCACGTAACGACGCAGCTATATACACTACAAAATGGCAATCAAAATCAGCATATGACATAAAAATAAACGGATCTGTAGTCTGTTCTATTAGTGCTGCTACTAAAGATTTGCCTGGTTACGCATCAGTTGGCGCAACAAGTGGTCAATATACTAGATGCATTACCATAATGAAAAGAGGTCTATTGATGGTAACTGATGGATCACATGGTGTTGGATATTGCAAACGTGGAAATTCTTCATGGACACCAATTCCACTTTCTATGGATTCGTATCCTGGTTCAATTAGTATGGACGTGTTTGCAAATGATAAAGTTATGGTTCGATCAGGCGAGGGACTTTCTAGTGAGCTCGATCCAACATGTATAGTTTATGCACCATGGGTGCAGAGTTAATATACAATAAATCACATAGTGAGAACATATGTTCTCACTATGTGATAATCTTTTATTCTGCATGTTCAACTTGTTCTGTAGGTGTTTTAACCTCAGGGGTTTCTTCATGTCCTATACCGAAGAATGATGCTAGTCCAGCACAAGAACCAGCGATGAGTGCTGCGATGATAGCAGCAATGACTTTGTCTTTCTTAGAGAGTTTTTGCATATTGTGATCTCCTTATCTGATCTATTATAAAATAGGTGTTTTGAATATCAAACCTCTAACTACAGATAGGGTAAATCATGTTAATTTTATTTCGATGTAACATTAACGTATATATTACATTGGTAATATTAACCATTAGTACCACAAAGGAGAATCATCATGGGTAAACTTATTATGAAAGATGAGATACGTATACGTATCGGAGACACTGTTTGTCAGATCAAAAACGAAAATGGTGTTGAAACACGGACCATGTGGAAAGTTGAAGCAGTACAAGTTGTTAAAACTGAATTCAACTTTGATCTGAAAGTATGGTGTCCTTACTCACATAGTTGGGTATATGTTCATGAAGATATCGATGTTGTCATCCATCCTGTTGATATCGAAAACAGACCATGCCAAACTTTCAGAAAGATTGAAGATAATAACTGGGAGGAATTCTAAATGCAAATACGATCATTTATACCTTACGAAACTGTCCACAGTGGAAGTGGAAAGTACTTTCCGACTATGGATCACATACCGAAAGAATACAAGGACATCTTTGATGAAATACTGAAAGATGAAGATATCATAAAACAATTTACAGATATCTTGAACAATGCACTCAGTACATGGTACGACTCGGATAAAACTGATGTCTGTAACAAAATTATCAAGACTATCAGTGAAGGTGTAAATATGCTGGTAGTAAGATACATATATCGTAAAACACATACAGCATACTTTGGTTCATTGGATGAGACATTAGAGGATCGACCATTAACATTACAGATGATCATCGATTATTACATGATCAGATTGTATTCATTATTGGATGAACAAATGATTAAAGGTTCTCATGATCGAAAATCATTGTTCTTGAGAATCGAACCACATTGTTATCCGATCGAAACTTATTTCGAAAACCATACAGAATGCATCACATATCGAGTGTATCTCGACTTAATTGATTTCGACAAGAAAACAAGACATATGCATCCTGTATGTAATATACAGGACAATACTCTTGTTGATCTTTGCAAACAATTCGAGCAGATGCAAGTGTTTGGCCCCTACGGACACATCACCAACAATTCAACAAACATCATCTCAATAGGAGATTAACATGCAATACATTCTTACAAAATTCATAAAAGATCAGGACGATCCTCTGGATAAACAATTCAGGGGATCTTTTCTCTTCGAGTCAAAGCAGGACATGCTTCGATTCGCTGAAGACGATAGAGTACAAGCAGCAACATTTTCCTCTAAGAAAGTTTCAGATGATAAATTCGAGCTTGATGAAGAGTTACTGTGTCCTTGCAAAGCAGCCGAGATCATGCGTATAGCGCGTCCTCTGATGTATTACACAGTAGGCTCGGATATCGTAGAGTTTTACGTCTCTATCGTCAACCATGACGAGAATGTTGAAGCTTATAAAACACTTCTCGATAAATCAGAGTTAAAAGACAGATTGAATGTAAACTGTTTCATCAATAAGGTACAACTTGGAAACTTCACATCAACTTATAACTATAGAGATCATGGATACATTGATGTCGGATTACTTATAGAAAATCCTACGAAAAGTATCCTTGAAAAAGGTCAGATGCCTTATGTTGAGGTACTTGTTCGTATCTTTGTTGAAACGGTTTCTTCTGAACATCAACGTGATTTGTGGCACGTGTTGAGAGGATTCAGAATGGATCTGGAAAAATACGTTCGAAAGACAACCGATGATCCTATTCAGTATCCATCATTGGGAGATGCAACATTGTCTATCAATGACAATCATATCAAGTTGAAATACAAATTTCACAACGGTGGTGGATGTTCACACAGACCTGCTGATCGTGTTCAATATCAAGTTCTCAAGGTAGGAAGCAAATGAAATACAACATTGTAAAAGTTATGGCTCCTGCTAACAACACACTCCATCAAAGATACATGGATGTTAATCTTCTTGACACACAAGCAGATGTCTATGAGTATCTAAGAGATGAAGTCGAGTGTTATAAAGGAGACAGAGATCTGTTCATACCAAGTGTTGTTGATCTCAGTATATCACATGACAACAAAGAACCTATCTTACGAATAGAGAACGATGATGTTGTTGTGTGGTATTATCTGAAGCATGAAGAGGTTGAACATTACAAGAAAGAATGGAAAACTCTTGTGAGGACTTCGAAAAAACATCGTGGCAGTCAAGATAGTTACTGTGCACTTGGATTTGTTCTTGCATATGATCACAAAAATAATCCATATATCGCGACATTCGATGGACGTCACCATACTTCAATTGATATCAAAATGCGTGTGGTGTTTACTGAAATGAAAGAGACTCCTGTCGATCGTGTTGTATGGTTACGAGTGTTTATGTCAGACAAAATAACCTACAGAGCTCGTGGTATCTGTGACAAACTGGAACACCTTCACAAAGCACTTGATTCGTGTATAAATGGTGTTGCAAAAAGAACAGGTTCAACAAGTAGAGTGTCTATCACAAGAGATCGTATCGCTATCACTCCTGATACTGACGCTACTTGTTGGGAAGAAGCAATCAATCTTGATAACATTGAAGTTGTTATCATGTCGAGGGATGTTTAAAATGAACGACAAAGACAAACAGCTGTACGAAGAGATCATGAAAGCATTTAATGATCTGTGTTTTAAAGAGCTATCATTCGATGATCATCAACGAATGATATGGGTTTTGGTCAATAATTCCGAAGGCTTCAAAAACAAACCACCTTACCAGAAAGAATCTTTTATTACCAATACTTCTGCTGGTGTCATCAAAGGGTACTATGAATACAGTGGCGAATCTGAGTATGCTGTTGCAGAATATGCTGAAACGCTGTATCATCAATGCAAAGCTGAACTCAAAGACGAATTCCTTGAAATGATATTCTATCATCACGGGGAGAACGAAGAATCCGAAAATCGTACCAGCAAAATCCACAACTACGCTGAAGGATAATTCACAAATCAAACACAATATCAAATATAAGAGTGTGGTGAGTTCACCACACTCTTATATCTTCTATCATGAAAGGCTAGTATGAAAAATCCAATTGTAAGATTTATTCAGATTTTACTGAATAAAAAGAAAGAAGAAATTGAACACGAACATCTTACCCATAAACCTGAGAATGCTCTTCTATGCAAAGAATACAGAAACTACAAATTATTCAAACAAGGTAAGTTCATATCTTGTGATGGAATCTCTGGAATTTGTAAACTTCGTTATCCAACAGTATCTAATATCTTCTATGATGAAAAAGAAGGATATGGTATCGTGTTATCATATTTTTCTTTATCAGATATTCACGGTGTTCGATTCAACAAGGAATGTCCCGATGGTGACGTGTATCATAAAGAAGATATGTCGATGAGTTATGATATCGTATTTATCTTTCACAAAGACAAATCTATCATAAACTCGGTACAGTCTAAAATCAACCAACTCTTCAATATGTGGTATAGTGAATCTCCACTATCTGGAGAAGTATATGATCCGAAAAGCACTGTGTATTTCACCAAATCAGCACTGTTTATGCAACGTGATACTGACGAGATCTACGATGCGATGCTACTTGATGGATTATCTATCTATCCGGAAATGATCAGACATCCTTCTATTGATCTGGAACGAATGTCATTCGAAAAAGGAAGAAAGATAATCGACAAGTATCTTGAAGAGATGATTCATCAGCCACAGAATGAAGAACAATAAACCATTCCAAATAAATCATAAAGTAGATAGTGGAGTGTTGCACTCCACTATCTACTATTCTTTTATTTTTTGAAATATAGATCAAGAATGTCTTTCTCAACCTTTTCCATAACTCTTGCAGCAATACCTGTAACCAATGGACTGTTCGCTATCCGATTTGAAATTCCCATTGCTGAGAAACAAGCATCTACTATTATGGATCCATCTTCTGTCAACCACCCATTTTCAACTTGATGGGCATTGACAGATTTAAAAGGACCACCAAACTCGATCTTACTACCCATATCCATTTCCATATCTTGTTGGATATAGAATCTGATGATAACAGTTTCATCGTCAAGGTCTGTTGTTCCTATACGATCCGTATATTTGATCTGAGTATCAGTTTTAAAGTTATCGCTATTAGAAGCTTTATCAGAAGCTGCTTTAGCTTTAGCTGCTTTTTCTTTTCTGATTAAGTTTACGATACCTTTAAGTCCTGGTGCCATCTCGGATGGATCGCATTTATAGAACACATCAATCTTCACGATCTTTCCTGAGAATTTTGCTTTAGGAGTTTGTCTGTTCAGTTTAGCAAGAAGATCAACTGCTTGATCATCAAGTTTACCGAACATAGAATCATCCATCTCAGACTGATCGAATATCATCAGAGGATCGGTATTTAAGACAGTTGTGCCCACTGCAGCATAACGGTGTATAGTAGTGGTCTTTTTGATCACAACATCCCTTACGTGCACGGGGTTAAAACGGAGTTTGTTCGCTAACGAAGCTGAGATAGCATTTCCGTCATCAAGAGTATTATTGTTATCTATACATGCAACATTAGCTTCTACACCAAAGTTCCATTCAACTTGTTTGGAGTAAGGATCAGGAGTGAAGAATTTTTCATTATAAATAATGATATCTCCTTTCTTAACCTTATCTCCTTGTTTAAAGTTGTTGATAACAATATTCTGTGTACAGTAGAAACCACCACCTCCGTTATTGGTGTATTCATCACCGAAGTTAACAGCTGTGATAGTTCCAGACTTATATTTAACACGAAGTACTTTAGCTTCTGTATCGATGAGATCAATAACACCATCTTCTTCTGCTGAATATGCAAAAGGAGGACGAGTACGATGTGCTACTACTTTTTCAAAAGAAGTTTTAACACGATACTGATCCATCTGTGCTGTTGGAACGTAGTGCGACAGATGTATGTTAACACGTTACATTAACTTATGGCTTTCCCATAAGACTTGACTATATCTCGTCCATACCTTTAAGGTTTAGGACTCCTCCATTTCCACTCTTTAGAGTGTACTCCCATTTCAGGGATAGTCGATGAACTTCCATAGTATCAAAATGGATAATATCCGTATCGATTCCCATCTTTGTATACCGAATCTGTTCCACGTATTCGTAATCGATTGTTTAAAGCCGTGACAGAACACCCCATTTCTCTAGCACAATCTGCTTGTGATATAAAAATTTTTGTTTCACCTGTGGTAGCATTTGTTACTTGAACCAAAGGTCTACCTGTTACTTTTTGAAGTTCAATCCAAGGATCATCGTAATCTATCCAGTCGCGTTTATCGTTATAAAACTTCAATTGAAATAAACCAGGTATGATGGGTTGTTTAGTCTCACTCTTTGATATATACGTAGACAGTGTTGGTAATGGCATATTCAAAGCATTTGCCAAATTTGATAGAGAATCGTATTCGATAACTTCTCCAGTTTCTACATTTCTGAGATAAACTCGTTTACAATTTCCATATAAAGCAATTTCGATATCAGCATCTTCTTTATCTGTCAAACTTGTGTCAGAATCAACTTTCTTGTATTGATAACCTTCAGGAAATACTCTACCATCATTAGAGTTTACACGATATTCAATAGCAGGAACTGACATGTTTAATGCAATTGCTGCTGCTTGAATTGATTCAAACTCTACTTCTTCTTTGGTGTAATAATTTCTAACAATAATTGGGTATTTCTTTCCCATCAATCCATTTTTTGCAGCACGGACTGTGTTTTCCTTAGGGGTTACCCATTCAAGATTGTCTAATCTGTTATCAGTTTTGATACAGTTTTTGTGATCAACATGGAGATTGTCCATATTGTCAGTAGGTTTAAATGTTGTGCACAATAACCGTGCAACTCCTCTAAACCTTTTTCTACCATAATCATCCATTAATGGAACAACATAATATCCTTGCACTAATGTAGGGTGTAACTCATTTTTTGTTACCAAATTGATAATTGTACCATTACGATTTATGATATATTTTGAAAATCCTGGTATTTGTTTAAAATCGGAATATTGCATATGACGTCCTCCATTTCATATTTATAAAATGGATGTTCTCGAAAATGTATTACTATGTTTAGCTGCTGATTTCCCATTGTACTAGTCGTTAGACTTACTATCATCATAGACCATCTCATTTATTTTTTCTACTTTCATTGCATTCACGTCTATCCTTACGGATTACGTTGTAGCTAAATGAGCTTTAGGGGGTTCCAGCAATTAGAAGGATAATTCAACTTACAGTTTCCTGCAAGCCGCTCAGTTAATCTAAGTTGGTCCTTTTACCATCATCCTGAGTCACACAAGGAACAAGTACGGATGTTGGTGATAATATCTGTGTTGGTGTAAGTTCTTTAACACCTTTAACCACAGTCATACCACGCATGTTCATGATAGTTGGATCCATGGTCATAGATCCAGCATAAGCAGTTTTACTACTATCAACAGTAGCTTCAGATATGATACCAGTTCCATCATCAGGGAACTGACGATCGTCGATCATAAATGTATCAATTGATTGTCTTCCACCAAAACCAGCATGAGAATACTCGTGTTGGTATTTGATATCATTGATGGGATTGATCAAATCCACATTCTCCATCAACTGGTCTTGAACAACCAACTGTTTGATTTCATAATCTGCGATAGAGAACTTATTAGAAGCACCTAACGCCTTATAACGATAAGTTGCATGTGCTCTACTAAGGACTTTATATACAGCAGAGTTGATTCGTTCATATGAACGGAATCTGAAGTTGGTTGAAGATGCTACAGGTTTATGGTCTTCTGTTGTAAGAAGCTGTGTAGCTCTTATAAGAAGATCTTTAGGATCGATAGGTTCTCTCATCTGATGAAGCACATCAGCTGTAATAGGATCAACAAAGTAATCGAAGAAGTTGTCGATACCTTTGAGGTTATGGACAGATATCTTCTTGCTCTGAATAAGTTCATAGTAGATATCTTTGCTGTCCATCTGATCCATCTCGATGTTCTTAAGATCATAGTTGTTCAATCCTGCAAACAACATAGAAGAAACAAGAGGACATCTAGGTATAACCAAAGTTTTATCAGCAAACCTGATAACAACATCAGACATACGTCTTGGGAATCTCTGTCCTTTGTTATAAACCTGATAAGGTGTTTTGGTGTAATTGAGCATATGACTCAATCCAAACCTATAGCACAAAGCAAAGATAGTTGGAACTGATTTGTTAAGCAACTTGAAGTCTGTCCATTCTGACAAACCATTCAAAGTAACTTGAACTTTGTCACAAAGAAAATCGATAAAAGTAGTTGTTTCTACAATGTGATCATCTTTCATATCACGAATGACCATAGAACCATCTACTTTCAATATAGCTATCTCTTTATCCTGAGACACACCAACAATGATACCACCACTAGAATTAGCAGTATCTCTTGCAGACATCTGCATGTTCTTATCGAATACGAACTTAGTAGAAGTTATATCTGCAAACATAGCAGGTTCGAAGAACAAGATCCAAGGAGTTGATTTATCTTCTGGGTTGATTTCGATCTTGCTATATTTAGATGCTACAGTAGTATATTCATAAGGAAGAGTTCTATCCACGTAATTGTGTGAACCTAAGGTTCCTTTCAGTTGCCCTTCAGATGCTTTAATGATCCTATCCACATACGACACAAAACTATGTGCAACTGCTGTATTACGTTCAACCAGATACTTGTTATAATCTGAATTCAAAGTAACACGAGTCTTAGAGACTTTACAGATAGGATTAGGAACACGCTGCTTCTTAAGTACTTTCAATGTTCCATTTACTTTACAGAAACCTCGTTCATCTACTTTAGGAAGAACAAACCTAATCGTATGTTCTTTATGATTGATATCCTCATATTTTGCAACATAAGTTTCTGTATCATTCAAACTGTCAGAAGTATCAGTAACTTGAACATCTTTCAGGAACATACCAACTTTGTTGAATGAAACCAGCTCTGCCATTAAATCTCGTTTAAACATCTTTTTCATATAATCATGTTCAAATGTTTCAACTGAGGATTTCAACATAGATTCATCTGCAACATCATCTTTCAAGAAATCAAGAGTGTTTTCACTAACACTATCATCAGGTGTTGATCTGATGATCTGTTCAATCGTCTGCTCTCCGACCTTTATGGTTTTATAAGCTTTACCAAGGGTAATAGCTCTATTTCTTTGTGCAGTAGTAAGTTGATCATTCGCTTGAATAGTTTCCATAGTAACTTTGTCAAGCTGATCTACCATTGCATTGTTGAAGTTGATTTGTTCTTGTTTGGTGACAGGATTTTTAAACTCAGGAGAATTCAACTGTTCTTTTTTAGGTTGAACATCCAACCATTTATCATCAACAGTTAAACCATCTACTTTTAGTTCCTGTTCGCTTTCAAGATGTTGTTCGATCTTCTGAAGAACAGGTTTTGGTATAGGTTTCTCGAGTTTAGGTTTAGAAGGAGGTTCTGGTTTTACTTCAGGCTTTTCCTCAACCTTAGGTTCTTCTTGCTTAGTAGGAGTATCTTCTACTTCTTCTTTTTTACTCGTAGTTGTACCTGTTGGTGTAAATCCCCACGTATGGACGATGGGAGATTTAGTGGGAGACTCTTCTTGTTTAACAGTCTCTTTAGGTTCATCTTCAAGTGGTCCAGGACTAACTGTAACGGTTTCCGGTTTGTCCACTTTGATGATAGGTTCTGGTTGCTTGGATATGGTGACATTTACTTTCTCCTCAAATGGTGCATCTGGTGGAAGAAGTTCATCGGGCAAACTTTTATCTTCCACGGTATCAATATTAGCAGGGACGTCTGAGAAATCTCGTTCTGTAACAACAGTACCGGATTCTGCAAGACTGTTCAACTGCTTAATCAAACGAAGCATGATGACATCATTTGGTCCATTGAATTCTTTCAAGTGATCCAGACGAATTGTTAGCACTTTAGTTTTTGAGTAAAGAACAAAATGTATCTTATCCCACATATTCTTTGGAATAGATTCAAAGATAGAAGGAGTATCTTCTCCATGGATAAATCCAAGAAGATGCATGCAAAATAGATACCAATTATCTTCAGGATATTTGATAGTAGCACGAACATGTTGTTTGAATGTCTTTAAGAACATGTTTCTATCAAACTGTTTATCTCCGACAGGAATAGGAATGAAATGAACACGATCTTGATAATTAGCAATGTTGTTGAGAAGATTACCAAAGATGTAGTTAAATCGTCTAACGGATCTCAGCAATCCAAAGATACGAGCACGATACAATGAGTTATAACTCATAAGTGTCTGTACTTGAGTTCTTGCTACACCTGGAAGATCTTTTTTGTCATTACAAGTTCTGATATAACTCTGATAACGTTTTCTGAAGTTAAGAAGAGTAACTGTAACTCCTTGCTGAGGAAGAACAAGTTTCTCCAAGTTCTTAACCCATGTTTCATTAGGAGTATCAGAAATATGCATGATGTATTTTCGATAGGGATCTCTTGTCATAGACCATCCATTTACATCAGGAACAAACACAATAGGTTTATTCATAAGGAAGTTGTCATCTAACAAGTGAACAATAGATCCTACAGGGAATTCTTTAAATTCAGAAATATCCCATAATCTATTGAAATCTCCTATACGACGGAGAACCATCTGTCTATAGAACAGAGGATATAGCAACATTTCGTCAGAATATCCAGGACCAATTGAATCTTTAAAATCCTGCATATCAAAATTATCGACGAACTGTTTGTAAAAGTCGTCATAAGTTATCATAGTAGCTCCTTATTTCATTAGGGCGTTTTAATGGCATAGGATGCCTCAAATTCAAACAATATCTTAGATCTAGATAAGGGCCGGTAGAAGCCCTTATCTAGATGTATCAAAATCATTTTGTTTCATGAATTCTAATAGGTCGAGGTTTAAGTTTGATGCGTTCAGAAACAATTGGTTTTTCTTTTCTAGTCGTTGGCTTCTTACCAGCCAATGGATGTTTGTCTTCAAATTTGCGTTTTGAGGGACCAATACGCTCAGATATATTTTCATTGATAGCAGACATGGGCGAATATCTCCTTATATTTAAAATATTGTTTCTCATAGCATGTTCTGATCACTAAGAAAGGATTTCTTATGAATAATGAAAAGAAAAATATCAATCCTTTATATATAAAGGATGCAAATGTTGTGATGTTCGGATTAACTATCGACATATTGTTACTGATGGCTATTTCTGAGTGTACAGGCAAGTTTTCAGAAGCTATAAGAATAATAACTTATATCTGTGTTACGTTTGGTCTGATATTTGGATTTATCATCTGTGGCGGATGGATAGTTGCTATCTGTACAAAGAACGTCGTGTATTATGAACCAAAACCCAAAATGAAAGGTAAAGATAACAATGGAAATGACAATCACAAACTTCAGTAAGCAGAAGAGTATCAATATTGATATTCCTGATGAAATGACAGAAAACCTCGATGATATTCGTATCATCATCGGAACTGAACAGTTCAAGCTTACTTCTACCAAATCCAAAGAAGACACTCTGCGTGAAAAAGCTGCCGTTGAATTTGGTGAAGAAACTTACGATTCTCTTTACAATACTTATCCTGATTTCGG
>JAEIGA010014618.1_pt1 | contig 11946 bp, 11 predicted proteins | sample 9270691 | NCBI WGS metagenome assembly JAEIGA01 (sample SAMN17057246, study PRJNA624740) | gut metagenome | biome: biome; isolation source: fecal sample | host: Bos grunniens | place: China: Xizang | collected 2019
AAAAGCAAGTTTAAAAGCCACATCGAGATGATGTGGCCCTTATCTTATTCAATTCCCCAAGGAGCATCGGTTACATTTTCCGGTGCATTCTCACTTTCGGCAAGCACGACTCTCGCTTCATCGAAATATCTCTCGTTGGTAAGCAAGTAATCCTCTTTTACCGTAAACCACCCTCTGGCTACAATTTCGTCGATGGCTTGCTGCATTAGCGGGTCGGGATTGACAAGAATCATTTTCTTCTCGTCCGTTCTATCATCAACGAAGGCGATGGTGTACTCGTCATTAAGTTTCATTTTTTTGATTACCCACATTTGATTGTAAGCAGACGCGAGAAACTTAATGTTATTCAAAAATTCGATGATAGGAGTAATGTCAGTACTGGTGACATTGCTAGACTCATTTGTGACAATTTCTTCCATAACTTTTTTCTCCTTTCTTAGAAATTAGAATTGCTTTTTATTTCATAATCTTCAATGAACATTTGCGGCGTGACTCTACCCATCCATTCATTGAGATTGGGTTTTCCTACGATTTCCATAGTGATAATGCCATTATATTGTTGAAGTTCCTCTATCAAATCTTTTGCGTGGAATTTCAAATAAGCCATTCCATTCACTTCGATTTTTACAGTATCTTGGTTGGCTCCCATAACTCGAACATTGGAACTATTGAAAGTAATGTTCTTTACATGAATTAGCGGTTGAGGGTTGTTTTGTCCCCAGATGGACCCGGCGCCACCTAAGTCAATCACAAGATTTTTCAAGTCTGCGGAGTTGGCTTCTCTTGCAAAGTTTACATCATAACAATTTTCACCAAAGTCTATATCAGCCAAAGCATAGTTGGCATACTCGTGGAACTTGCGTAATTGGTCGTCGGGAATACTCACACCAAACGCATTAGCGTGTCCTTGTGCGTATTCGAAGAAACCACTCTCCAACAAAAACTGTTTGAAGTCTTTAAGGTCGCTCTGGTTCATACCGCGAGCACTTCCGCGGTCATAGCCTTGGTTATTTAGTCTGGCTACGATTGTCGGCTTCTTGTATTTTGCGGACAGTTGCATTGCAATCAAGCCATTCAACTCTGACGGGAAGTCATCATCCTCATCCAACCTTACAAACAGTACTTTGTTTTCCAACAAGTCATACTTAAAGATTTTTGCTTCCAGTCTTTCTACTGCACTTTCTTTTAGTCTGTTTTGTTTATTCTTTGCGTTGGTACATTCGCGGGCGGACTCAACATCAACACGCTCAAATGTGCCTTTTGCACCACGCTTACCGCTGGGTACCATTTCTCCACCATTGATGAAGGCCATAAACAATCTTTCCTTTTCTGCCATAGTGCCTACGCGAATCATTGCGTTGATTAGCGGTACAATGTAGAAGGCTACGGAGATTGCGTCGGTTGCATCCACAATTTCAGACCAAGAAGGGTTCATTTTTCCTGTAATTGAATAACTTTGCTTGTTTAGTAGACACTTGAAGAAATCATTTTTGATGTACTTTTCGGACAGACCAGTTTTGACAATGTATCTGTTTTCCATATCAATCATTGAACCCATATCGCCAATAATGCCCCAGGCCGCGAGGTCGATGTAATCATTAGCCCAGTCATTACCAGTGATAGCATCAATGTAGCGACAGAATTGATATACCACGCCCGCGCCAGTCAATTCCTTATTTTTATATCGCGGAGACAATTGGTTGTTGACTACTACCGCATTGTTGCTAAGTTTAACATCTGTCAAGTGGTGGTCAAGAATCAAACAAGGAGTACCAACTGTGTCAAGCATATCGTGATAGTGTGCGTCATTACTACTACTATCAGGAAGAATGATAAGGTCATACTCATAGTCTTGTTCCATCAATCGGTCAATATGGTCTTGAAGTCCGTGTTGTTTGCCTTCGTGCAACCAATAATCAACAGTACAATGACAGTTTAGTCGTTTGGTATATTGATAAATAATGGCGGCCGAGGTATAACCATCGTTATCACTATCTACAACAATAAGAATTTTGGAATAAGGCGGTTTGTCATTGAGTACAATTCTTGTGTACAAAGCGGCCGCCAAGCGAATATCCTTAAAGTCTGCGGGGGATTGCAAATAGTCAGCAGTCGGATTGAAGTATGCTTCAACATCTTCTACCCCGCGCGCCTTCAACAAATTAGCAACATAATCTGTTGAAAAATTTTCGTTAATCAAATTTACTTTCATTTCACACGAGTCCTTTTCTCTAATAATTTTCGGAATGTTTCTTCTCCTCTGTCGCTGGGAGACTCTTTTAAATTCAGCAATCTTCGTCTGTCATAAATAAACGAAAAATTAGCATACATCTTGTACTTTTGACATATCGCCCAAAGCTTGTCAAAGTACTTGGATTCACCTTCAATTTCTTCGCTATCAAAGCAGATAACTATTTCTGACGGGTGGCAAGTTTTTATCAACAGATTGAGTTGATATTTATTGAACTGGCTTCCGCACACTGCGACCGCACAGTTTCTCATAAAAAAGGCTTCACATTGCATAACAGATTTCTCTGACTCAAAAACATAACAAATTCCGCTTTTTCTAATGTTATCTTGATTTTCGTACAAACCATAGAGGTTCATACTTAGTGGGTGTTTGTACCAAGTTTGTTCCAGTCGTACTGGCATATACTTACCAACATTCTCAATCTCCCACTCATTCAGCGCCCGTCCTCGTATTCCGACACGGCGGCCGCCGACATCGTAGTGCGGAATGATGATTTTGTGTTGAGAAATCGAATACTTGATACCAAACTTATCCATTGCTTCTCTTGTGATACCATCGTTCAACCACTCTGGTGGATAGTGCTTGATAAAAGTATCTAACGCACCTACATTGAACTCTGGCAATACTACTTCTTGTTTTGTTCTGCCATAAATACTTTGCAAACTGGTATATTTTGGTGCATCAAAACCTTCGCTTGGATTGAAATTAGAGCAGTCTAAAATAACATTGTATATGTCAGACACCCAATCATACTCAATCCCGCGTACCTCGTAATAGTGCTTCATAAACTTGAAGATAGACATATTACCGCACTCTGTATAGCATACAAACATCTTGGTGTTCTTGTAAAAATACAGTTTCATACTGGCATCATCCGCGTCTGTATTATGACATATAGTTGGAAAAATCAAATGCCCGCCTTCATCACGATACCGGTCGGCACCAAGTTTTTTCATCAATTCAATTACTGAACTGATTTGCAAATTATCAATAATACTCTGATAATCCAAGTCCTACCTTCTTTCCGCCCGCCTCATTCTTTGGGCCATTCAAAACTTCCAAAAAGGCCATCGCTTCTTGGTAATTTTCATCATCCCATTGACGCACTTCATATATCTCTGTATCATCATCAACAAAGAAGTCCGCAATCGGCTCCAAGCGTGCGTCGGTCACAAACAAGTCTCTCTTTTTCAATCGACCCAAATCTACCTGAGACCATACTCGCACTTGCGTCCATTCTCCGCTACGACACTTGAATATGTCAGTCACGCAGTTGGGAATACCATAAGTACTCGTCACCGACTCCAAACTTTCCAACTCTTCCGGCGTCGGTCTCGCCATAATCGCACCATTGTCTGCCTTATTGATTGTGGCACGGCCGCCCGCCAAAGAAGCCTCGTTTCTGATGTTTTTGTTGTCATCAGCACTTGCGTTAACCTGTGTTGAAGTAAACATTGCTACATTTAACTCAACCGCCAAGTCTTTCAGTGCCGAAGTAAACATAAGCAATACTTCATCATTTCTCAAAGAGAAACCACGGAACTGCTCCAACAAAGCCGGACCGATAAACACATAGTCATAAAAGACATAACCGATGTGCTTTGTCAAACAATTCTCACGAACAATGGTTTTTACCAATTCAATAGTCGGGCTTGGCATTTTTACCAAAATGAGATTGTCTTTGTACTTCTCCATTACATCGGCGGCCTGGTTCAAAATTTTCGATTCTTCGTCAGTAAAGTTACCCAACTTAAATCTACTCTCATTGATATCCGACAAGTAAGCAAGTATCATCTTACGAATTTGTGGCATTGTCTGCTCTGTCATAATAAACAATACCTTTTCGCAACTTCCCGTCTGTTCCCATTCTCCCTTGCGGAAGTTATAACGAACTGGATAAGCAAGATAGCACGCATCTCCTACGGCCTGTCTGGTCTTACCCAAACCAGAACAACCACTTCGAATGGTTAGTGCTTGCTTTTGGGCACCGCTGAAAATTTTGGAATACATCTGTCCCTGCAACGGGGCACCAATCTCAAAATTCTCATTCATATTATTGATGAAATCACGAATACCATCGGCCGCGTTCTCTTCTTCGAGTTCGCTGGACTTGGCATAGGTAGATTCCAATTGTAGTAGTTTGCTTTTTACGCCATTACAAATATCTGTCGTTGTCAAAGACTCAAAGCGAGCATTGATTTCTTCTGCTTCTGGATTAGTCAAATCCTCACAAAAGAATGCTCTTGTATCAAAGCCTTGTCTTTGTAAATCTCTAATGAGATTGATTTTCTTTAGTTTTTCATAGTAATAAGAAAAGTTTTGCCAATCAGAGAACTCAACGACGTCTTGCAAATACTCAATTCCCTTGTTTTGCTCAAAAACCTTTTTACCAACAGTATCCATTTCCAGATAATTGGCAATGTCTATTGGTTGAATATTTACAATACCTTTGCTATAAAGATTTCTGATAGCAAGAAAAATAATTTTTTCAAACTTTGTTGAAAAGTCAGTTAGATTAAGATTGTACTTATCAACTTCACTAATCAACTGCGGCCGCTGCATAAGCCCGCCAAGTATTTGCTGAACTACGCTCTTGTCCGTCATTCGTCGTCCTCCAACTCGGCAATGATAGAAATGTCAATTTCAAACTTGGATTTCTGTGGCTTTCTCTGCTTGTGAACGACAACCGTTCTTCTTGCCTCTGCTTCCGCTTGTTTGATTTGTGCTTCAATTCTCGCACAAATGCCTTTATCTCTCTGATTGCGATTGCCCCAATACTCCGTTCCCTCATTGTAGATATGAGGAACGATACCAATACCATTCTCACTTTTGCTTGGGTCCCCGTGGGCAATCTCATAAAAATATCTCAAAGCAAAATATATTCCCTTTGCGGTCATATTCTTTTTAAGAAAGTTATTCCACTGAGAAGTAAACTTAACATAATTTACAGACATCTTCAAGTCTCTTTTCAAATACTCATAAACAGCAGACTTCCAAATGTCATCCTCTACTTCTGCACTAATGTCGCCCTCTCTAATCTTGCCTTTCTTGTTGGCAAAATCTTCGTAGCAAGAGGTGTGATAAAACCATTTCGGGGTAGGCTCAACCCATCCCGTTTCTTTATCTCGGTCTATCGCGGCTTTACAAATACGACAATGGACTAATGCTCTTTTTGCCATAAAAATTCATCACCTTTCTTTATTTCCTATATATAGTATACCACAAATTTATCTAAAAATCAAATTAGGAGAGACAACGGCTGTCGTCTCTCCTAACTATTATATAGACCGAATTAGATTTCGCTAGCAAGCTCACGCATATCCATAACCACAAGATTGAACAGGTCAACCTGGTCTTCTGTGATTTCGGAAAGCTTAATCTGGCGACCGAAAATCATTTCAACCCTCTTTTGGATGCGGCGGGCCATTTCCTCGTTTGCCGCTTCGTCTTCACTACCAAGCAACTGGGACCACAATTGCATAGCCTCACTGCGGAGTGCATTGTAATCGAGTTTATCTTGCTTAGTGTCGATTCTATCAACAACGGTCGCATTGTTGTTAACTGCCTCAGCCTCGATTGCATTGGATAGATTATCCAGCACGGACTGATAACTGAAGTCGATAACAGGAGGGAAATAGGTGAATCTATTACCTGCTTTAATAGTGGGAGTTTCTGCAGTGTAAAGGACTCTATGACGCTCTCCCTTTTCATCAAACTTCATAACGCCAATGCCAATAATATCAACCAGACCGTTGATAATATCAAAGGCACGCTTATCCAATTTAGGACGAATTTGTTCGGAGACCACTTCTGGAGCAACCTCAATGTTCTTTACTTCCGTATGGCAAGCGAATACGCAACCATAACCGAGCATTGCGATACTACGGATAGTTTTACCAAACTCTAATTCGTATTCTTTGTACAATTTACCGTAAGCAACTTCGCCCATGGATTGTACTCCTGCTCTGGCACAAACAAATTCCTGGCACATGGTGGCAGCAATCTCAATTGTATCAAAGCAGACACATTTAAACTTGTTCATAACTTCGGGCTTAGCAAGCTGTCTGCAAACAAGTTTAAGGTCAGACCATGACGTAATCTTCTGTGCGTAGACACCGGCGCGAGCATTCAAGCCAGGCTCGAAGCTCAGCACCAGTGCGTTAGGAATATTGGTCATGAAAGTGGTCTTACCAAACTTATAGGGCGCGGCCAACAAGATATACTTGTTGGACAAATCACGCGTAATGACAGTGGGCTCCAAAGCTAATAGGTCAATAGTAGCCATTAGTTAGCCCTCCTTGGATTAAAATCCGAGGTCTTTGAACTTACTACCAGTTGCGGGAGCAGGAGCCTTACCGGCTGTACCCTTAGACTGGCTCTTCTCCTTCAGCTGAGCCAGATGACTCTTACGCTCTTCCAGAGCTGCCTTAACATCGTCATAATTGATGGCGAAGTCGCCCTCCAGAGGAGTAGAAGAACCACCAGTGATAACGAGCTCGCTTACAGAAATGGTACGAGTGCCCTCAGAAGCCTCACCAAAGTCAACCTTAACCTCATAAGTCTCAGTCTTAGAGGTGAAGTTCAGCTTACCAGTAGCCTTAACAGTCTCACCCTCATTCCAGTAGCTGGAAACAGCGTCGATAACGCCGGGATTGATAGCGTAGAAGGGAACCACATCAACCTTTCCGCCATACTTAGGAAGCATACCAACGAGCTTATAACGCTCAGTCTCAACGCCTTCCTTATCCAACTCATAACCCTTGCTACCAACCATGAACACTGCGGTGAACTCAGCAGTAGGCTTGCACTCTTCCTTCTTAATCTTGGTTACGAAAGAAGCGTTGATGCGGGGGTAAGAAACGAGGTTACCAGTAGCACTGTAATACTCATTCATAGTGATCTGGCCGCGAGTGATACGGATGCGGTCTGCATGCTCGATATCAGAAGCTGCGATACTTACGAACTCATTCATTACACGCTCGATAGACTCATATGCGGGGTTTGCAGTACCAGCATTAGTAGTCTGAGTAGCGTACATATAAACAGGCACCTCCAGCTCGGTGTCAGCACCATTAATCTTGGTGTTTACACGAACCTTGATAGAACCACCGATGGTGGGAACCTCCGCGCCGTTCTTCATAAAAGAACCACGCTTCAAATCGATTTCACTGAGGATACCCTCGATCTTTACGATATTTCCGTCTTTGATTGCATTTAGCATAGTTTTTTTCTCCTTTTTGTCTTGTTTCTTTGTTTTGTTGATTCGATAATACCTTTGCGAATAAAATGGGGTTGGTTTACAACCCCAAGTTATAGCAAAATGGTTGATTACTCAGCGTCGTCAGAGGGAACGAACTCAGCGCCTGCGGGAGTAATTACTGCATAGGTGATATCCTTTGCATCCTCACCCTCACCAGCAACCTTCTCACGAACAACCAGGCCCTTCTTAGCCAGGTCAGTTACGTTAGCACCGATAGAACGAGTGGTTCTGTCAAGAGCAGTTGCAAGCTCGTCGATGGAAACCTTTCCACCATTTGCCTTGATATAATCGAATACGCTTTGGGACTTTTCTGTGAGTTTCATAGTTTTTTTCTCCTTTTTTCTTTGCCATAATATTTTTGATTGGCATTTTATTTTTGTTAGAAAGTGATTTCCCTTTCACTTTCTATATATATTATATCAGAATTTTCTGATATTTGCAAATTTTTACTTAGGAATTTTCAACAAAGAGAAATTCCTATTACATTGTCCTTCGCATTGAGTTTGATGGACTTGTTGCCGAGGGCGCCTTTGGATAGTGCTGGCACATCATTCGTAGTTAGTTTGATACACGCACTTGTCGCGGCGATCAAAATTTCACCATCTCTGGTAATCGGATAGAAGTCTGCCATCCAATCGCCAGCATTGAGTTTTTGAATTTTTGCTCCCTTAGTGCCACGGCCTTGCGTCACAAACTCCGAGAAGTCTGTCTTTTTGAATAGGCCAGCACCACTGATAGAAGCAATAAAGGTTGTCGAATCGGGGATGATGCGGGCGCTGACTACATTGTCGCCATCGTTCAGTTTGATAGCACGCACTCCGCGGGCGACTCGTCCGATGGGGCGAATATCCTCAGTTTCAATCATAAGGAAATTGCCTGCTTCTGTGAGAATACCGATGCGGTCTGTGCCAGTAAATACAACAGATACAATTTCATCGCCTTCGTCAAGAGCAAGAGCCTTGATTGCGACTTTTCTTGTCATGTTATATTCACTCAAATCTGACTTTTTGATATATCCATTTTTTGTAATGAATAGGATGTATGGAATTTGTGCTTTCTTACTCGCAGAAGTCAAAGCACAGATTTCCTCGTCATTAGACAGATTGACCAAAGTTTGGATGTGGACTTTGTCATTCAACGGCAGAGTAGAGGCCGCGCAGTGTACAACATTACCAGATTTGGTAAACAGCAAGATTTCCTCGTTGGAAGAAACAGTGACAGAACTGATGATGAACTCACCATCGTTGAGTTTTACTTTATTACCAACTCCACCGCGTCTCTGGGTATATAAAGTGGAATTTTCGGTCACAAGTACGCAATTTTGGTTCGTGAGAGAAATTTGTAGCAAGCGAATCTCAGTCGGCTCTTCTTCGTCGCTCTTTTGGAGGTCAATCACTTTTGTGCGACGGGCATCACCGTACTTTTTAGCAACTGCCATTAGTCCTTTTTCAATTTCCTTTTTTAGAAGATTGTTATCAGTAAGAATTGCAGTAATTCTATCTCTCTCCGCAATAAGAGAAGTAATCTCATTGTTGATTTTTTCTACTTCCAACTTCGCAAGACGGCTCAACTTCATATCAAGAATGTGCTTTGCTTGAATTTCATCAAGAGCAAAATTCTTTGTTAGAAGCGATCTGGCGGCCTGGGCGCTGGGTGCGGATTTGATTACTTGGACTACCTCGTCGATATTTGCCAAAGCAATAGCCAAGCCATTGAGGATGTGCAAACGCTCATTGATTTTTTTGATGTCGAAATTGTATGCGTTTGTATAAACCTCAACTTCGTGGTCAAGGTGAGCAAGAAGGGCCTCCCGCCAACCAAATACGACTGGCGTCTTACCCTTATCAAGCATAATCATATTGATAGGATAGTGATATTGAATAGAGGTATTCTTATATAGGTATCTGATTACCTTGTCGGGGTTTGCTTTCTTTCCAAGAAAGATTTTGATAAGTGCTGTTGTACCAGACTGGTCAAGGAACTTCTCAATACCTGGGTTCTCGTCGCTTTCAAGAATGCTTGCCAACTGACCGCGAATTGTTTCTGTATAAACGCTATACGGTACTTCTTTGACAATAACACAATTCTCTTTGCTATCGTACTCAACAACCGACCGCATCTTACAAGCAAAACCAGTTCCCACACGCAAAGACTCTTTGACTTCACTTGCGTTGAGAATAATTCCACCTGTACAGAAGTCTGGGGCACAATAAATTTCATCAAATGAAATCTCGTTGTCCCAAAGCAACTTAATCATTGCCTCATTGACCTCTCGCAGATTAAACTGTGGGATGCTTGAAGAAATTGCGGTTGCGATACCACTGGTTCCATTTACAATATTGTAAAAACCAACGGAAGGAAGCACTGCTGGGTATTGCTCTTCACCAGTATAGTTGTCGTGCCACTTGGAAATGGTGTTCTTTTCAATATTGGTAAAAAGGTTCATAGAAATGGGCGAAAGACGCATTTCGGTATAACGGCTCGCAGCCTCGTTCGCACTCTCCTCGATGGTACCAGTATTACCTTGAAAATCTTCCAGCACATACCGCATTGCGAAAGGCTTACCAAGTCTCGCAAACATGGGGTACAGAGACAAGTCGCCGTGAACATAGAAATGGTCCATCGCTGCGGCAACAGACTTTTGAGACTTTTTGTGCGGTTTGTCTGGTGTGATTTTTTCAATATATTGGGCGTACATTGCCATACGAGCACCTGGCTTGAGACAGTCTCGTGCGTCGCAAATGGCTCTGTTCATAATTGTCATGCCCGCATAGGTTTCAAAACTTTGTTCGAGTGTTTCTTTTAAGGACATTTTTTATCTCCTTTCATTTACTATATTTATTATATAACAATTTTAAGAAAAAAGCAAATTATTATTATTCTCTTACAAGAAAATAGTTATCGCCATCTTGCTCCAAATAAAGATTGTCGTGGAAAGTGAAACTGATAGTTTCTGTAATATTGCCAAAGCAAACCGTTCCTTCTTTTGCTGTGGCAATTGTTTCGCCAGATTTGCTTAATACTTTTATACTTTTTACAACACTCTCTGGATTTTCGCAAATGATTTCTTTTATTTTGTAACGAAGCATCAAATACCTCCTGGGTTGGTGCTATACCATTCACACTTGGTTCGTCTGCCGCGGTCCTCAAAATTACAACTGGTTGCCGCGGTACAATTATCACAAAGGCACTTTTTCTTATCTTCGGAAAGAATTTTTTGAAATGCCTTGTGCATTCTATCGCGGTATCTATGCCGCGCGGCCGCCTTGTATTCTTCGGGTCTCTCTTCCTTGATAATATCCAAAGCGACGATGGTTTTATCCATTAGAGCAAACAACTCTTCCGCGTTGGCATTGATAAGAAGGTGAGTACTGTTTGGGATTGCGATTGTTTCAGCATCGAGTTTTTCACGCAATGCTCGGACAATTTGTGGTAAGAGTTCTAATGGTGTTTCTTCGTTATAATAAAGAATATTCATAGATTTTCTCCTATGTTGAAGGCGCGATTGGTAAAATTTACCAGCCCGCGCCATAACTCAATCTGTAATTTCTTCAAAGTTGATTCTGCTAAATACAAAATCTTTTTTGGGTTGAGAATCATCGCCCATCAACCCCTCAATCAAAGGGGCGACGCTATCGTCCCAAACCAACTGTTCCAACCACTGGTTCGGTCCGAACATAACGCGGGAGTCTTCGTCGGATTGCTCACCAAGACCCTTGAAGCGTGTTTGGGTGCCCTTGGGGTTATCAGCAAGCAGTTGTTCTTCTGTGTAGTAGTATTTGGTTGTTTTACCACTTTCTACTTTGAACAAGGGTGCGTGCAACCAATACAGTCTACCTTCTTTGAGAAACTCTGGTGCGAATTTGTATAGCAAAGCCATAATCAAGCACGCGATGTGCATACCGTCATCGTCTGCGTCCACGCAGATTGCGACTTTGCCATATCGGAACTTGCTTTCGCGGTAATTACCGATGTTGATTCCTGTTGCTTTTAGGAATAGGGTGACTTCTTCATTAGCAAGCACCTTGTCCATATCATTGGATAGGGCGTTGATAATTTTACCACGCAATTTTAGGATACCATATTTCTTGGGGTCGCGTACGCGTTGCATGGCACCGCCCGCAGATTTACCCTCCACAAGAAGAAGAACTGCACTTTCGCCAAGATTTTCGGCATCGGCAAGTTTGTTTACATCAATCATACCCTTTTTGCCCGCATTGTTTACTTCTTTTACCTTTTCGAGAACAGCACGACGGGCTTTTTCAGCGGCCTGCTCTGCTTTACGCTCTGTCGCAAGGGCATCCATAACTGCCTTGAAATCGTTGGGGCGTCGGTTCATAAAGGTATCGAGAGCAATGCCCGTTGCTCTTTGTGCGAGACCGCGGAGTTCGGGGTTGTTGATTTTTGTCTTTGTCTGGTTTGCGAAAGAAGGATT
>JAEIGA010014619.1_pt1 | contig 11946 bp, 10 predicted proteins | sample 9270691 | NCBI WGS metagenome assembly JAEIGA01 (sample SAMN17057246, study PRJNA624740) | gut metagenome | biome: biome; isolation source: fecal sample | host: Bos grunniens | place: China: Xizang | collected 2019
CTGTGAGGCTGCTATGGCGGCTTCAAGGATGGGTTCGTCTGTACTGTTGATATCCATGGATATGAATAAATTTGGCCAGATGTCTTGTAATCCAGCAATTGGAGGAATTGCTAAAGGTCAGATAGTCAGAGAGATAGATGCCCTTGGAGGTTATACTGGCATAGTAACTGATGCCTCTACTTTACAGTTCAGGATGCTTAACAGATCCAAAGGTCCTGCCATGTGGAGTCCACGTGCACAGTGTGATAAAATCCTTTTTTCTCTTTACTGGCGAAAAATCCTCGAAAGTGCCTGTAAATTAGACCTTTACCAAGACACAGTGACCAATTTTCTTTTCTCTGGTTCAAAAATTACGGGGGTTCGTACGACTACTGGTGCAATATTCAATTCTCAGACGGTTATCCTGACCGCAGGAACCTTCCTTGATGGACGTATGTTCATCGGTCGTACAATGTTCGAGGGCGGACGAATCGGAGAACTTCCTTCTCATGGACTGACTTCTCAACTTGTTGAAATGGGAGTGAACACTGCCCGAATGAAGACAGGCACTCCTCCAAGAATTGACATTTCTTCAGTTGACACTTCTAAGATGATACATCAGTGGGGTGACGACCTTCCAGATAAATTTTCTTATCTCCCATATCTTTCGACAGCACAGAACGGGACACCTCAACTTCCTTGTTTTGTTGTTCATACAAACGAGAGAGTTCATGACACTCTCCGAAGTGGCTTTTCTGATTCTCCTTTGTTTTCAGGTCTTATCACTGGTATAGGACCAAGGTATTGTCCGAGCATAGAAGATAAACTCAGAACTTTTGCAGGTAAGACAGAGCATCAGCTTTTCCTGGAGCCTGAAGGTAGGGGAACGAATGAATATTATCTTCAGGGTTTTTCTTCTTCTCTTCCTCTGGAAGTACAAATGGATGCCCTTCATCAGATTGAAGGTCTTGAAAATGCAAAGGTTTTCCGACCTGCCTACGCAGTGGAATATGATTATTTTGATCCTACACAGCTTAAGCCTACACTTGAACTTAAGTCCATCGAAGGTCTCTTCTTTGCCGGTCAGGTTAATGGTACGACAGGTTATGAAGAGGCAGCTGCTCAGGGCCTCATTGCTGGAATCAATGCTCATCTGAAGGTTACAGGTAAAGATCCATTCATTTTGAAACGTGATCAAGCGTATATAGGTGTGCTTATAGATGATCTTATTACCAAGGGTGTTGACGAGCCGTATAGAATGTTTACATCAAGGGCTGAGTATAGGATTCTTCTCAGACAAGATAATGCCGATCTGCGCCTTACTCCTGCCTCTTATGAATGTGGCCTTGCTGATAAATTCAGATACGATTACACAATGAGAAAGTATGACTCTGTTGACAGATACAATACTTTCTTTGCGGAAGCATCTGTAAAGCCGGAAAATGTTAACTCATATCTGTCAGAGGTAGGTTCAGCTGAAATTACCACTCGTAAGCGAATAGCGGATCTTATTTCACGTCCTCAGACAAATATCCACTCTTTGTTTAATTATGTTCCACGTGGAACTTTTTTAAAATTCAATATAGATAACGAAGTTGAATTTTCTTCACCTTTAAAATCTGTATTGAGACAAGGAGTTACTTACTCTGATCTTCTTGACTATGCTTCAAGACAGGAGTTGAATGATAAGTTTTCAGATGATTCTGCAATATCATATAAGGATGCTGCGTCAGTTTTGATATATAATACAGATTACCCTGTTGCTAAACTTGATTCGTCGTCAATAGATGCCAGAATTAATGAAAATTATAAGAGGGAAGTGTTGGATTCGTCTGAGATTTCTATAAAGTATAAAGGCTATATTCAGCGTGAACAGCAGATGGCAGATAAAATCATGAGGCTGGAGAATCTTACGATTCCTGAAGGGTTTGATTTTGATAAGGTTGAAAGTCTGTCAATTGAATGCCGTCAGAAACTTAAAAAATATGCACCTCGAACAATAGCTCAAGCATCAAGAATTTCAGGTGTATCTCCTGCAGATATTTCAGTCCTTCTGGTTTATTTTGGAAGATAATGTTCCACGTGGAACTTTTATAAAATCATTATGGTTTCATTAAAGGATATTGCGGCAAAATTAGGAGTTTCTACTACTACTGTTTCTTGGGTGCTCTCAGGTAAGGGAGACGCTAGAAATATAAGTAAGAAAATGCAGGAAATGGTCAGGAAATGTGCTGAAGAATTAAATTATACTCCTAATTCCTTGGCTCGTAGTCTTAGTACCGGCTTATCTAAAACCATAGGTCTTATTGTTCCTTCTATTTCTGATTCCTTTTATTCTACCATTGCAAACAGAATAGAAAAAGAGGCTCACAAGGCTGGTTATACATTGATGATTGCTTCTTCAAATTCAGATGGTGACAAGGAGGAGGAATTGATAAAGGTGTATGAGGAAAAGCAGGTGGATGGTATTATTCTGGCTCCGACTAAACTTACCAGATGTGGCATTGACCGACTTATAAGCAGACGGGTACCGCTTGTATTTATAGATCGTTTTTATCCTGAACTGAATGTAAGCTCCGTTGTTATTGATAATGAAAATGCAAGTTATCAGCTTGTAAAAGGACTTGTTGAAAAAGGTAGGAAGAGAATAGCTATAGTCACGACTAACACTCATCTTCTCACTATGGATATGAGAAGGATGGGGTATGTGCGTGCCTTGCAGGAGGCAGGATTAACTGTTGATAAAGGCTTATGCTGCGATGTACCTATCCATGATTATCGTCAGGAAATCATACCTGCATTGGAGCTACTCTTTAAAAATTATCCCGATGTTGATGGTATATTCTTCACCAGTCACATCTTGCTTATCGAGGCTCTGAATTTCTTCAAACGTTCAGGAATAAATCTTAATGACGCGCATATTTCATTTGCCAGCATGCGTACAGAGACTCTGCTTAGAGTCATTGCATCGGATCTCGATGTTGCACATTTTCCAGAAGACGAAATGGGAAGAAATGCTGTCCGCATACTTATAGGTCATATAAATTCTTTACGTTCCGGACTTCCTTTCAAGACAGAATCTATAGTTTTAGACTGCAATATTGATCGCATTTGATTTAAATGTTTTATCTTTGTTTTACTTAATCGTTTAAGTTGTAAGTAAAACACTGATATATGGGCTTTTACAGATCTTTATTGACAGGATTGTTCCTGCTGTTTTCTTCGTTGGTGTCTAATGCTGGTTCCATCGCCACTGAACTTCACAACGGGTGGACTTTCCAGCGTGTCTGCAAGAATGTACTCAAATGGCATCCGGCAACAGTTCCCGGATGCGTTCAGGCAGATCTCATGTCAGCAGATCTTATCGAGGATCCTTATTTCAGAATGAATGAACAGAATATCCAATGGGTGGATAAGGAGGACTGGAGATACAGGAATACTTTTGATGTACCTTATGAGATTTTTTCCAAGCAGAATGTTTTCATGACTTTCGAAGGTCTCGACACCTTTGCTGATGTTTATCTCAATGGCGTCAAGATAATTTCATCAGACAATATGTTCAGGGTTTGGAAGGTTGATGTGAAGTCTTTTCTTAAGTCCACAGGTAACGAGATAGAGGTATATTTCTATTCTACTACCAAGAGGGGTCTTGAATTAAGACAGCTGAGTCCATATCGTTTTCCTGCTGCAAATGATTTATCCCAGATCGGTGGTCTCTTTGATCAGAAAATCAGTATGTATATAAGGAAGGCCCCTTATAATTTCGGTTGGGATTGGGGTCCTAGAATCGTTACCATGGGTATTTGGAAACCTGTGAGACTTGAGGGATGGGATGATGCAAGGATTGAGGATGTACATTACACCACCAGGACGGCGGATAAGAAATCAGCTAACATAAATATTGAAGTTAATTTATTGACTGATAAAGAAATAAATAATACACACCTTGTTATAAGAAGCGGTGACTTTATTTATTCGAAGACTGTTGTCGATCTTGCGCCTGGAATCAATAAACTGAGTGCTGATTTTTCAATAAAGAGCCCGAAACTCTGGTGGTGCAATGGAATGGGAGAGCAGAATCTTTATGATTTTACTGCGGAGATTCTCAAAGATGGTAAGGTCATAGCTTCCAAGACTGACAGGATAGGAATAAGAACGATACGACTTGAACAGGAAAAGGATCAGTGGGGCCGTTCATTCAGATTTATTCTTAACGGAGTCCCTGTTTATGCAAAGGGAGTAAACGTAATTCCTTTTGACAATATTCTTACCAACGTCACTTCTGAAACATATAGAAAGCATCTTGAACCGGCAGTCGAAGCAAACATGAATATGGTTCGTGTGTGGGGAGGTGGAATCTATGAGACAGATGAGTTCTATGCTCTATGTGACTCTCTTGGAATCATGGTGTGGCAGGACTTTATTTTCGCCTGCACTATGTATCCATCTGAAGGTCAGTTACTTGAGACTATGAAGCAGGAGTTTGCTGATAATATCCGCAGGATTCGCAATCATCCGAGTCTGGCTCTGTGGTGCGGCAGTAACGAGCTTGAGTATTCTTGGGCTTCAAAGAGTCTCAGAAAGATGAATTCTCCCGAGAGGGTAGAAGGTATCTGGAGAATGTATCTTGATCAGAATGCTGCAATAGAGGCTGCTCTTGACACTCTTTGTCCTGAGATTTCCTATCAACCATCGTCTCCGTTCAGAGGTTATGGTAAAGGTAAGTCTTCTTACGAGGGAGACTATCACAGCTGGTCTGTACTCGGAGGATCCAAGCCGGTAGATTATTTCGAGACATGCAGGGCGAGATTCTTCAGTGAGTATGGATATGAAAGTTTTGATTATTATGAAAGTCTGCAGAAATATGCCCCGTATGAGAAGGATCGGAACATCTATTCGGATGTGATGCTGTGGCATCAGAGACAAGGTTATAATGCTGTAAGGGCTAACGGTAACATCATACGATATATTAATGATAATTATCCGGCTCCTAAGTCATTCAAGGATACTCTTTATGCGTCCCAGGTACTTCAGGCCGATGCTATAAAAATGGCAATCGAGGCACATAGGCGCGACAAAGGGTTCTGCTGGGGTTCTCTTTACTGGCAGCTCAACAACTGCTGGCCGGTCAGTTCGGATTCAAGTATAGATTACGAAGGAAACTGGAAGGGACTGCATTACCTTGTGAAAAGGGCATTTGAACCTAAATTGGTTTCAGGATATCTGCATGCTGACACTCTCGATGTGTATGTAGTCACAGATTATCTGAAGCCAGAGAAAGGCACCCTTAAGGTTGAGGTGAATGGGTTTGACGGCAGAGTTTTTTCCTCAAGAAACTTCAATGTAAATGTGCCTTCCAATTCATCAAAGATGGTATGCAGGATGCCCGTGGAGGAAATTCTTTCAGGTGCAGATCCGGCGGAGTCGTATGTGAGATTTATTTTCACAGACAGTGATGGAGTTGAGCATATTAACCTACGTTTCTTCAGAAACCAGAAAGAGGTAAGATTCCTTGATCCTGATATTTCTTTTAATATTAAGGAAGTGGATGATTATAAGTATATTACATTAATTTCTAATGTATTCGCGAGGGCTGTTTACGTCTCTGTCAAGGATAGTGAACTCCTTCATTTCTCAGATAATTTCTTTGATCTCCACCCTGGTAAACCGTATACCATAAAGGTCAGGACAGAAATGCCTGCAGAAGAACTCTTGTCAAGACTTCAATACAACTGTGTCAATAAATTCTTGTACTGATATGAAAGTTTTAGGAATTGATATCGGAGGCACCAAGTGTGCTCTAACTGTAGCCTCTGTAGAGAATGAAAATGTGGAGTTTATCCATAAGGAATCATTTGCTACATCAGATTTTAAACCCACTTTGAATGAGATCATTACAAGGTCCAAGGCTCTTGTAGGGCAATTCGATGGAATTGTTTCAGCTGGAATCAGCTGCGGTGGTCCGTTGGACAGCAGGAAAGGAGTGATAATGTCTCCTCCTAATCTCCCTGGATGGGATGATGTACACATTGTCGACATTCTTTCCAAGGAACTGGGCATACCGACCGGTATTCAGAATGATGCCAATGCCTGTGCTCTGGCTGAATGGAAGTTCGGTGCCGGAAAAGGTACCTGCAACATGGTGTTCATGACCTTTGGAACTGGTCTTGGTGCCGGTCTTATCATTGATGGAAGACTTTATTCCGGTACAAATGACAATGCCGGCGAGGTTGGTCACATAAGACTTGCTGAATATGGTCCTGTCGGATTTGGAAAAAGCGGATCTTATGAGGGATTCTGCAGTGGAGGAGGTATTGCCCAGCTTGCCAAGGCTGCCCTTGCTGAGAAGTTCCAGATGGGTCAGAACGTGTCGTGGTGCACCAAGGAGCAGTTGGATGGTGTGACTGCAAAGATGGTTGCCGAAGCTGCTGCCCAGGGCGACGGGACAGCACTTTCTATCATGCGTACTTCTGCATGTAAGATGGGATTTGGAATATCCCTGCTCATTGATATCCTCAATCCTGAGATGATAGTGCTAGGAAGTATTTATGCCCGTAACGAGGCTATGATGAAGCCTTATATCGAGGAAATTATCCAGAGGGAGGCCCTTGGTCTTGCAGCGAAGGTTTGTTGCGTGAAGCCTGCTGCTTTAGGAGAAAAAGTCGGTGATTATGCTGCTGTATCAGTAGCTGTAAATATCTTATAGCATATGAATATTATTGAGAAAAGTCTTGCTCAGGCGAAGGCGGTGATGGAAAGGTATGTTTCCGATCCATCTACTGTAAGAAATATATCTGCTGCATCTGAACTTATGGCCGAGTCTATCAGAAACGGCGGAAAAGTCATTTCCTGCGGTAACGGAGGTTCCTGTTGTGATGCTGCACATTTTGCTGAGGAACTCACAGGACGTTATAGATGTAACCGTAGACCTCTGCCGGCAATCTGTATCAATGATGCATCTCACCTTACATGTGTGGCTAATGATTTTGGCTTTGAAGATGTGTTTGTAAGAAGCGTAGAAGCTCTCGGTAAGCCTGGTGATGTGCTTTTGGCTTTCTCTACAAGTGGTAATTCGGAAAACGTCGTTCGTGCTGCTCAGGCTGCCAGGAAGATAGGAATGAAGGTGGTAGGAATGAGCCGCAAGACAGAAAGCAAGTTATCTGAACTATCGGATGTTCTTATTTCAGTGGAGCATGATGGCTATGCTGACCGTATTCAGGAGATGCATATAATGTCTGTCCATATAATGATTGAAAATCTTGAACACCTTCTTGGACTATAAACCTAAAATTATGAAAAAGAGTAACTTATCAATGATTCTTCCGATAATGTTCGGATTCTTTGTCATGGGATTCGTAGATATTATCGGAATGACTACAGCTAACATCAAGTCAGACTTCGCTGCCCTTAACGACACCATTGTAAACCTGCTTGCCAGTTCTTGTTTCATATGGTTCCTGCTCATATCTGTTCCGACCGGTATGCTGATGAACAGGATAGGCAGAAAGAACACTGTTCTGCTCAGTTTCATCGTCCAGGTGCTTGCATTCTCCATTGTCCTGATCGACTACAGTTTCATGTCCGTAATGATTTCGCTTTCGCTTGTCGGAGCAGGAAACACCATTCTTCAGGTGGCTCTGAATCCACTTGCGGCAGCTATCGTGAATCCTCAAAAACTGACGGGAGTGCTTACTCTCGGACAGTTCGTGAAGGCTATTTCATCCTTCCTCGGTCCGATCCTCGTCGGATGGTTCTCTGCAATGGCATTCGGCTGGAAGAGCATATTCATAGTCTATGCGGCGCTCTCTCTGCTGGCTTTCATCTGGCTGCTTCTGACAAAGGTCAGCGAGCAGGAGGAGCAGGTGCAGACAGCATCTCTGGGACAGACTTTCAGTCTCTTCAAGGATGGGAGGATCCTTATGTTCTTTGTAGGAATCCTTGTGCTTGTGGGTGTGGATGTGGGAATGAACATCACCTTCCCTAAGTATCTGACAGACACATTCTCTATGGATGTAGAAAAAGCAGGAATGGGTAATAGTGTCTATTTCTTTGCCAGAACTGTGGGATCGTTCCTCGGGGGTGTGCTCCTGATGAAATACGCGGAAAAGAATTTCTTCATTTCAAGCGTGTTCCTTGGATTTGCAGGACTGGTGCTGATGCTCGCAGTAAAGGAACTTTGGGCTGCTTATGCCGGAGTAATCCTCTTCGGCCTCGGTTATTCAAACCTGTTCGGAATAATTATGGCTAATGCCATCAAGCATAGACCTGAGAAGTCTAACGAAATCTCTGCACTGCTCGTAATGGGAATATCCGGAGGTGGAGTGCTTCCTCCGCTTATGGGTGTGATAACAGATACAACAGGTACACAATGGGCTGCCCTGCTGACTATCGCCGCAGTGTGGCTCTACCTGTTCTGGCTCATCAGCAAGATGTATTTAAGAAAGTCTCTGTAGGGATTTTCTGATTATGGTCTCGACGGAAGCTGTAGGGTCTTCTTTGAGAACTGCATTTACAGCCTTGGTAACGTTCGCTTTTGTGAAGCCGAGCATTATCAGGGCTGTAGTCGCTTCTTCCGAGGCCTTGTTATTCTCCTTGGTGAATAGTGCCGACATGTCAGTCTGCTCTCCCTTCACCACCTTGTCCTTGAGTTCCAGAATCATTCTCTGTGCACTCTTCAGCCCGATTCCCTTAACGCTCTTTATGCGGTTAACATCCTCTGAAAGAATAGCCTGCTCGATTTCTTCCACAGTCAGAGATGAAAGCATCATTCGCGCAGTCGCTGCTCCAACTCCTGAAACACCTATCAACAGACGGAACATCTTCCTTTCTTCCTTTGTTGCGAATCCGTAGTATAGTTCTTCGTCTTCGCGGAGATAGTGGTGGATATACACAATGGTATTACCTTTTCCTTCCAACATGGAATAAGTCTGGACGGAGATAAGTATTTTATAACCAATACCATAGCACTCCACAACTACGTCTGTTGGAGTTAATTCGATAATTTCGCCTTTGATGTAATCTATCATAACCTATGATTTAGTAATGCCCTGCAAAATTATCACAAAGTTTTAATTTTTCCTTCTTAAAAATATAATACATTGATTATTAGGACTTTGTGTAATTTAAGGTGGGATGAAAAGACCCACCTTAATATCCATAAGTTGCTGATATTTAAATATTTGTGTTTTTGGTTTTGATATTGTAGTCTAGTGAAAGTCGTATAATAATGAAATTTTACTAAATTTGCAGGCTTATTGCGTGCATACGCGCATACGTACGAGGATATTATGGCGACTGTAAATGAAATACGAAATCTGTTTCCGGCACTTTCCCACAAGGTGTATGGAAAGGATCTGGTATATCTGGACAATGCCGCTACAAGTCAGCGACCACAGTCCGTATTAGATAAATGGCAGGAAATCGGCGCTTATTCGAATGCTAATATACATAGAGCCGTACATAGACTTTCTGACGAGGCTACTCAAGCTTATGAGCAGTCAAGGGACGCGGTAAAGAAGTTTCTGAATGCTGCAGAACGTGAGGAAATCATATTTACTTCGGGAACTACTGCTTCTATAAATCTTGTAGCATTCTGCTTTGGAGAAGCATTCGTGAGGGAAGGGGATGAGGTGATTGTGACTGAGGCAGAGCATCACTCCAATATTGTTCCTTGGCAGATGATGTGTCAGCGCAGAGGTGCTGTTCTTAAGGTTCTTCCAGTTGATGATAATGGTCATCTAATGTTAGATAAACTTCCGGAACTTCTGACAGAGAGGACTAGGATAATGGCTGTGACTCATATTTCGAATGTACTGGGAATTATCAATCCGATAAAGGATATAATTAATCTGTGTCATTCAAAGGGAGTGGCTGTTTTGATTGATGGCGCGCAGGGATCCGTTCATTGCAAGATAGACGTGCAGAATCTAGATTGTGATTTCTATGCTTTTTCAGGTCACAAACTTTATGCTGCCACAGGTACTGGAGTACTTTATGGAAAGAGGAAGTGGTTGGATGCTATGCCTCCGTACATGGGAGGTGGAGAAATGGTGGGAACAGTGACGTTCGAGAAGACCACTTATGCTCCTCTTCCATTAAAGTATGAAGCTGGTACTCAGAACTTTACAGCTGTAGCAACTTATGTTCCTGCCATTAATTTGGTTCATCAGCTTGAGGACCCTGAGCTAGTAAAGAAGTATGATCAGGTAAAGGAATATGTGTATAACGCCCTGTCTGCAGATTCGAGAGTAAAATTATATGGTGTTCCACGAGGAACTCTCCAGGATAAGATAGCTTTATTTTCTTTTACTGTGGAAGGTGTGCATCATGAGGATTTGGCTTTGATCTTAGATAAGATGGGAGTTGCAGTCAGATCAGGGCAGATGTGCGCAGAGCCTCTGATGGACAGGATGGGTGTTACGGGTATGTTGCGTGCATCCTTTGCTCCTTACAATACAATCCAGGAGGCTGAGTATTTTATTGAATGTTTGAATAAGGCAATAGCGATGTTGCAATAGAAAAATATGACACTGATAGAAGCAGAAAATGCCATTATCGAGGAGTTCTCGATGTATGAGGAATGGCTTGATAAATATGAGTATATAATTGAGCTTGGAAAGTCGTTGAAGGACTATCCGGAGGAATCTAAGACTGATGATAAACTTATAAAAGGTTGTCAGTCAAGAGTATGGCTGGATTATAAGGTCGAAGGCGACCAGATTTTTTTCAATGCTGATAGTGATGCGATAATTACAAAGGGTATTATTTCACTCCTTATCGGCTTATATTCCGGCAGAACTGCACAGGAGATACTTTCGTCAGATTTCTCCGTAGTTGAGAAAATAGGATTGAAGGAAAACCTTTCACCGACCAGGGCTAATGGCCTTGTGTCGATGATTGCTAAGATTAAACAAATAGCTAGAGATAATCTGTAGAAGATTCTTCGCTTACGCTCAGAATGACATGTTTATGAATTTGGAAAGAGATATAATAAGGGCGCTCAGACAGGTGTACGATCCGGAAATCCCGGTGAATGTGTATGACCTTGGACTTATTTATGAGATAAGGGTGAACGAGGAGCATGAGGTGTATATCCAGATGACCCTTACGGCACCGAACTGTCCTATGGCTGATTATGTGGTGGCCCAGGTCAAGGATGCCGTGGAGGATGTGCCGGGAGTGGTAAGTGTGGAGATTGACCTTGTTTGGGAACCGATATGGGACAAGAGCCGAATGAGTGAAGAAGCGCTGGTGGAGCTCGGTCTTGACGAGGACTGAAGGTCAGAAGGGGCGGGAGATTCTGTGATTGAAGAGGCAGTAGAAAGGAAGGACAACAGGAGGGTAGTGCACGACGATGTTGAAAAGGTAGATCTGTATTTATCTCTGGGTTCGAATATGGGCGACAGAGAGGCTAATATAGAAACTGCGATATCATTGCTCAATATTGAGCTGAAAACGCCGTATAAGGCCGTTTCTTCGCTTCTGGAAACGGAACCCTGGGGCTTTGAATCAGATCAGAAGTTTCTTAATGCTGCGGTGCATTATGAGCTGAGGCTCAGAAAAGGATATAATCCCGAGGCAGAGGGATTGATGATATTGGAAGTTTGTAAGGCAATAGAGCGCAGGCTCGGGCGCACAGAAGGTCCTGAATATGGCGAAGGAGGGGAGAGAATATATCACAACAGGCCGATAGATATTGATATATTGCTGTTCGGTGACCATAAAATTGATTGTCCGGAACTCACTGTTCCGCATAAATTGATGTATGAGAGGGATTTTGTTATGGTGCCGTTGAAGGAGATCCTTCGCTGACGCTCAGGATGACAGGTTAAATGTCATGCTGAACGAAGTGAAGCATCTGTGATAGAATGTTAAATTAAAATTATATAGAATTATGACACAGGAAGAACTTTTTAAAATTCTCGTAGCTCACTGCAAGGAGTATGGATTCATTTTCCCTTCAAGTGA
>JAEIGA010014620.1_pt1 | contig 11946 bp, 9 predicted proteins | sample 9270691 | NCBI WGS metagenome assembly JAEIGA01 (sample SAMN17057246, study PRJNA624740) | gut metagenome | biome: biome; isolation source: fecal sample | host: Bos grunniens | place: China: Xizang | collected 2019
AAAGGCTGCAATGCCACACAGAATCAATCCACCTGCCGGCAAGCTTTTGCATTCCGGGAGTAAAAACACAGAGATCCCCAGGTCTCCCTTTTTTATCTCAAGCTTCCCCCAAAAGAAACTGCAATGGCACAAGATTTTCTGCATCTGTCAATTTGCATTTTCCGTTCTATCCGCATAACCAACGAAAAGCACCATCGTCGGGAGACGATGGTGCTATTGCTGTTTATTTATTTACTGCGCAGCTACAGACTTTCAGGGTTCTACCGGGAAAGAATCCAGGTCGCCAACGTAGTACTGCAGGATCATCATGGCATCCAGGAAATTAATTGCACCGTCGCCGTTTACATCCGCGGCTGCCAAAGTCATACCATCCGACTCTTCCTCGGTGTAGTACCGCAAAATCATGATGGCATCCAGGAAGTCGATTGCGCCGTCTCCGTTCACATCGCCATACAACACTTGCGGTGCTGTATCCTTGTCCGCCACAATATAGGTGCTGAAATGCTCCAGTTCTACCGTCACAGTACGGGCCTGCGCGTCCACTTCAACTTCCAGTTCCTCCAACATTCCGTCTTCCGTCATGTAATAAACTGTGATATTTGTGCTGTACCCGTCAGGAAGATGGAAGATTACTTTAAACTTTCCATTAGGCTGTACTTCCACATCATCCTTGATAGCAGTAATTTCAAAGGCCATATAGCTTTCTGCGACCGAATCCATTGCTTCAGAAATCTGGTCAAACAGTTCACCATCTTCAATCTTTTCCACTGTGACCTGGGTGCCATCTTCAAAACAATCGTTCTCGGGAACGCTGACGCTGCCATCCTCCGGGATGTTATAGTCCACGCCCAGTTTCTTGGGCAATACTTCTGTTTTGCATTCACCGCAGACATGGCAGGTATAGGTCATTTCACCCTCTGCCTCAGTAGTGGGCTCAATGGTCACCACGCCCTCATCCCAATCATGACCCAGGGCGGGGGTATAGCTATCCACATAGGAATCGCCACAGTGGCAAGTGTGCGTCGTATAACCCTGCTCGGTACAAGTGGGATCTGTCACAACTGCTTCGTAGCTGTGGCCGGTGGCCTCGATTACACGGGTTTCGTAGTGGTCGCAGTTAGCACAATCGTGCCGTTCTTCACCATTTTCGGTACAGGTGGCGCCTGTCACCACATACCAGTCACCATAGCTGTGTCCCAGTGCATCCACATAGGAATCCACATAGGTGTCGCCACAGTTGGCGCATGTATGCGTGGTATATCCCTGTTCAGTACAGGTAGGATCTGTCACAACTGCTTCGTAGCTGTGGCCGTTGGCCTCGATTACACGGGTTTCGTAATGGTCGCAACGGGAACAATCATGGCGCTCTTTACCATTCTCGGTACAGGTGGGTTCATCCGTTGTGTACCACTGGCCATAATTGTGTCCCAAAGCAGCAAGCTTACCTTCGCCCGTCTTCCAGGCCTCCAGATCGGAAATCTGGACAGAAGCGGCTTCATCCGCGAAATACTTGCCGCAGGTGCATTCATAGTATGCCTGATGACCATCCGCCGTACAAGTGGCATCTGTTGCAGGATGCATTGTAAGATCCGTATGAGAACAACTGGCTACCTTCAATACCAGGATCAGTTCCCTGCCCAAACGTTGATAGCTATAGGAGAATCCGCCGGTAACTTCAGCAGATTGGGCAATACCCAAAATATTGTCATAGTACCAGCTGATAAATTCATCCACGGAACCAGGGATATAGACATGAACCATCATGCCATTGTTCTTTAGTAGCTGGCCAACAGCATCCGCAGAATAACTATCCAAATAACTGTCTTTGCCTGTAAAATACTGTGCTGCTGTGTCATTGCATACAGGCAGCGCGTATGCGGAAGCATCGATGGCATGATCTTCCTGGATCACCGCATCGGTCTGATTAAAATAGGCGTGGTACAGCGTCTCGCCCTGATCATCCCACGTCAGGTCCACATGGTAATACCGACCGTCAATACGCACATAGTTCCATTCGTGACCGACGCTGGTTCCGGTAGCGGGGTCCACACTGGAGCCAATCGCCAGGAACGACTGGATGCCCGCACGCTGCAGCAGATACTGGAATGCTTCCGCATAGCCTTCGCAAACAGCCTCCCCTTCCACAAGCGCGCCATAGGCATTGTGGGCATTGTCGCCGAACTCATAGATGATCATGCCTGCCAGCACATCATGCAGATACAGTTCCTTTTCAAACTCAGTCATGGAGCTGGTCAGACCGGCAAGAATTTCTGTTACCTTCTGTTCAAAGGCTTCCTTTGCGGCTTCCAGTTCCGCGCCGTTCATGATATATTGCGGCATCACGCTAACTACAGAGGTGGAAGTAGCGGAATAGGAATAACCATTATCCAACCAGAAATGGTGGGCATAGTCTCTTCTGTAGGCGTCCATGACCATGAGCAGCTCTTCCTCGGAAAGGGCATCCACGCCATTATAGACTGTAATTTGCTCTGCGGAGGCTTCCACGCCCGCCACGATTTGATCATAGGCATACAGAAGTGCTGTGGAATTGGGCATAGCAGCCAATTGGCTGCGGCCGTAATAAGGAACGGTTTCCACCAGCACATAGGGGCTGAAGCTGTAGCCGGTAAAGGTGAGGGTATTGTTCACCGTATCCACGGTGAAAGCCACCGTTTCGGAAATGCCGTTGCTGTCCACATGATACAGCACCAGTTCACCGGCAGAGGCGGCCTGGGCAATTTCGGCGCTGACCGGGATGGTCAAGGTGACATACTCCTCCGTGCCACCCCATTCGTTAATGGTGTAGGCTTCGCCCCATTCGTTGTAGAGGGTAATGTCATAAACCGCTGCTACATTGGAAGAACCAACACTGTTAATAATCGCTTTGAAATAATCAGTGGTTACCGCCACTTCCACATCAAAGGTCTCCACCCGGGCGGTCACATCGCCACACCAGGCGTTACTGTCCACTACCTGGGCATCCTCCACAGAGGAGGACTCAATGGCGGGGCTGGGATTCTCGCAGGTACATTCATTGACCCGCCAACCATATTTGGAATTGCAGGCCAGCAGTTCTTCGCTGGTGCACATACCGCAGACCGTGCAGGTGTGCAGGCAAATGCCAGCAATGGAGGTAGTTTCATCCGCTGCCCTGCCATTCAGCACAACCTGGGAGCCATCAGCAAAGGTAACCGTCAGCGTATACCACAGTTCAATGGTAGCCTCGCCGCCCATGCCGCGGGCTTCCACGCCACGCAGGGTTTCCACGAAAGCCAGTTGCTCCGCAGGCAGCATATCCCGCAGGGATACGGAGGGGTCAGATCCGGCATCGTAAGTACCTGCCACACCGCCATATAGGACACCGTTATACAGTTCTGTAAACATACCGTCACTGATTTCCCAGAAGTCCGCGCCGGGATAGATATCCGTATCGGTCTCTTCGTCATAGAACCAACCTTCTCTGCCAATGCGGTAGTTCCATTCGTAATGACGGCTGACGGGTTCGTAGTACTTGGCATACTCTTCCTCCGGCACATACTGGGGAGCCCAATCCTCCACCACAAATTCGTAGTCCAGCGTCAGCATACCCACCCGGTCTTCACCCCAGGCGATATCGCTTTCCCGCAGATGCGCATCGTAAATGCTGGTACCACAGGATTCGATGGTGGTAGTCTTATCCACATACTCGTAGCCGTAGCGATAGTTATACTTGTGGGAAATACCCTTCACGGAAACATAAACGAAAACCCAACTGACCGGCTCTCCGGCATAATCTTCCAGTTCCTGCATATTCGTGTGGAAATCAACCGTAACACCATTGGTGCTGGGCATTACGGTAACGATATCCTCTTCATTGGACCAGCACTCCCACTTCAGGTAATCCTCATTGAGCGCATACTCCAAATTATACTCAAAGAAGGAATAGTGCGCACCGCCCCAAATGGTAGCAATGCTATTTTCATTCTGATCCCGCAATTCGATCTGGACTTCCACTTCCAACTTACCGTTGTTATTATATTCTGGGCCGATCTGCTTGCCTTCCGCTACCAGTTCATTGTGTATCCGCAACGCATCATCTGCATTGATAAATACACTGCTGTCCAGCACCAGCGCATCCTGGCTATTGGCTGCGCTCCACAGATCCCGCACATAGTAAGGGTGCTCAACACTCATTTCAATGCTGCCGTTGCCATCATCCACATCCATGACCAAATCATCTGTAAAGATTACAGTTTCCCGGTTAAAATAGAAATAGGCATGGCTGAGGTTATAGCAATAAACAACGGTATCCAGAGGCAAAACGTTATCCTCATCGTATCCCACCGACCAGAAGCCTTCAAATTCCGTATACCGGGAATAGACATACAGCTTCTTCAGGCCCGAGTTATGGAACATGCCGTCACAGAACACCTTCACATTCTTCGGCATCTCCACTTCGGTCAAAGAAGTGGTATTCTCAAAAGAGTAGGCGCCAATGGTATTCACACTGCTGCCGATCTCCACCTCGGTCAGATTGGTGCAGTCAGCAAAGGCATAGTCGCCCACCCGGATCACACCGCCGCCGATCACTACCTTTTGAATCTGGGCAGCATAGGCGTGCCAGGGTTGTTCTTCCGCACTTGTGTAATTTGCCATTTCACCGCCGGAAATGGTAAATACACCATCTTCCAACGTCCAGCTGGCGCTGCCGCTGATGCCGCTGGCCACTGTCTCCGCGGCCATAGCCGGCATGGGCAGCAGACCAAAGATCATCACAACACACAGCAGCAAGCTGATGCATTTCATTGTTCTTTTCTCGTTCATACTGTTCTCTCCTTTTCCCGTAGGTAATGTGACGCATTTCGGATGCGCCCCGGTCTTGACCGGGTCAAAGAATTGTGGTATAATGACCCAGCTTAAGGAGTAGGCGGTTTTCCGTTTTCAGAAAATGCCCCCCTATACTTTTACATGATAATTATACACAACACAACGACATTTGTCACTACACCAAAAGTGTGGGATGGTACTATTTTTTTAAAAGAGCGCCTATAGGAGTGTAATATGAAGAGATTTCTGGCCTGCATCACTGGTTTATTATTTCTATCATCCATTTTATCCGGATGCTCTGTCGTTGGTGACAAAAGCACCAGTTTTGCAGTCATCTATGGCGTCGCTGCCCTGCTTTCTTTCCTGCTGCTGATTGGCTGCTGCCTTTTGGTGAAGCAAAAGAAAGTATGGTTTGTTCTGTTATTCACATCTGTGCTTGTTGTGAATATCGGCTATACCCTTTTGGCCGTTTCCACTTCTTTGGAAATGGCATTGATGGCAAATCGCGTTGCCTACCTCGGCTCGGTATTTCTGCCGTTTTCCATGCTGATGATCATACTCGGTGTTACCAACATGCAGCCCAAAAAATGGCTTCCTGCCACATTGCTTGGTCTCGCCGCTGTTGTTTTCCTAATTGCCGCAAGTCCCGGTATTCTGGAAATCTATTACAAAGAAGTTTCCTTTGAGATCGTCAGCGGCGTTTCCACGCTGAACAAGGTGTATGGCCCGCTGCATCCGCTGTATCTTTTTTATCTGGTTGGGTATTTCGCCGCTATGGTCACGATCATTATCCATGCATCCATCAAAAAGACTGTCGACACCACCGCCCATGCTGTGATTTTGACCATGGCGGTGCTTGTGAATATTGGCGTTTGGTTGATTGAGCAGTTGGCAGATTTTGATTTCGAAATGCTGTCGATTTCCTACATTATCAGCGAATTATTCCTGCTGAGCGTCCATCTGGTTATGAACGAGAATCAGCGTCTTCGCCAAATTGCCAAGCAGGTGGAAACAGTACAAAATTTAACACAGCAGGAACCCACCGTCCCGGATGTGATGTTGGAAGCACCGTTGCCGGACGAAACCACAGATCCGGTACGGCTGGAAGCCTTTATCAACGGCATTCAGAAGCTGACGCCCACCGAGCGTGCCGTTTATGATGCCTATATCGCCAGAGCCACCACAAAAGAGGTCATGTTCAGCCTGAATATTACGGAGAATACCCTAAAATATCACAACCGGAATCTTTACGGCAAACTGGGCGTATCCTCCCGGAAAGAGCTTTTGGAAATATACAAACAAGTGAGAGCTGTGAGCAGGTCCGAAAAGATCGGGCAATAAAATCACACCCCCAATGCAGCGATTCGATCCTTGCATTGGGGGATTTTGTTGGCTATGGTTTTCACTGCGCCGCCCGGCCGCCGACGGGGTTTGAGAAAATAGGCAGAAATAGTTGCAAATAGATCAGAATTGATCTAGATATGCAAAAAGCCCCTGATTCTCCGCTTTTAACCGGAAAATCAGGGGTTTTCACCGTTTTGGCAAGGCTGTACTTACAAAAAAAGAGACAGCCTTTCGACTGTCTCTTTGGTGGGCGAGGCGGGACTTGAAGCCGGGTTATGTCAACCAGAACTGCCAGTAAAGCGATGCAAAGACGGGCTTTTGACCACCTCAAAGTCGACCTCCCGCCGACCTGGTCGCCAAAAGCCGCAATCGCAAGCCTTACCACTTCCCGCACCGCCCTCCAGGGGATCAGCCTTTGGTCACGGTGTTTCATCGCTCATCTTTCAGCTACCATGAGCGATGAAAACTCAGCCAACATCACTGAAATACACCAGCTGGCCGATTTTATCTGCTGCTTCCCTGGCAGAAGAGGGCAACACATGACTATAAATGTTCATGGTAGTGGTAATGTCTTTGTGGCCCAAACGCTCCTGTGCTACCTTCACGTTAACACCCTGCAGAAGCATAATGGATGCACACAGGTGTCTGAGATCATGGAAACGACACCGAGGCAAACCGCAACGATCCTGCAACTTCGTTAGCATCTGGGAAAGATATTCTGGATAGATGGGCTTGCCATCCTCATGGACGATAATGTACTCACTAACCGTATAGGCACGGCCCAGGCGCATGCGATTGGCTGCACATTCCAGCTTACGCTTTCTTAGCTTCTGCATCAGCGGAGCCGGTACATCCAGGGTTCTGAAGCCGCTGGCTGTCTTAGGTTCCTTGACCACAGACTTACCATTGACAATGACCCGGTTGCGGATGATCTTCACCTGGTTCTTGTCCCAATCCAGATCGCCCCATTCCAGGCCCAGCAGTTCTCCCCTTCTCAGGCCCAGGCACAACTCCATGTCGATGACAAGTTCCATATCTGTACCCTTGGCCGCAGTCAGTAACTGCTTGATCTGCGATTCGTCATAGATGACAGCTTCCTTCTTCTGACCCTTGGGTAGCATAATGCCGGTGCAGGGAGAACGAGGAATAATACCAGCCAAAACCGCCTTATCCATACTGCCTTTCAACACGTGATAAGCATGCTTGATGGTTGCCGCTGCCATCGGCTTTCCGGACGAAGGCGATATTTTCAGATTGTTCACCCAGGTTTGCACAGCTAAGGTGCCCAGTTCTTGAACCTGCAAATGACCCAGCAGAGGCTTAATATAGCGCTTGATCATCCCCTGATACCGGGACAACGTGGTTGGAGATACATTCGGTTCAATGTAGACCTCCAGCCAGGTGTCGATCCATTCGGCGATGGTGATCTTGGTGTTGGTCACATAGTAACCTTTCTCAATTTCTGAGATATACTCCCGCATAGCCTTCTCAGCTTCTTTTTTTGTTCCTTCAATGGTTCTGTAGCGGCGAACCCGCTTGCCAGTGATGGGATCCTTGGGCAGTTCGATGGTGATCTGCCAGGAATAACCCTTGTCGGTCTTTCTTTTTCTGATACTACCGGATGTAATCATGTTAGTTTTCCTCCTTGATAAGTATGGGTGTTGTGGGGTTCAGGAATGCCCGCAGCGTAGTTTCGGATACATAGTAGCGGTTGCCCATCTGGATGTGGTTCATGCTCTTGATCAGAAATAGCGCCTTGGCGTAAGGTAGCCCAGTAACCTCGGCCACCTGATATGTGGATAACAATTTCATTGGTACGACCTCCTATCGTAGGGTACAATATTAAAATATATAAACATGGATTTCAGTTTTTCGCCCCAGGGTTGCCACCTGCCGCCAACAGCAGAATTCTTTTGTTTTCCAGGAGAACGCCCCATTGGTAGCAGGTAGCATGCTAATTGGATTATAGGTCTAGGGCAATATCAAAAAGCTTGTTTCTAACCTTTGGGTTTAAGCCCACAGTATTGTCACTGCGCCAAGTATTTATCTGCTGGTATATCCAATGGTTCATAAAATCACTATATCCATAGCGACCTCTAACAGGTTTTCTTCTCTTGGCGTTCTTATAACGCTTGCAAAGGCTTAGAAAACCAAGCTGTAACTTTTCAGCGTAGTCGGCACCCCACAGTTTCTGTAGCAATGTCATAGAACACGCCTTGGTTCTGTATAAGTGCCAGGAACAAGTATCTATGTTCTTTCTGTGCTCGACAGCATAAATCAAGGAATACAATCCCTTGATATCGTCGGAAAAGTCTACCCCATATATCTGGCTGATAGCCTCCACCATAACAGCCCTGTCAGCCCACTCTTCATACCATGAATTTGCAGCAGGAATAAGAAACTTAACAGCTTCCTCATAGGCGTCAACATTCCGGTACACTTCATAGCTACGGAATGGATATAAATTGTCACCCATTGGAAATAATCTAAGCCATTCATCATGCTTTAGATTTTTGAGCATGACCAATTTAACAACTCTGTACATTAGGTACAAATAAATTTCAGTATCAAAGCGCTTCTTGAACGTTTTGTTGTCCCAATATGGATTCGTAATTTCATGATAGGCTTCTTCGAACGAATCTACTTGAAGCCACGCTTTAAACGCAAAACTAAAAGTCAGTAATTCATCTTCGATCAGCAGAAGCAGGCGCATCAGCAGAGGGTTATGTGCTCTGTCTGAAAACCTTCTGAAGCAAATGTGATAAAGCGCCTCAAAGAAGGGATCAACATTGCCACATGCCATAGGATTACTATCCCATAACAATGCAACGTCTTTCCAGCACTCATCTAAAGAACTGCCACGTTGTGGTACAGCTTGACAGTTTCCTGCAAGTTCTGCTGAAAGCTTATAGATTTCTTCAAAACGATTCCAGCTTTCTTCCTCACTTTCCCATACGGGGTAATTTAGTTGAAATAATTTACCAAACATACATCATTTTCCTTTCGTATTTGATTAATAAATATAGTTTTGTCTCCCCAAATGAATGGGGAGACCGTTTATATGACAGTTTTTCTTATGCATACCTATGCAGTATTTCCTCCTAATTTGGCTAGTTGCTTCAAAACCTTCGCGTAGGCCTCTTCACTTATCTCAATCCTGCTCGCATAGTTTTCAAGCAATGTTTCTATTTTTCTTCTAGTTTTTCGGCCAAGGTCGTTAAGAGTACCACAACCTTGAAGTATCGAATTTAGAATGAACTTTTCGGTATCGGTAACCTTAATACCATCTCTCCTTAACTGTTGGTCATTTAGTCGCCATACTGTGGGGAAATTAACCCGGTCATAGGGCAAACTAGGGTCTAACGTTAACTCTAGCCGGGTTAGCGCATAATCTAACCCTGCCTGTGCAGTTTTGTTATACAACTTGACCCGACCGACTGTCGAAGATTTCGAGCCTAAGTACTGTGTGAATTCCACTCCATGGCGGCGTTCAATGTACATACGACGATCCTTCACTAAGAAACACTCACCACGATTCACAGGGATATCAATAGCCAAGTCGAATCTAGGAATGCGGCACAACGACACCCGGCTATTACGGATCAAAAAGTCACGCATATTCACAAAAGTAGGTTCGTCAGCAATCTTGTTGGGATTCCAATCTAGCCGACATCTATCCTGCAGTATTCCATTACCATTCAGGCCACGTCCTAGCCAAAACGATACATCATCGTCAAGTCTAAACGTGGTCTGATAGTGGAATGTACCAGGCTTATAGTTCTCCCATTGACGAACCTCAATCTTACTACCATTGGCTATACATGATATATTAACGTCCAGAAAATCACGTATTTCAGGTTTCGAGATAGAGGTGTCCAGTACAACATTGTCAATGCTGAGAACTAAATCATCAATAAATATAGGGTTAAAATAATGTAACATGATTCTTTTTTCGCTTACGCGTCCTATAGTGCGTTAAACTCTCCCTACTAGATATGGGGGATTCCCGTACCCACATAGGCATGCCACGCACTATAGCTTCGCTCCTTTCTCCACCCTCGGTCACTAATCCGCAGTTTCTTTGGGCAGTAAGTACCATATTCAATTGTCACATAGCATCCATATAGGCCAAACTGACCTATTGTGCTCACATTTCACTTTTTAGAGCTTCACAAAATACCCCTCCTTTGTTATTCAGTCGCACTTTCGTTCACGCTACATGTGGCGGAATTTTCGTGCTATAATAATTTGTTCACTCCTTATTTTTCTTGATATTTCAGACTCAAGTGCCAAACGCCTAGGATAGCCTAGCCATCTGCCCTATTTTGGTAAAAAACAAAAAAATTTCTTTTTTTCAAAAAGTGTGAACTTTCTATGAACGCACGTCATGTTGACTATATCCTTCACAAAAAGCACCTTGCCTTAGTTTGGCTAGGATCGGGTCGCTATTTGTAGGTTGCGCTACCTCCGATACCGCGTATATAGTCAAAATGCATTTTGCTGTCGCATACCTTATTAGAATTCACTAACAAAAAATTAGAGCACAAACGGCCCCAAGATGGCGCTGCTTGTGCTCTTTTTTACTATTCGGCCCCAAACGGCCATGAAAGGAGATGAATTTGTGCGTAAATACGCATTAGCCAACGGCTCCATGCGCGGTGTAGTGGATCTTCGTGACTATAGTGACATCATTACAGCCGCCGTACAGGAATTTGCACCGGGTTCTACCGTGGTGGTATACCAGGATTACTACACCGTTTTAGAACCGTTAACACAAAGCCAAGCAGTCAAGATTGGTCGCAGAATATGCGAATCAGATCTCTGCCGATACTGCATCAAGCTATCCAAGTTATTCAACAGCAAGGAGGTACCCAATGAAACAACATAATCACAGCGCCCTGGTGGGCATTACTGAAATAACCGAAAAATATCTACCCGTGTCTAAACGTTTAGCCCGGAAGTTCGTTTCCACATACCTTGATTACAAGCTCATCGGCAACCGTATCTTCGTGGAACGTGCTGCCCTAGAAAAACTACTAAATGACCCGAACCGGGAAAAGTTTCCTCTTAATCTCTGAATACTCGTGTCCCCTGTAAAACCGCAAACGATAAATATATATAATAAATGTGAAAGCACATGAGCCGCCAAGGCCCATGTGCTTATTTTTCACTTAGAAGGAGGTAGAAACCCTTGCTTTACATCATTGGCACCACGGCTGAGATCTCGACCCTACCCAGCTATTTGCCGGAGAAGTTGGTAACGGAAATATTTCAAGGATTACTCATACTTGATTGTGAGTATGAGCCGACTAGAAACTACTTGGAAGTTGGCGGCTATAGCATCATCGCAGAAACAGAAGAAGATATTTCCAGCTTCAAACACATCAATCTACACACCCGCCAGCCGGAATGGGCCACATTCATAGGCAATACTGGCTACATATCTGCGCTTTACATTATCAGCAATTCGCTCTCCATCATGGCTTATATGAAGTCTGACATCATGCCCGATATCATCAGAAAGGAACTTGAAGAATGAAGACAATCACAACAAACCTTACAACGGAGGCCATCTTTACCGACGATAGCCTCAAGCGTTACCTGCTCCGCAAAACTTGGAACGAGTCCCTGCCTAAACTGGCTATCATCCTCTTGGCACCCTCAATCGCTTCAGGTGTCGCCTTAGACAGTACCACTTCTCTTGTGCTGAACAACGCTGACAGGCTAGGCTATGGCAGCGTCGCCATCGTAAATCTCTTCGCTACTCTAAATGATTTTTCTCTCGCCCATGCTGAG
>JAEIGA010014621.1_pt1 | contig 11945 bp, 24 predicted proteins | sample 9270691 | NCBI WGS metagenome assembly JAEIGA01 (sample SAMN17057246, study PRJNA624740) | gut metagenome | biome: biome; isolation source: fecal sample | host: Bos grunniens | place: China: Xizang | collected 2019
CCTATAATGAGTACACCACGGTACCCTCCCCGAGGTTACATACGCCTCACCTTGTATACAAGTGTCCTTTGTACCTCATTAGTGGTACATCAGTGTACTAATCAACAGTACATAGTTTTACGCTACAATGGTACAACACTGTTGCATAAAGGGTCACATGTATATTACTCAACAAAGGTACAACCCTGTACCTATAATACACTTTAGTACGCTAAAGCGTTAAAGGATTGTACTGCCTTGTATTTTTGAAAGATAATACACACTATGAGTAACTTGGGTATTGCAAATGGTGTACCTATGATGTATAATGATTACATCAGATAGAGATAGAGGAGTAAACCACTTGATGGGTACACAGTAGTGACAGGACTGCCACCAATACAGGCGGAAACTCTATGGCAACTTGACAACTAAATATAGTACTTCTATGGTGTTTGTACTATTTCCAATGTAGTACACCACATGGATACAGTTTGTAACGTTTGGTGTACATCATTGGGCATAGTGCCCAGTACAACTATAAACACCATAAGAAAAGAAAAGAGGTAAAACATTATGGCAAGAGAACGTGCAGTAACAAGAACAATCAATGTAACAAAGGTAACAGCTATTTGCATGGACATTGAGAAAATGGAGAACTCAGAAGAGGTACTCACAGTAACAGGAGATATCCCAACTGATGAGCAGTTACTCAAGAAACTCCGTAAACAACATGAAACACCTATGTACAAAGTTGTTGCAATCAAGTCAAAGGAAACTGTTGAAAAGTTATTCGGTATGCCTGAGGTAGAATTTCTCAAGTATGCAAAAGAACTTGACCCAGAGACTAGAAAACCATTGAACTAGTGTTGTTACACCTAGGGCACCTACATGGTGCTTTAGGATGTGGCAATACCGCCACAGGAATAGTACAAAAGAGAGGTGTAAAACATGAACAAAGTAGTTGAAATTCTTATGAGACGTGATGGTCTAACAGAAACTGAAGCTAGAACGTGGTTATCAGAAGTACAAAGTGAAATTGATGTAGCATTAGCTTCCGGAGATTTTTCACTTGTTGAGGACATTGTTGCTAGTGAGTTAGGTTTAGAGATGGATTATATTCCAGACATCATGTATATGTAGGAGGTACAACAAATGACAAAATTAATTATCAGATGGCGCACAACTGAGTACATTGGTACAGGAGAATTTGATGAGGATGGTGAAGAGATTAAAAGAGCAGAACGCACCAATCACCATGAAACCTTTGAACTAAATGACATACTAGATATGCAAACTACTTGGGGTTACGTGGAAATTGTTCTTCTTGACGGAACTGTATTTCGTACAGATGATGACAGTTGTCACATATTCTTCCGCTAGACCATCACCTAGTACATCTAAATGGTGTACTAGCGTGAGTGCCTAGCACTCAAAGGAACTAACGTACAAACATTTAAGAGAGGTGGAAAAAACAATGTACGAAGAAATGACAAATTGGGAACTATTGGATTATGTTTCATTTGGACAACGTGAAGCTATATTAGCTAATGTTCATGAACAATTAGGTTATCCGGAAGAGTATGTAGATTTAGATGATGTAAAAGAGTACATCAATACTCATGATTGGTCACATCTATTTCGCTTATATTTGGAATGGGAAGGCATAATTGGATATCACGACCAGTTATGTGATTTAGTACAAGTATTGTACGGAAAGAGGTGCAAAGAATGAAGTGTTGGAGACTAAAAATCATGTACCCAAACGGTATGTACTCAGTTGAATACTACTCCCTACTACGTTTTGCACTAGCTATAATGTACATATGGGAACGTCAATTAAACTGTACCTGTTCACTACAATACGGATATTGGAGAGCATAAAAATGTTAAAATTATCAGACATAAATGATTACATTAGTGACAATCAAAAGGTTCGTATAGTTGCGTACAATATTAAACTCTTTGAAGACCTCTGTGGTGACATACCAATCAAGTTATCAAAGTACGAACTTGTACCACAAAAGATTGTAACAGACCACGAAACAATCGTAATTGAACTGGACTGTTAATGTTCACCTAGTACATCATTCGTGGTGTACTAGTATGAGCACTAACGCTCAACAAATACCATAGAAAGGAGTAAAAAATATGCAAGTTGGTATTGTATCTAAACATCAATATTTAGAGTACAGCGGTACATATAAAGGTATGGATTTTGTTGTACTATTCAATTCAGGAGGTTGGCGTACTGGTTATGTTAATGTAAAGAACACGTTTCTTGAAAACCTTGATAATACTGCGTGCGATACCTATGTTGATGTTCATGGTGGTTTTACTTATAAAGATTGTCGATTACCATTTGAACAAATTATTAGTGAAAACTATGTATGGTTAGGGTGGGATTATGCGCATTGGTATGATGCATATGATTTAAGAGCAATAAAACAATATTTTGGTGAGTCAGATTATTTAAAGATGAAATCATTAGCATTTACCAATAAGCTTAGCCCTAATGCCCACATTTACACGTTATTAGATGTAATCTCTGAGTGTAAGAAAGTTATCATCCAAATCAAGAAAGGTGGTACAAATGAAAAGACGATTAGGTGAAATAATTTGTGCATTTAGAGGTATAATGAATGAACTTGATTATGCTGAGAAAAATTCAGATAAAGTAAATATTGATGATTTAATTAGTAATATTAAATGTGAAGTTGAATGTTTAGCGTTGTACTTCTTAACTGATAACTGGCAGGAATTAATCAAGCCTTATGAAAAGGAGATTTACGGAGAAAATGACAGTATTAATAAGAACTGAATGTGACGACATAGTTGACAAAACAGCGTACAAAATGACACCAAAAAAGTATCAAGAAACTCTTGACTATTATCAAGATTTATGTGATAGAGGTATCGTAGATTTACGTGTATATGAGGTAAGAAAAAATGTTAAAGTCATTGAAGTGTATTTCTAAAACTTTTGTACCACTAATTAAATGTCTATGGTGTGGCAACTCTATACCAGTTGTCACCACTAGACCAACTAACTGTCCATATTGCGGAGGTAAACTGTAAATGATTTACATTAACAAAGATTTACTAAGAATAACAGGATATGAACATGATATAGTTGTGGAACTGGTAACACTATTTATAGAAATCTATTGTAACTACCTAGAGCCTGAATACCAGTTAATATTACTGCAAACACTTGCACACGAAATGGAGAAAATTGAGAATGGTGAGAGATAAGAAAGTAATAATGACATTGATTAACACACAATGTTATATCTCAAGTATTAACAATCGCACCTTGCAGCGTATATGTGCATTGAACCACGTACCACTCAATAAATCAACATTGAGAGGGTACAACAATTACTACATAGAGTTCACTGATTTACCAAAGTTTATATCAGTGTTTACTAGAAAGGAGTATAGTGTTGAGTTCATCTAATAAGAATAAAGAAGCTAAATTACACTTAGCAAGTATGTACGGTAAAATGTTGTCAAAAGATGTATCATTTAGTAACGCTATGAATGAACCATTAACTGATGAAGAAAAGGAACATGTTTATCACACCTATAATGCAATAGATATGCGACAAGGTGCACCTAAAGGTACAGATATGTACACTTTATATGAACAATCAATACAAGGTTGGTCTAAACTACCAGACCACCTACTTGATATTACTGTACGTGAACTTGAGGAAATAATGGACGACGGTTTAACAAACGGTTTTGAGTTTCGGTTACAAGGTTCAACAATCCTCTTTCGTGAAGTACACCACTAGTTAAAATGTTAACAAATTACATATAATAATTTGCTTCACAAATCAGCCCGAAAGTGGTATACTAATATTGTGGATGGAGTACCACCCACACAAACCACTTCTCTTAAAAAGTACATCAAATTCACTCATTCTACTACAGTTGATGTACTAATAGGGTAGTAATAAAACTATTACTGATGTGTCGTAACATCAGCCCCTTCAAAGTCTTAATAGTTGGTATTACATGAGGTTCAAGTCCTCACTACCCTTTAGGTACAAGGTAAACACCTAGTACCGAAAATCTATAGAAAGGAGATATGTACAAATGGCACGTAAAAGAATGGTAACAAGAACAATTCTCACAACAAAAGCTACTGTACTTTGTATGGATACAGAAAGTCTTGCATCTGAGTACAAGGATGTAATTCTTCCACGTACATATAAGGACAATGAGAAGTTGTTCAAGGCTGTTAAGGCAGCTATTGATACTGATACCTACAAGGCTGTTAAAATTGAGGAAACATCCTCAGTAGAAACACTGTACGGTATGGATGAACAGGATTTCATCAACAGTGCTAAAATCCTTGACCCAAACACACGTCGTGAGTTAACAGATATTGAGTACGACAGTGATGACGAGGATGATGACACAGAAGAGACAGAAGAATAATCAAACAATGTACTAAACAAACACAAACAAAGACGAGACAAAAGGAACACTAATCAAACACTAATCAGAAAAGAGGAAAACAAATTATGATGACAAAAATCGAACTTTTTAACGCTAAAAATTCTAGCAATGCCCTTGAAAATGGTATGCAGATTGAGATTAAATCTGTAGGTACTTTTCCAGAACATGACAAGGACGGTAATGATGTAACAGCTTCAGCTTTTGTTGCAACTGATGGTACAGTTTATACTGCAATCTCTAAGACAATCGCTGATAGTATTGAACTACTCGACGAGATATTAGAGGAGAACGGAACTGTTACTATTCAGGTTGTTGCAAAGAAATCTAACAACGGAAGAGAGTTCAAGCAGTTGCAGATAATCGAGTAACTAGTTATCTGTACTTGTTCAATGTTTTACCACATATAGGGCTACAACTAGTAGCCCTTTTTTATTTAAGAGAGAGGTGATTTATTGTGGCAAACTACGACAAGTTATATGAACAAGAGTTGCGTAAACTAAAGCAACGTATTAGGTATCAGAAGTCAAAAGGAATTGACATAGACTTAGATACACTACTTGCACCTACACTTAGTATGACACGTAAAGAACATCAAGTGAAATACATAAAAGATTTACGTGGTCAACGTTTATTAGAAAAAGGTGTAATTCCTAAACAAGAGATAACTCAAATGAGTTTCTTTATGAATGCCCCACAGGCTGACATTCCCGAGGACAGTGTTGCCCCAGAAGTATATTCACGTATTAATCAAGTATTCAGTCTAATCGAGGACTTCCCATTGGTTCTAACCATTCAGTTCGATGAAGGTAAAATGGGCGTTAATAAATACGGTGATAGAGATACTGTTTCAGTGGAGTTCATTGGACAGGCAATGTGGGATATATTCAACGACACAGTTAATAAAGCAATAGCAAACGAGCAGACAATTGAATTAGAGCATTATTTACAAGAGGTTGAACCACGATTAAGGTCAATTCTTGAACCATACTACACAGATATTCCTTACCATTGGGAGTCTGAAATGATAAAGGATTATATTGAACTTCTTACAATATTAAATTGGGGAGAGGCTTTATCACAAAGTGAAATGGATAGAATATCCGAATTGTACGATATGACAGACATTGACATACAAGAGTTTGGAGACGAGTACTATTAAATGAGTACAAGTCAACGGATATTTTCTTGTGACTTTGAAACGACAGTGTATGACGGTCAAACAGATACAGAGGTTTGGGCTTCAGCGGTAGTAGAATTGTTCACTGAGGATGTACAGATATTTCATTCTATTGAAGAAACACTGAACTATTTTATTGCACTAGATATTAATACTGTTGCGTACTATCATAACCTTAAATTTGATGGTAGTTTTTGGCTAGATTATCTAATGAGAGACAAACAATGGTCATTAGCTTTTATCAATTTTAATAAAGATGGTACCAAAGGTAGGTGGATGAAAAACAACGAAATGCCTGACCACAGTTTTAAAATTATGGTAGCAGAGATGGGACAATGGTATTCAACAACCTTAAAAGTAAACGGTCACATCATTGAGTTTCGTGATAGTTTAAAGGTTTTACCATTCAGTGTTAGAGACATTGGTGAAGGATTTAAAACAAAGCACCGTAAATTAGAAATGGAATATACTGGCTACAGATATGCAGGATGTACTATCACCGATGAAGAACAAGAATATATCGCAAATGATGTATTTGTTGTTAAAGAGGCATTAGAGTCATTGTTCAAACAAGGTTACACCAAAATCACTATTGGCTCAAACTGTTTAGACGAATTTAGAAAAACCTATGATAAAGAAGAATACGAAATGTTGTTCCCTAATATTCAAAACATTGTACTTCCATTTAATACATATGGTAGTAATAATGCAGAACAATATATTCGTTATTCTTATAAAGGTGGTTGGTGTTATTTAGTATCAGGAAAAGAAAATAAAAGGTACAAGAATGGTACCACAGCTGATGTAAACTCTTTGTATCCGTCAATGATGAGTAGTGAGTCGGGAAACGAGTACCCTTATGGACTACCAACGTTTTGGAAAGGTAACTATATTCCAGAAGAAGCATTGCAAGAACACAAGTACTTCTTTATACGTTTAAAGACACGTTTCTATATTCGTAAAGGTATGTTACCATTTATACAAATAAAGCATAGCTATATGTACAAAGGTAATGAAGCCTTAACGTCATCAGATTATATAACCTATGACAAGAAAACGAAAAAAGAAACAGGACGTTATACTCACTACATTGACGCTGATGGTAACGAATGTGATACTAGAGTAATACTAACATTAACACAAACAGATTATAAACTATTCTTAGAACATTATGAACCAGTGGACTGTGAAATATTAGATGGTTGTTACTTTAATTCTAAAATAGGTATGTTCGACGAGTATGTTGATAAGTTCAAAAACCAAAAGATAAATAGTCCTAAAGGTCCGTTACGTCAGTTAGCAAAACTTTTCCTCAACAATTTGTACGGAAAATTTGCAAGTAGTGATGACAGTAGTTTTAAAAAGCCTGTACTAAGGGATGATGGTTCTATTGGTTTCTATCCTATTGAAGCACATGACAAACAACTTGGGTACATCCCTGTTGGTTCAGCTATTACATCATATGCACGTAATTTTACAATAAGAGCTGCACAAAAGAATTATCATGGTGTTGACAAACCTGGGTTCATATATGCTGATACAGATAGTATACATTGTGACTTGCCACCCGATAAGATTGTTGGTATTAAAGTACATGATGTTAACTTCTGTTGTTGGAAACTAGAGAGTTGTTGGGATGAAGCTATTTTCGCTAGACAGAAAACATACATTGAACACGTAACGCATGAAGATTTGAAACCTGTTAAGGTACCATATTATGACGTTAAGTGTGCAGGTATGCCAAAGAAATGTAAAGAACTATTTGTAGCAAGTATGGTGGGAATGACAGACGAGCAAAATGAAAAATGGAAACAAGAAGAGAAGGACTGGGTATTAGCAAACAAGCACACACTAGAGGACTTCCATGTTGGTTTAAATATTCCGTTTGGAAAGTTAAGACCTATGCGTATTAAAGGTGGTACACTCTTAGTGGAAACTAGTTACAAAATGAGGTAGTAAAATGGATACAAATTATTTACTTATTTTAGCGTTATTAATAATCGCTTTTATAGGTGGTTATTGGTGCGGAGTGAGAGACAAAGAGGAGGACTAATTAATGAGAGTAATTATTAGAAATAAGCACACCAAAAGCACGTTTACAAATGTAATACGTGACTTTGACCACACAGCTTCTTATTCATTAGATAAGGAAAATATGGTACTTGAAATGACACATATAAATTGCAACTATAAGTCAATCTATCCACTTAGTTGTAATGAATATGTTACAATTCAACCAGATGAAGATGTGGAATTTGAACAGTACGCTGATACAGATAGTTGTCGTACAGAGGTTTAAAATGTATAGTCATCAAGAATTTCCTTTTTTCAACTTAGAGAATGGACAGATATTTAAACGAGGTGATTTATACTACATGAAAATACAGCCTATTGATTTACGTGGAAGATTTGTTGAAAGTAGTTGTAATGCTATATCACTATTTAATGGTACACTGATGAACTTTAATGACAGTGATAAAGTATTCCTAGTAACAGGCGTAGATATTCAACAATGTCTTACACATCAATGTGATTTAATGTATTGTAAACATAGTCCATTTTTAGTTGAAAGAGAAAAGTATAACAAGGCATATGGTGTACAGCCCGAACACCTAAAGAGTGAGGTTATTTATGCTAAGAAAAAAGACAAAGTTGACAAACCTAGAGCAAATAAAAGGTGCCAAAAAGGTGTTATTGTACTTAATTCCAATTTTAAGAAGAAGTAACGACATTAATGCTGTTAACTTTCAAATCATGTTAGAGATTGCACACCTAGAAACACTTGAAAAGCATTACATAGGTAAACAAATTGAGTATGAAGCACAGTTAGCTAAAGGGTACGAGAATTGTCCTATGCAGCCTTGTTCTAGTTGTACTAATCAGGAATGTACACACTGGTACCGAAATCATAAAAAGGAGTGGTCTTATGTATAGTACAAACAAAAAGTATAAACCGTACAAAGAGACAGCAGAATATGCGTTTGACCTTATGGAACATTTTTACAAACTTAATATTTTGTTTGTTGAGGAAAATGGTGCAGAAAATATTGATGTTCTTGTACCAAACGAGATATACCATTTACTTGAGTGTAGAGATAGGAAAACTGGCGGAATTACCTATCCTACACGTTATCGTAAAATGGATATTGTACCATATGAAGGTACGTCAATTGATTTTGTTTTAAAGAAAGATAAGAAATAATAAATAGGGAGTACTTTGTACTATAAATAGTACATTGTGCTCCCCATTTTTCTAATATCCACAACATAAACTGAAGTCAAAGCACGTGAACTACACGGACAAATCCTGAGGCAGTATAATTTCAACTGAGTTACCCTCATTCATCAATGCTACAGCTTATGCGGATACGCATAGTTTATGGGCGGTTTGCGAAAATGTGGTACAAACGAACCCGCCCGTGTTCTCCCACGGAGGAATTAAATATAGTAACTGGCAAGAGATTGTCAGTAGCTAATACAATGTAACAAAGCTTCTTTACACCTAAGGTCTTTAAATCTAAAAGCGCCATGTTCAAAGTAAAACCTTAATTGTGTGATAAACATATTGTTACGTTGCAACATTACATAATTAATATTATGGTCATCTGTTGTAACACTTATTTTATAAGGAAATGTTACATCCGGTTTATCATCACAATACAAGTATCCTAAACTCCTGTACTCCCTAATACCAAATTCTTTACCTTCATATTTAATAGTAGCTAGGTATTTACTTGCGTTTTCTATTGGTCTTTCAATAAATGCAAGGTTATCATTTAAATATATGTTTTCACTTGCATATGCAACATACTCATTGTTTGCAAATGCTCGGTTCAAACCTGATAACTTTTGAGCCTTACTTGCTGTATCAATAAAGCCATTTTCTAGTACGAAACCGTCACCCCTAAGAAAATTCACTTCCTCGGTCAAACGTGACGTTATACCTAGTTCAACATAATAAGGATTAATTATAGATACTTGGTTACCTAACATGTACACTGGCACATGCCTTACTTGTTCACCATTACCTCTTGCAATTGAAGTATGGATGGACAAGAATTTAGTAATTTCATTTTGACAATAGTGATTAGTCTCGGACTGAAATTCATCAAAGATTATCATGTCAACATCACTAAACATGTGTGAGTATGTCTTAATTTTATCTGCACTATTAAGTGTCAAAGCATAACCGCATGACTCACCATAGTATTTCGCCTCTTCCTCTTCATCCTCAAACGTTCCCTTTTCTTTCAGAAACAACTCAGCGTAAATACCTTTAGCTTTATTAAATGCGGTCATTTTGTAATTAGGAAAGAACAACTTGTTTATATCCTTAAAGAACTTGTCTGCAATATCTGATAGTTCATAGTTGTATCTATATAATAGTGCAAACTTTTTACCACTTTTAAGAAAACGATTAACAGCTAATCTGTTAAAATATGTTGTCTTTCCACCAGTTCTATTTGTCGTACAAATGTACAACTCTGGTTCATTACCATTAATATCCTTTAACGATAATAGCTTAGTTCCATCATAGTATTTAGTATCCATAATTTCACCTCTTTCTTATTATACTACATTACGTTGTAAAATACAACAAATGGTGGTATAATAGATAGTAGAACTATAAACTTTCAAGTATAGAGGTGTTACATGGCGTGGTCTTATGATATTACAGACGAGTACCCTAGTGGTGGTCACTATTCGTACCCCAATAATGCTCAAGAGGTTTATGATTATTTGATGAGTCCTTCACATGGTTTTTCCTATGCAGCTACGCTAGGAATACTTGCAAACATGGAACATGAGAGTTACATAAACCCTGGACAATGTCAGTGGCATAAAGGTGTACCAACAGGTGACACTTATGAGTGGGGTCTCGGACTAGTACAATGGGATGACGGTACTAAGTTACTTGATTATGCACGTTCAACAGGTGGTACATGGTACCTAGGATGGTGTCAAATGGATTTCCTTATGGAAAATGCACCAGCCTCATGGATACAGAGAATGCCTTATAGTTATGACGAGTACAAGAGTATCGATAACTATTACCTAGCTACACAAGTTTTCTTTGAAAACTTTGAACGTGGTACATGGACTTCAGTTATGTATGATTATGCTGACTATTGGAACACGTATTTTCAAGATGTTCCACATCCGCCCATTCCACCAGACCCACCAACACCGCCCACGCCCACAGGACGGAAAATGCCTTTATATATGTACCTCAGAAAAGTGTAAGGTATATACATATGTAGTATTAGCTATGTACTGTGATATACCGAAAGGAGAGCAACATGGCAGTAATAACAAAAGAAGAAATCATGGAACAGGTAAAAGCGATTGTCGGTGATAACACTGATGATGCAACACTCAAATTCTTAGAGGACTTAACTGACACAATGGGTGACCTTGAAACTAAAGCACAAGGTGACGGAGAAGATTGGAAGAGTAAGTACGAACAGAATGACAAGGAGTGGAGAGAAAGATACCAGCAGACATTTTTCTCTGGTACAAAGCCAACACAGGGCAATGAACCTCAGAATGACTTAACAAAGCCAAATGAGGAACCACCTGTAGAGGAAAACAATGAACCACAAAAGTTTGAAGATTTGTTCACTACAGAAACAAAATGAAAGGAGTAAATCATGGCAAATAAAATTGCGGTTACTAACTTAAACGCTAGTACACTTGACATTTTAAATGTTATCCGTGCTAACGGTTCATATGAGTACCAAAATAAGGTACCAAAGGTTACACAGGCAAATGAAATACCAAAGGTTGGTGAAATCATTTATGGTACACCAGCCCTTGCGAACGAGTTTCTTAACGCACTTATCAATAGAATTGCACTTGTTAGTGTAAACAGTGCTGTATTCAACAATCCATACGTTTCACTCAAAAAGGGTTACCTTGAGTTCGGTGAACTTGTTGAGAATATCTTTGTTAAGATAGCAGAGGTTGTTGAGTTTGACGCTGATAAGGCTGCCGCAAGAGAGTTCAAGAGAACATTCCCTAAGGTTGAAACAGCGTTCTATGCAATGAACTGGCGTGTACTTTATCCAGTTACAATACAGGACAAAGACTTGTACACAGCGTTCCAGTCTCTTGATGGAGTACAGAACCTTATTGCAAAGATTGTTGACGCAATCTATACTGCAGCTGAGTACGACGAATTCTTGTTATTCAAGTACCTCATTATTAAAGCTGTTGCACAGGGAAAGATGTACCCTATAGCTGTAGATGGTAGTACAGACCTTAAGATTGATGCAGTAGAATACAGAGGTTCTTCAAACGTACTTCCATTTATGTCTTC
>JAEIGA010014622.1_pt1 | contig 11945 bp, 9 predicted proteins | sample 9270691 | NCBI WGS metagenome assembly JAEIGA01 (sample SAMN17057246, study PRJNA624740) | gut metagenome | biome: biome; isolation source: fecal sample | host: Bos grunniens | place: China: Xizang | collected 2019
CAGATGAAGGGAATGTCGATTGGATTACGAATACAGTGCAACCACGAATAGACTCGTTGTAGTAGGGCTGGAACTCGCCGTCGCTAAACTGCAACACCTCTGCATCACCCAACTCCGAGCCGTAGCTCTTTACGATTTTCTCTGCCAAGTAGCGCGATGCGCGACCTGTGAAAAATTTAATCTTATGAACAGCCATTTTTCTATTTATTTAATTGTTTTAGTTTTCTGCGTTGTTTGGCTCGCTCTCCTCTGCCTCGGGCTTCTGCTTGAGGCACTCGTCGATGAAGTTCAAAACCTCCTCCTTGCCCGCGCCCTTCTCGCTCGATGTGGCGAACATTGGTGGCAACTCCTCCCACTGCTCTGCAAGGGTCTTTGAGAAACGCTCCACGCTGCGACGCAACTGCGCTGCCGAGAGTTTGTCCGCCTTGGTGAAGATGATACCAAAAGGCACACCATTCATACCGAGCATCTCGATAAACTTCAGGTCAATGGCCTGTGGCTCCAGACGAGAGTCCACCAGCACGAACAGAAAGTGCATCTTCTTGCACTTGAGCACATAGTCGAGGATAATCTTCGAAAACTCACCGCGCTGCGACTTTGACACACGCGCATAGCCATATCCTGGCAAATCGACCAGATACCACGAGTTGTTGATGCAAAAATGGTTGATAAGGCGTGTCTTACCTGGGGTAGCAGAGACCTTTGCGAGTCCCTTGCGAGAGGTAAGCATATTGATGAGTGAAGACTTGCCGACATTACTACGACCAATAAAGGCGATATCACGCAGATCATCCTTTGGAACCTGCGAGATTTTCTCCGAACTACACTTAAATTCTGCTTTGGTAATCTGCATAAAATCTAAAGCGTACTAATAGGTCGCTTAATTACTCGCAAAAGTACATAAAAAAAACTAAACAACATAATTTCCCGCAGAGAATAATTAAATGAATGGCAAATATGTTTTTATTTTAATTGTTGCATTATTATATAATCTACACTAACTTTATGGCAGGAATGTTTTACCATTAATGCGGCATTATGCGACTCACTCTAACAATCATATTCTCTTTTCTTGTTTCGTTGAGTTATGCCCAACCTGCGGATTGGGGGTATTGGGAGACTGTGCCACTAAAGAGTGTGAAGATGCTGACCCCAAAGATGATTAAGGAAAATTTGAACGGGACGGCTTGGCAATATATGTGCCGAGTAAAGTGGAAAGTTCAAAATGGAGAAATATGGGAGAGTAAATTTGTACGCTCTTTTCCAATTTTTGACAGTGGTTGGTTTTTTGATATATACATAGAAGAGGATAAAATATACCAATACAAACATTTCTTTGGCTCTAAAGAGAGTGTTGAAAAAACTACTAAATATTCTCATCATAACGAGATTTTTCTTGCGGGTATTAATGATGAATTTTTATATCTATGCGAGGAAGATTACAGAAACGATGGAAAACAATTCTATGTGGCTAAATATACTCCTACTGATAAAAAGTTTGTTGAACTGCATGAAATATACTATTGTATAAATAATACCCATTTCACAATTATCGATAGGGTAAGTTATCCACCAATTAAGATAACCGATACTTTCTGTCCTGCGCCACAAAATCCCGAAAAGCGTGCTGTGTTGCCGTTCCCTGAAATCAAGGGAAAGAGAAGAAGATAAAATAAGTGACCACCCGAAAAAGTGGTCACTTAACTTTATGCGTTCTGGGTTTTCATCATCCTGCGCCAGCGAAGATAGCCCGCGACGGCGAGTGCCGAGTAGAGGGCGTAGAGTCCGGCCGTGAGGGGAATATCCTTATAAAGATAGAGCCCTACGGTGATGACATCCACCACCAGCCATACCAACCACTGCTCGACATACTTGCGCGAGAGCATCCAGTATGCCACGATGCAGAGTGCCGTGGTGAGCGAGTCCCAGAAGGGAACTGTGCTATCGGTAAAACTCACCAGAAAGAGATATATCGCCCCGTGCAGAAGTGCATAGACGCCCGCAACAGCCACCCATACGGCAAGCGGGGTAGAGGTGATTTTTAGTGTGTCGTGGTTGCTCTTTTTTGCTCCGCGACCCCATACTATCAAGCCATAGACGCCCGCTGCAATGTAGTAAAGTTGCATCGAGAAGTCGGCATAGAGTCCCGAGCGGAAGTAGAGTGTGCCGTGAACAATAGGCATAATGAGTCCCACGACCCAAAGCCAAATGTTCGCCTTGTATTCAAGCCAAAGGTAGAGCAGACCGAGCACGACGCCCACAATCTGAAGGGTGAGTTTGAAATCCATATCGTTAATTATTAGAATTTTACGGTGATGTTAGCCAGCATATGCAGCGGCGCTTGAGGGAAGTAATACGCCTCGTCGTAGCGCTTGCCATCCCACATATATGAGTAGCCGTAGCCGTTGCTGCAATATTCGCTGTTGAGCAGGTTGTAGATGCTCACGCCAAGTCGCACCTTGCGCTCCGCCTTTGTGAGGATGGTGTACGCCAGGTCGAGGTTTGTGACGCAGTAGGCATCAAGCGAGAGCGCCTCAATCTCGTTGTTTGTGAAGTATTGGTCGCTCACATACTGCGTGCGAAGTGTCGCCTCAAAGCCCTTCACTCTAAACTCTGCGTATGCCGAAGCAACCACATCGGGCGAGTAGGCGATGGTCATCGTGCCGAGGTTTTCGCCATAGGTTGGGCTGTCGGCAAGCATATCAACATAATCCAAAATCTTGTTGCTGCTCAAGGTTGCGCTACCGCCAAGGGTGAGCCAGCGCGTAGTATTCCACGCCGCCGTAAGTTCCACGCCGCAACGATAACTGTGGGGTACATTCACATTCAGCGCATCGGAACTGTCGTTCACCATTCCAGTTGGGATAAGTTGGTTTTTGTAGCGCATATAATAGAGGTTCACGCCCGCCTGCAAGCGAGGTGCCGAGTAGGTGTAGCCGAGTTCGTAGTCGAAGAGCATCTCCGAGAGTGGCTCGGTCTGGTCATCGGCAAACATATAGCGGTCGGTGAAGTCCGAGCGGGTAGGCTCTTTCTGCGCTATGGCAAACGAAGCGTAGATGTTGTTTCGCTCTGCGAATGAGTAACTTACACCAACTCTTGGGTTGAAGAAGTTGTATTGCTTATCGACATTTATAGGCTGCATCTGCATCGTGTTCCAGTCGAAATTATCGTTCACGCCCCACGCACGATAATCGACGAAGCGGTACTGCAAATCGGCATAAAAGCTCAAGCCCTCGGCCGCCTGATAGATGGTCTTGAGGAAGATATTTGCATCCTGCTTGTTCACATCATTGTCGTACCATCTGCCACCGATGGCGCTCGCCTCGAAGCCATCCACCCACTCCAGATCGCCCCAGTGAGGACAGGTGTAGTAACTCCACGCACCTCCCATGATGAGTTGCAGTCGGTCGGCGGTGTAGGATGCCGAGCCGTTGATGCCGCCCGTATGGTTACGCATAATCTTGCGGCGAATCATATCCGCCTCGATGCCTGGGTCGGTGATGCCGAGGTTGCCATATTCGAGCAGTGTGCGGGCATCCTTATACTGCTTGTAGTAGCCGTAGCCGTAGGTGTAGAAGCCTGTGAGCGACATTGTCCACGCATCAGAAAAGCGGTGGTTGAATATCAACTGATTGTTAAGTTGCAGATAATTATCTGTCTGATCATCATAGTAATTCACGCGTGTGCCGTCGGCGAGTGTGTAAGGACCATTCTCACTCTCGTACTGACCCTCGGTGTGGTAGCGGCGACCATAGAGTGCCATCTCCTCCTTCGTCACGCCAGTGTATGTGAGGTAGGTCTTTGCCTTGCCACCAAATGAGAGGAACTTGATGCTTGAGCGCGAGCCGTAGTGTGCCGCCTGGAGCATATACGATTGAAGGTCTGTCGCGCCGCGGTCGATATATCCATCCGAGCCGATGTGTGTAAGGCGTGCATCGACTGCCCAGCCGCCCTTCATCAGTCCTGAACTGATGCCTATTGCCTGCTTGTTGGTGTTGTAAGAGCCATAGGAGAGCGATGCCTCGCCGCGAAACTTTGCCGATGGGGCGGCGGTGGTCATACTCACTGCGCCACCAAAAGCGCCCGTTCCGTTGGTCGAAGTGCCCGCGCCGCGCTGCACCTGAATGTCACCAACCGCAGAAATGAGGTCGGGCGTGTCGTACCAGTATGTTGAGTGGGAGTCGGGGTTGTTGAGCGGCATTCCGTTTACGGTGACATTGAGTCGTGTGGCATCCGTTCCTCGCATACGAATTGATGTGCCGCCGATGCCGATACCAGTCTCATTGGTGGCAATCATCGAGGGCGTCAAGGCCAACAGAGAAGGGATGTCCAGACCATAGTTGTTGCTCTGGATGACCTCCTGCGAAAGATTGGTGTGTGCTACGGGGGTTGATTTTGTGGCGCGAAGTGCCACTACATTAATCTGTTGCAGGTCGTCTGTCATCGAGATTGTGTCCTGCTCCGAGTCGGGCGAGGGTAGCGCCGCTACGCTCTGTGCCCGTGTTACGCCCAGCGAGAGAATCGCTGCGGCGAAGACAAAAATTTTCCTTTTCACGCTTTTTAGTTTTTTAAGTTAAAAATAGAGAAAAGGGGTGTAAATGTCGATTACGCTTCTCCCGGTCTCGGCATTACCCGTATCCGGTACAATGGGTATAATCTCAGCCTGATAGTAAGGCACCCCTTATGACATTGTTTGTTAAACAAAAAAGACTCTAACTTTCGTTAGAGCCTTCTTGCGGTGCGTAGGGGACTCGAACCCCTGACCCCGTGCGTGACAGGCACGTATTCTAACCAGCTGAACTAACGCACCATTGCTGATTGCGAGTGCAAAGATAGTACAAAAATATTAAACTGCAACTTTTTTATCGAAAAAATTTACTTTTCGAAGATGGAAAATTGCACACTACCATAACTGCGTGTCTGCTTGTAGTGGGGATAGTTGCTGACATTGAGCGATTTAGAGTGCTCGAAGATAAAGATGCCACCATCTTTCAACAAGTCGTTTTCCCACACTGCGTCAATCACTTTTTCGCTACCCTCAAGGTCGTAGGGCGCATCCGAGAAGATTACATCGTACTTCTTGGTGCAACTCTTCAGGTACAAAAATACATTTGCCTTAACGGGATGCAGGTTAGTAAAGCCGAACTGCTGCGCTGTCTGGCGAATGAAATTGTAGTGAACGGCGTTAATCTCCACCGATGTCACCGCCGCCGCACCGCGTGATGCGAACTCATAGCTGATAGAACCCGTACCCGCAAAGAGGTCGAGCACCTCGATATCCTCGAAGTCAATCATATTGCCCAGCACATTGAAAAGGTTTTCTTTTGCAAAGTCGGTAGTGGGGCGTGCGCGAAGGTTTTTCGGCGGGTTGATCATACGACCACCGCATCTGCCACTGATAATTCTCATTTTCGATAGCTTCTTATATAAATATAAGGTATAAAAATGTCCGCCCCTCTAAAGAGGCGGACTTTAATCGTGGGTAATACCCATTAAGGCGTTGATTAGTCCTCCCAGTTACCTGCCTCGTTGTTGCTACCCTCCATAGAGCCGAACTTCAAACCAGCATACTGACCAAAGTTGTTCACCTTGTCGTCGATGAGGTTGATTACATTCTGACGGAACTCTACAGTGTCGAGGTAAGCCTTGTAAGGTGCGCGGCACTCTACAACAGGAACCTTAACATTACCCTTATCAACAGCACCAGCCTCGAGGATGAACTCCTTGTTGTTAGTGTGAGGAATGTAACGCAAATTCTGAATCTGCTCCTTTGTAAGCTTGCGTGGGTTGAAGATAGTGTCGATAACAGCGAGGTTGTACTTCTCGATGTTCTGCTTCTTCTGCTTCTTCAACTGCGCCATAGCAACAGAGTCGTCCTCGTCAACAAGTTTGCGCTCCATCTCCAATGAGTCAGTGAGGATGAAGTTGATGAGTGAATCGAAGTCGTTGGTGAAGCGCTGATACTTGCTCTTGAAAGCACGCTCTGCGGCACGGATGTCCTTCAACTTAACGATTACTTCAGCATTTCGCTCCTTCAACTGCTGCTCGAACTTCAGCGGTGTGTGGATCAGGTCAGCAACAACATAAATCAGTGCTACGATTACCAATCCAAGAATAATTTGTATTCCCTTTTTCATTTTTATTAAATTGTTATTAAGTTTGTATCCAAATCAAAGGTTAAAACACTATAAAAATGCTTAACACCCATATTGCACGCCAAATTTACGCAAAAATATCATTTGAAACAACAGAAAGCCAGAAAAAAGTTGTGGAAAAGTTGTCGGAATACCTCTGTTTGCCCGATTATTCGCGAATTTTCGTGTTAAACGGCTATGCAGGTACGGGAAAGACCACCTTAATCTCGGCTTTGGTGGAGGTGTTGGACGATGTGGGAATCAAGTCGGTGTTGCTCGCTCCGACGGGTCGCGCGGCCAAAGTGTTGTCGCACTATTCGGGTAAAAAGGCGCTCACAATTCACAAGCGTATCTACCGCCAGCGCACCAACGCTTCGTATGAATCGAAGTTCTCGCTGGACTTTAACAAGGAGAAGGATGCGGTGTTTATCATCGATGAGGCTTCGATGTTGTCGGACTCGGCGGGCGAGGGTCAGATTTTCGGTAGCGGCTCGCTGCTGGAGGATTTGGTTAAGTATGTGCGTAGTGGCGAGAGGTGTCGCCTTATATTGGTCGGCGATAATGCCCAGTTGCCTCCTGTGGGTGCCGATTTCAGCCCTGCGCTTGATGAGGATGTGATGCGACAGTATGGCGATGTGGAGTACGCCTCGATGGATGATGTGGTGCGTCAGAGTGCCGAGTCAGGCATTTTGTTCAACGCTACGATGGTGCGCTGTATGCTCGAAAACGGTATCTATGAGATTCCGCAGTTTGAGATGAATTTTCCTGATATAGAATCTATTAGCGGCGGCGAGATTATGGAGAAACTCGACGAGTGCTATTGTCGATATGGTCGCGATGAGACCATCGTAATCACCCGCTCAAACCGCCGCGCTAACCGCTATAATGAGGGCATCCGTCGCTACAATCTCTCGGCGGAGGAGGCAATCGAGAGCGGTGATATGCTGATGGTGGTGAAGAACAACTATCACTACACCGAGCGCATCGAGGGTTGCCCCGTTAGTTTCATTGCCAATGGAGATATTGCGCGCCTGAAAAAGATACGCCGTTTCGAGGAGTTATATGGGTTTAACTTTGCCGAGGCGGTGCTGGAGTTTGCCGACTATGGCGATATGGAGTTGGAGTGTAAAATCCTACTCGATACCATAGCTTCGGAGTCGCCCTCGCTGACGCGTGAGCAGAGCCAGCAACTCTTCTTTGAGGTTGAGAAAGATTACCTCGATATCAAGAGTAAAATCAAGCGTTTCAAGGAGATACGCGAAAATCCGCACTTCAACGCGATGCAGGTAAAGTTCGCCTACGCGGTCACTTGTCACAAGGCGCAGGGTGGTCAGTGGAAGGCGGTTTTTGTCGATCGTTGTCTGTTTGGTGACGAGCCGATGTCACGCGATATGTTGCGCTGGCTCTATACGGCCCTCACGCGAGCGACCGACAAACTCTATTTGGTGAATTTTGATGAGCGATTCTTTGAATAATATATCAAAAAAAGTTATCTTTGTCATCTAATTCAGAAGCGATGGCAATAGAGAAAAAATATGTGGAGACACCCTTGATGAAGCAGTATTATCAAATCAAGGCTGTGCATCCTGATGCAATCCTGCTCTTTAGGGTGGGTGACTTTTACGAGACCTTTGGCGAGGACGCAATCAAGGCGAGTTCGATTTTGGGCATCACGCTCACAAAGCGCGCCAATGGTTCGGCGTCGAGTGTCGAGTTGGCGGGATTTCCACATCACGCCGTGGATGCCTATCTGCCCAAGTTGGTGAGGGCGGGCGAGCGCGTAGCCATCTGCGAGCAGTTGGAGGACCCCAAGTTGGTGAAGGGTCTTGTGAAGCGCGGAGTGATAGAGTTGGTTACACCTGGCGTGGTGCTGGGCGATAACATCCTGCCTAACAAGGAAAACTCGTTCCTCGCTTCAATCTACTTTGGAAAAAATCATACGGGAGTAGCATTTCTTGATATCTCGACTGGCGAATTTTTTATGGCGCAGGGCGATGACCGCTATGTGGATAAACTTATGGCGAGTCTGCAACCCAAGGAGGTGCTCTATCAGCGCGGAATGGAGGATCGTTTCGACTCTACATTCGGCGGCAAGCACTACACCTACCGTCTCGACGAGTGGATATTCTCATCAGACCTTAATTACGATAAACTCTGCAAGCAGTTCGGCACGCAGTCGCTCAAGGGCTTCGGCGTAGAGGGTATGACCGACGGAATTGCTGCGGCGGGTGCTATTCTCTACTATCTGGAGTTCACCGAGCACCGCGAGATATCGCACATCGCATCCATATCGCGCATCGACCAGGGCGATTATGTGTGGATTGATAAGTTCTCAATCCGTAACCTCGAACTATTCTCGTCATCTTCGGGCGAGGCGAAGACGGGCTTTGCGGATGTGATTGACCGCACACTGACCTCGATGGGTGGCCGTCTGCTGAAGCGCTGGGTGGCAATGCCTCTGCTGGATGTTGAGCGCATACGCCGCCGTCAGGATGTTGTTCAGGTGCTGGCTACGGATGCCGATTTGGCGGCTACGCTGCGTGAGCAGGTGGCATCGATTGGCGACCTGGAGCGACTCTCGGCACGCATTGCGGCGGGCAGAATCCTGCCTCGCGAGTTGGTGCAACTGAAGAACTCATTGACTGCTGTCGAGATGTTGAAGGCTCTGCTGGAATCAACCGACAAGAGGTGTCTGCACGACATTGCGGCGGAGATTGACCCCGCGACATCGGTGCGTGACCGCCTGGCAAGGGAGATTTACCCCGACCCGGCGAATAACCAGATACAGAAGGGTGGTGTGATTGCAGATGGCGTGTCGGCTGAACTTGACGACCTGCGCCGCATCGCATTGCACGGCAAGGATGTGTTGCAGCAGATTCAGCAGCGCGAGAGCGAACTTACGGGCATCCCTTCGCTCAAGATTAGTTACAACAATGTATTTGGCTACTACATTGAGGTACGCAACACTCATAAGGATAAGGTGCCCGAGAACTGGATTCGCAAGCAGACCCTCACATCTGCCGAACGATACATTACCGAGGAGTTGAAGGAGTACGAGGAGAAGATTCTCGGCGCACAGGACCGCATTTTGCAGATTGAGCAGGAGATTTATGCTCAAATCGTTGCCGACATTGCCAAGCACCTGCGTGTAATCTTGCGTGATGGTGCGGTTGTGGCTCGCATCGACTGTCTGCAGTCGTTTGCCCGTATGGCGTGTGAGTGCCGCTATGTAAGACCTACGCTCGACGAGGGTAAGGTGATTGATATCCGCGCGGGTCGTCATCCAGTTATCGAGCGTCTGCTCGGCGTGGGCGAGGAGTATATTCCAAACGATGTGATGCTGAACGATAGCGACCAGCAGATTATGATGATTACTGGTCCTAATATGTCGGGTAAGTCGGCGCTTCTGCGACAGACGGCGCTTATTATTCTTATGGCGCAGATGGGTTCGTTTGTGCCAGCCGACAAGGCGCATATCGGTATTGTGGATAAGATTTTCACGCGCGTGGGTGCGTCGGATAATATCTCGCAGGGCGAATCTACATTTATGGTTGAGATGTTGGAGTCGGCGAGCATCCTGAATAACCTTTCGGACAGAAGCCTTATCCTGCTTGACGAGATTGGTCGCGGAACAAGCACCTACGATGGTATCTCTATCGCGTGGGCGATGGTGGAGTATATCCATAACTTCCCTACGGCACGCGCAAAGACGATGTTTGCGACTCACTATCACGAACTTAACGAGATGGAGCAAATCTTCGAGCGCATCAAGAACTATCATGTCTCGGTGCGTGAGGTCGATAATACGATTGTCTTTCTGCGTAAGTTGGCGCGTGGCGGTACGGAGCACTCGTTCGGTATCCATGTGGCGCGTATGGCGGGTATGCCGTCATCAATCGTAAGTCGTGCGGGTGAGATTTTGGCAAACCTTGAGACTGTTTATGGCAACAACGATATAGCCGAGAGCGAGGCGCCAAAGGCACAGGAGCAGCCTGCGTCGCCTTCACGACGCAAGAAGCGTCAGCCGTCGGCTCGTCAGGTGGCTGATGTGGCACAACAGGGTAATTTGCAGTTGCAGATGTTCCAGTTGGATGACCCAGTGCTGATTCAGGTGCGCGACCAGATTAAGGGTCTGGATATCAATTCGCTCACACCGCTTGAGGCGTTGAATAAGTTGAACGAGATTAAGAAAATCACTGGTTTGTAATGGAAATTAGTGCGTTGATACTCATTGCGATAGGTCTTGCAATGGATGCCTTTGCGGTGTCGATTGGCAAGGGCTTGTCGGTAAGGAAAATTGAGCCGCGCCACACGATGAGTGTCGGACTGTGGTTTGGCGGTTTTCAGGCGCTGATGCCGTTGGTGGGCTATATGCTCGGCGTTAGTTTCTCGTCGCTGGTGCAGAATATCGACCACTGGATTGCCTTTGGTCTGCTCGGCTTGATTGGCGTGAATATGATTCGCGAGGCATTGGGGGGCGACGATTGCGAGTGTGGTGATGTGGATGCCGATTTCTCGGCGCGAAAGATGTTGCTGCTCGCCATTGCTACCAGCATTGATGCGTTGGCGGTGGGTGTCTCGTTTGCATTCCTCGGCGTGAATATATGGACTGCGGTTGCTCTGATTGGTCTTATCACGATGGTAATCTCTATGGTGGGTCTGCGTATCGGTAATATCTTCGGTTGTCGCTACAAGTCAAAGGCGGAGATTGTCGGTGGAATTGTTCTGCTGGTGATGGGTTGCAAGATTTTGATTGAGCACCTTGTGGCATAACATCGAAAACAGCTAAAACAAGCCATTCAAGTAAACCATAGATGAGATGCTTGTAGCGTTTGTTCTCTTTCAGAAAAGAAATAATTTTCTCTATATTGCTTGGATTTGAAATAATGTTTGTATCTTTGAAGTGCACATATAATGTGTAGGGACAGGGTCAGTGACCGTGTACCGCCACCGGGGCATCGAGGGATGTCCCATTTTTTTTACTTTTTTAGAATATTTTAGGAATAAAAAAGAGAAAGACTCCACGCAGAGTCTTTCTCTTTTTGTTGCTATATTGTTTCTTTATGCGTCGATGTCGGCGTAGCAAGCGTTGTTCTCGATGAACTCGCGGCGTGGTGGTACATCGTCACCCATCAACATTGAGAAGATGCGGTCTGCCTCGGCTGCATTCTCGATGCTCACCTGACGCAGGATGCGTGTCTCTGGGTTCATTGTAGTATCCCACAACTGCTGGGCGTTCATCTCACCCAAACCTTTGTATCGCTGGATGTGTACACCCTTTGCGCCCATCTCCTCGACAATAGCGTCGCGCTCTGACTCTGTCCAGCAGTAACGCTCGCGGTTACCCTTCTTCACGAGGTAGAGAGGTGGGGTAGCGATATAGATGTGACCGTTCTCGATAAGTTCCTTCATCTTGCGGAAGAAGAATGTAAGCATCAATGTTGCGATGTGTGCACCATCGACATCGGCATCGGTCATGATGATAATCTTGTCGTAGCGGAGTTTCTCAAGGTTCAGCGCCTTGCTATCCTCTGGAGTACCGATTGTTACGCCGAGGGCGATAAACATATTCTTGATCTCCTCGTTCTCCCACATGCGGTGCTCGAGAGCCTTCTCTACATTCAAAATCTTACCACGCAATGGCATAATAGCCTGGAAGTTACGATCACGACCCTGCTTTGCAGTACCACCCGCAGAGTCTCCCTCGACGAAGAAGATCTCGGCAATAGAGCGGTCACGGCTTGAGCAGTCAGCCAGCTTACCTGGCAGACCAGCACCCGACAGCGGAGTCTTACGCTGAACAGCCTCACG
>JAEIGA010014623.1_pt1 | contig 11945 bp, 9 predicted proteins | sample 9270691 | NCBI WGS metagenome assembly JAEIGA01 (sample SAMN17057246, study PRJNA624740) | gut metagenome | biome: biome; isolation source: fecal sample | host: Bos grunniens | place: China: Xizang | collected 2019
ATGCTCAGCGACGAGAGCGACAACTTCGTGCGCGACTTTGAGGTCTATCCCGATATGACACTCGCAGAGTTTCACCGTTTTGTACTTCGAGCTTTAGGCTACGAGGAGTGTATGGTGTCGATATTTAAGTCCGATGCCGATTGGCAGCTTGTGGAGGAGTTCTCGGAGATAGATATGGGTGACGACATTCCAGATGCGCCACGCTGCATGGATAAGGTGCGCCTTATGGAGGTTAACAACGACTTCCACGACCGTCTAATCTACACCTTCGATATGCTCAACGACCGCTCGTACTACCTCGAATTGATAGATATGCAGCGCCCACAGGAGGGTATGAAGTATCCACGTGTAGCATTCGAGCATGCCGCAGTGCCAGATCAGTACAACCCTGAGGCTACGGTGCAGTCGGGCTCTATCTTCGACGAGATGATGAGCGACTACAACGAGTTCGATGGCGACGATAGCTACGATGATGAGTACTAAACGCGGTACGCTTATAGTCGTGGGTGGACCTACGGGGTCGGGTAAGAGTGCCCTGGCAGTGGAGATTGCTAAGCACTTTCGCGCACCTATTATCTCCACCGACTCGCGTCAGATGTATCGTGGTATGGCAATTGGCACAGCACAGCCCACCATAGAGGAACTTGCTGCCGTCAAGCACTATTTTATCGCTGACCGTGAGCCCGAGGATGACTTTAACTGCGGTCGCTATGAGGTGGAGGCGTTGGCACTGCTCGATAAGCTCTTTGCCGAGTATCGCTATGTTGTGGCGGTAGGTGGCTCAGGACTCTATATTCAGGCGCTGTGTAGCGGTATGGATGCGCTACCCGAGGCAGACGATGAACTACGCGATAACCTTAAAAATAGACTTGCGAATGAGGGCATAGAGTCTCTCTTTGCCGAGCTTCAGCGCTTAGATCCAGCATACGCCGAAGTGGTGGATAGATGCAACCCTGCGCGTGTAATGCGAGCCTTAGAGGTCTGTATATCTTCGGGCAAGCCCTACTCCGAGCAGCGCAGTGGTACGTCATCTAAGCGCCCATTCCATATTATAAAGATAGCGACCGATATGCCCCGCGACATCCTATACGACCGCATCAACCGTCGTGTCGATATGATGGTCGAGGAGGGACTTATTGCAGAGGCTGAGACGATGTATCCTAAGCGTCACCTCAACGCTTTGCAGACGGTGGGCTATCGTGAGTTGTTCGACTACTTCGATGGCAAATGCTCGCTCGAAGAGGCTATAGAGCTTGTAAAACGCAACTCGCGCCGTTATGCCAAGCGACAGATGACTTGGTTTAGGCGCGATAGCGAGTTTAGATGGTTTGCCCCATCGGAGTTGTTAGATATTATTACCTATATTGAGAGTCAGGAGGTCTGAGTCTTAGTGCCTCGACCTACGAATATAGCACCCAACGCCAATATAAGACCCACAATGCCGTTAAAGAGGAAGGCAAAGGCGTGGTTTGTGGTGTGGAAGAGGTAGTCGATACCATCTATAATAAACGGTGCAACAAGAATCGCAAGATAGTTCACCGCCATAACCAGCGATAATGCCAAAGTCGAGAGGTTGGGCGGTGAACTTGTTGCTGCACGGTCGTATATAAGCGGTTGCATCACACCATATCCTAAGCCAGTAAGTATCGCACCGAGGGCGAGGGTCGAGAACTTTGGCTCCTCCAACGACATCACGATTAAGCCGCTACCCATCACTACCAACGACCAAAAGTTGGTGGTCGTGCCCAGCAATCGCTTGATGCCATTGAGTACAAATCCCGGTGCCATAATAGCAAGAAAAAATAGCGAAATTAGCAAGCCTGCATCGGAACTATTCATACCACCTTCGGCAGCGAGGTATGAGGTGTTGAAGGTGACAACAAGGGTGCAATATGTAATTACAAAATAGAATAACATAAGCGATACTACAACCTTTATATTCAGGGTCTTGGTGTCGTTGACAACATCGCTGTTTGTGACCTCGTCGGGCTTAGCGTGGCTAAGCGCAGGGATAAGTATTAGCGTGATGGCAGGAAGTAGATATACGGCAAAGGCGTAGTACCACTTGATATCGGCAAGGTAACCGGTTAGCGAAGTGGCTATCACCAGTGTAAGGTTGTTTATCGCCGAGCTTATACCGAGCTGCTTTACGCGATACTCACCCACGAAGTAGTCGACAATAAGGCTCGTCGAGAGCGGTATGATAAGACCTGCACCAATACCCATAATTGCACCCAATACGATAAGCTCCACGAGGCTGCGCGATAGTAACGAGCCGATACCGCTAAGAAGAAATATCGTTGTGCCTACAACCAAAAGACGAATTTTATTTCCGCGTATTGACCACCCACCCGCAAAGAGCATAAAGGGTATAATCATCAGCGAGGGCAAGGACTCCAACATCTCAACCTCAAGTTCGCTTGCACGCGGAAAAATCTTATCCAAATCATCCAAAATAGGCGATATCGCCAACCCTGGCAACGATACAATCGCTGATACCGAAAGTATCGCAACCAACACCACCAACGAGATTTCGCCCTTTCCAGTCTTTACGTTCATACTAATATAGTTTTTTGCCTACGGAGTGCAATAGATGTACCATTCAGCGAATACGTAATATAGAAACTCTAAAATTTGTCTATAGTCGTACTTCTTTTTTACTACTTATTACTCTTTGCCACCTGTGCCTCGTGTTTTCGTTGCTCCTCCTCTCGCAGTTGCTTGCGAAGACGGGCAGGGGAGATGCCGTAGCGTTTGCGGAAGGCGGAGATAAAGTGTGACGGGCTGTTAAAACCGCAGAGCTTCGTGAGTTCCACAACGGTAACATCGCGTTCAAGAATTATTGTGTAGGCGAGTTCTAACTTGCGCAGTGTGAACCAGCGGTGGGGTGACATGCTGTATCGCGCGCGAAAATGGCGCTTAAATGTAGATATTGACTGACAACACATCTGAGCCAACTCGTCGATTGCAACAGCGCATCTTAGACCATATTCAACAGCTTGCGCAAAACGCTCATCGTCTAACTCTAAATCATTCGCCTCACTATCGCTAATCTCGATATCCAAATGTAGTGTCATACGTTCACTTCTCATCTTATTAAGTTTAATTACACTACAAAAATATATAAAGTATTATTAAATCCAATATAATTGGTATAAAAATCTCAATATTGAACCTTTTGTGATACTCTCACACGGAAATACATTTGAGGGGGCGTTATCTTAAAAATTATAATTTTTATTGGCAAATTGAAATAATAATCATACATTTGTAAAACAAAGTGATACTTTGTGTATAAAGCAAACAAAATAAATATTAATACAGATGGGTATGTTGCAAAAATTTAGTAATGTGCAGTATGAATCACCCGAACTAAGTTTTGTGGTGGTGGTTGTCGAGGCTGGTTTTAGTCTTTCGGGTCCTATGCTTGAGGAGATTTATGGCGAGAAAGAGGAGATTGTGTGGTAAAATGTAAAATGTGATAATATGAAAAGATTAATTTGTAGTATGCTGATGCTCGTGCTGGCATTCGCGTGCGCTGAATTTGAGGAGCCTAATAGCGCAAACATCGCTGTTGATGCTCCTGATGTGGTCTATGCAGAGTTCGATGATCAAGAGACTCGAATCTACATAGAAGATGAAAAGTATATGTGCTGGACTGCGGGAGATGAGATTTCATTCTTCCCTGCAACGAGCAACGTGCGTTATCGCTTTACCGGCGAGACAGGCGCAAAGGGTGGCTCGTTTGAGAAGCTAACAACGGGTACGGTTACGGGTACTACGCTCGCAAATTGCTATGGCGTATATCCATATCGCCAGAGTACCTCGATTAATACAGCTGGTGTTATTCAGTTTGATATGCCTGCTGAGCAGCTCTATGCCCTAAATTCTGTGGGTCTTGGAGCAAATACGATGGTGGCAGTGACAAGTAGTAGTAGCGATAACACGCTTCGCTTTAAGAATCTCTGCGGATACCTTAAACTTAAACTCTATGGTGAGGGCGTAGCGGTAAAGAGTGTTTCGATTGAAGGTAATAACAGTGAGAAGCTTGCAGGTGCTGCTTCTGTACGTGCAACCTATGGTGGTGAGCCTACGGCTACAATGTCAAACAATGCAACAACGCGCGTTACAATGGATTGTGGCGAGGGCGTTGCGTTGGGTAAGGATGCTAACAATGCTACGCAGTTCTGGATTGCTCTCCCTGTGACTACCTTTGAGAAGGGTATTACAATCACGGTTACTGATACCGATGGCAACGAGTTTACAAAGACTACGAATAAGAGTGTAGCTATCGAGCGCAACCTTGTTCAGCCAATGGCTGCGTTAGAGGTAGTGATGGCGGCAGCTCCAAAAAAGCCTGCGAATAACGAGATTTGGTACACAACATCTGATGGCAAGAAACTCGATTTGAATGCTGATAGTTTTGGCACTACCATTACATCGCAGGAGCAGCGTGATGGTATGTGGGTAGTGACCTTTGGTAGTAACCTTTCTGTACTTGGCAAAGATGGGGCTATGTTTGGTGCGTTTGACAGCAAAAAGACACTGATAAGCGTAGTCTTACCTGATGGTATAACAAAGATTGCTGCATATACATTCTATAGTTGTTCTGCTCTCCAAAGCGTAGTCTTGCCAGCAAATTTGCAGACTATTGGTGCGCAGTCGTTTGTAAAGGTAAAATTAACGTCAATTAACATACCTGCAAGTGTAACTTCAATTGAGAATAAGGCGTTCGAAGAGAGCTCTTTGACAAAGGTCAATGTCTTCGCTACAACCCCTCCAACGCTTACAAATCAATCAGTATTCCCATCAAATATTGAGGTCTATGCACCAGAGGAGTCTCTTTCGAAATATAAGAACCACGCTTATTGGTCATACTTCCCAATTAAGGCTCTTCCAGAGGACCTGTTAGGTGGCGATGGCTCAGAGGGTAATAACCCTGGGGGCGGCTCAGACGATGGTGGCTCAGATGATGGAGAGCAGGGTGGCGATGACGGCAACGAAGGTGGTGATGATGGAGAGGGCGAAGGCGGCGAAGGCGGCGAAGGCAACGAGCCTGATGATAACGAGCCTGTGGTTCCTCCAACAACAGGTTGTGAGATTTGCTATACTACATCGGATGGCAATGCAATCACTCTTCGTACAAGCTGCTTCAATACCTCGGTAGCATCGCACCAGAAGCGTGGCAATCAGTGGGTGATAGCCTTTAATGGTACGCTAACGGCTATTGGTGTCAATGGCGGTTCAACGGGCGCGTTTGAGAATTGCTCGACCTTGACAAGCATTACCATTCCTAATAGCGTAACTGCGATGTATAGCTATACGTTCTATGAGTGTAGAAATCTTCAAAGCGTGGAGCTTTCTGAGGCTATTCAGCAAATAGGCGATATGTCGTTCTATAATTGTGAGTCACTTACCGAGATAACACTACCTGCAAGTGTTAAGGCGCTTGGCGGTGCGGTGTTCTATGATTGTAGTAGCCTTGCGAAGGTAAACTCTTTGGCAACAACACCTCCTGCGCTTGGTGACGAAGTGGTGTTCCCTGCGGACGTTACAATCTATGTTCCAGATAGCGCTATCGGTGCATATTTGCAGAATAACCTCTGGAATGACTATACAATCGAAACACTCTCTGGTGAGGTTAATGACGATGCTTTGATGTATGCGCCAAACGACCCGAACTATACCTCTACGGACTACTCGGCAGATGGTAAGTATGTAGCATTGCAGACAGCCTCTGAGGGTAATGGTATCGACATTGTGCTTATGGGTGATGGCTACTCTGATCGCCAGATTACATCGGGTCGTTATGAGGCAGATATGCGCAAGGCTATGGAGATATTCTTTAGCAAGGAGCCTTTCACCTCGTTCCGCCATCTGTTTAATGTATATATGGTAACGTTGGTCTCTAAGCGCGAAGGTTGTAGCAACGATTATGCCTATGGCGAGACAGCACTTAATTGTGTTGTTAAGAGCGATGGTGTCTCTGTTGATGCCGATACGGGCGATGTCTATAGCTACGCAAAAACGATCTTTGGGGAGCAGTCGTACACATATAATGATGGCCCACGCATCGATGAGTCAACGATGATTGTTATTATGAATAGCACTCTATATGCAGGTGTCTGCAAAATGTCGTCGCCAAAGTATAACACTACAAAGGATTATGGTAACGGTGCAACGCTCTCCTTCTTCTCGTTGTGTGGCGATGATGAACTCTTTGCCAACCTGCTTATACACGAGGCCTGCGGTCATGGCTTCGGAAAGCTTGCCGATGAGTACTATTCATCGGGTAATGGCGCTATCAATAATAGAAGCTACTACGAAATTAAGGACTTCGAGCAGTGGGGATGGTTTAAGAACGTAGATGCTACGATCGGCGCAGCCCTTACAGCCCAAACTATCAAGTGGAAGCACTTCTTGAACGATCCTCGCTATGCGGGTCTTGTGGGTATCTATGAGGGTGCATACTCATACGCATATAACGCCTACCGACCTGCTAACGATAGTATTATGCAACATGTAAGAGGTAGCGACGGAGAGTTTAACGCACCTTCGCGTGAGGCTATATACTACCGCATCCATAAACTCGCCTATGGCGACTCGTGGACCTACAATTTCGAGACCTTCGCCGCGTGGGATGCGAAGAATAGATAGAACTCCTAATGGAGAACGTTCTACAACAATAAATATCCTTAATATGTATAATCTCGCCTTTCGCTATAAGCGGAGGGCGATTTTTGGTAATGATGCAAAAAGCTGCGCTTTTAGTTTAAGACAATTACCTGAATATTTGTAAGAGTGCTATATTAATTACTTATCATTGATTTAGCTGTTTGATAATCAAATATTTACTTACCGATACAGAATTTTGAGAAGATGGATTCGAGGATGTCGGTGGTGGTGATTTCGCCAGTGATTTCGCCGAGGTGGTGGATTATGTGGCGAATCTCTTCGCTGAGGAGGTCGGACGGAATGTTTGCTTGAATGCTCTGGCGGGCGGCAATGAGGGATTCATTGGCGCTTTTGAGGGCGGAGTAGTGGCGCATATTTGACACGACGATGCTGCCGGCGCTTAGTTGTGCTGTGTCCGTGGTCTCGCGTATTATCTTGCGAAGAGTATCGATGCCAAGGTTATTCTTCGCAGAGATTTGTACTGCTGAGGTATCTATATCTGCACTTGATGTAATCTTATCTATCTTATTGATAACACGGATATAGTGTTGGTTGTTTGATGTCGTAATTGGTGCGAAGGTCGGGTTGTCGGCAGAGGTGATATGGAGGATGATATTTGCATTCTCCATAGCGCGGCAGCTGCGGTCGATGCCCAATTGTTCGAGCCTATCCTCCGTAGTGCGGATGCCTGCGGTGTCGATAAAGCGGTAGCGGATGCCATCGATAGTTGTTGTTGCCTCGATGGTATCGCGGGTGGTACCTGCGATGTCGGAGACGATAGCTCGGTCGTCCTCGATAAGGGCGTTAAGCAGTGTGCTCTTACCGACGTTTGGTTCGCCTATGATAGCTACGCTAACACCATTTTTAAGTACGTTGCCGAGGGCAAAAGATTTAGTTAGGCTCTCGATTTGAGTGCCGATATTATTAAGCGTATTTAGCAGGGTAGTGCGGTCGGCAAACTCCACGTCCTCCTCCGAGAAGTCGAGCTCCAATTCAAGGAGTGAGCACAGGCGGAGTAGCTCAGCGCGTAGTTCTGCTAATTTTGCGGAGTAGCCGCCACGCATCTGTGTAGATGCCACATTATGTGACCACTCGGAGTCGGCGGCGATAATATCTGCAACTGCCTCAGCGCGGCTAAGGTCCATCTTGCCAGCAAGGAAGGCGCGGCGTGTAAATTCGCCAGGCATAGCCATCGTTGCACCATATTCAATTGCAAGGCGTATCACCTCTGAGGTTATATACTCCGAGCCGTGGATGGTAATCTCCACTGTATCGTCGCCCGTATATGAGTGTGGTGCGCGAAAGAGTGCCACTACAACATCATCGATAGTCTCTTCGCTGTGGTTTACTATTGTGCCATAGTGTAGGGTATATCCCTTAGCCTCGCTTAGGGGGTGTTTGCCGCGAAACATCTTATCGGCGATAGTTATTGCCTCGTTGCCACTAAGGCGTATAACCATAACAGCGCCTCCTGTGGCTGTTGCAGGGGCGACGATGGTGGTTGTGGTATCTAAATGGTTGTACATAGGGCTACTGTGGGCTTACGCGCACACGCTGTCCTATGCGCAGAGAGTTTGCATTTTTAAGACCGTTCCACGCTATAAGCTGTTTTACGGTGCGTCCGTACTTCTTGGCTATGGCACCGAGAGTATCACCCTTCTTTACAACGTGGTATGTCGCTGGTGGGGCTTCATGGCGCTTCTTATCAATATTTGCGTGAATGATATACTCGCCAAGATAGAGGCTATCCTTGGCGAAGATAGAGTCTTGGTTTATAACAAAGTCCGAGATGCGCTCAGTGGGCAACGTCAGTGGGTATGCCTTTGTTGTGGCGGGGATAATAGATAGTCGATACTCTGGGTTTAGCATCTGCAAAAGTTCGAGGCTGACATCTATGGTTGACGATACCTGTTCGAGGTGCAGTGGGCGGTGAATCATCACGGTGTCTACTGCCAAAGGCATAGGGGGTGTTGGGAACTCTATGCCGTGAGCCTTATGGTATGCGAAGGCATATGTAGCGCCCATAAAGAGTGGTACATAGCTACGTGTCTCGCGTGGCAGACCTGCATATACGTCCCAGAACGAGCCTGTATACTTCTTGGGGTCGCCACCCGCGCGGATGATAGCCTTATTTACGTTTCCTGGACCGCAGTTGTATGATGCTATAGCTAAGGTCCAATCGCCGTAGACGTCATACATATTTTTTAGGTAACGGCACGCAGCGCGTGTAGCCAAGCGTGGGTTGCAACGCTCGTCGACCAAAGAGTTTATCTCCAAGCCATACTCCTTGCCCGTAGATGGCATAAACTGCCAGAGACCCTTAGCTCCTACGCGCGATGTTGCCAAGGGGTTTAGTCCAGACTCTACGATTGCTAATGCGCGCAACTCAACGGGCATACCTGCCAATATCAGCTCCTCCTCAAACATTGGGAAGTAGTAGTAGGCATATCCCATTATATTGGCAAAGTCCTTTGAGGTGTATCGGTTTATGGCGGTGCGCACATCGCGGTTATACTCCAATGGTATTGGTGACATCAGGGCGTTAAGGCGCTCTACATAGACTGAGTCCATATTGTCGCTCTGAGTCATTGCGTCGATATTTTCGCAGGTGTAGACAAACTCGTTGAAATACTTCTCGTAGTATTCAATAGTGGATGTTGCTCGCCATAGTGCAAGCACGGAGTCTATCTGTGGTAGAGTGTTAGAGCGTGTTACCTCAATCGAAGCATTAGATGGGGTTTCGGTCACAAGCATTGCGCTATCCATAGCGATAGTATCGCTATTTTCTCTTATCTGCTCGGGCGAGGTGTACTCTTTGTGTATCTTACGACGTGGTCGCTTGATGTAATCCGTGGCATATGCTGTTGTCTGAGCATACGACACCATTACGGCAACGAGAAGTATGTATTTAAGAACAACTTTTACCATTAGAAGTTAACTGACATATTTACGCCATAGACGGGTTGTGTGCCTATGGTGGAGTAGCCGAAGTGTGGGGTGAGATTCATCGATAGGTCATCGGAGATATCGAAATCCTGAAGGTGTGAGTCTACGTGTGCATCCAAAATTTGTAGGAGGTAGACACCTGCTGTAAGTAGGATACACATATCTCGGTTACGTCGATAACTATTCTTTAGTTGCTTAAGGAATGATGCAGCGTAGTTACCACGGAACTCGTCGGCAGCACCATTTGGATACTTGTCTGGATTTTTTTCATAATCCACACGTAGTGAGTATGCTGTTCTAAAGCGCTTATAACCACGGTTGTTCCAATCAATTGTATAGATTGTCGAAGCCATACCGCCCACGATAATAGGTACACGCCAATAGCTCTTGTTGAAGACCTGACCAGCACCAGGAAAGATGGTGGATAGGGTGGTTGCACGGTTAACCTTCGTAATCTCGCTTGACTCGAAATTAAGCACGGCATCGCCGATAAAGTACAGGTACGATGCTATCGCCAAACCTGCATATATTTGTCTGCGCGTGTTATGGCGAATAAGCTCTGTCTGTATCTTGTCCAACTCAGGCGTGCGGAAATAACCATTGTCTACGAGATATTGGTCGTACTCCACTTTGAGAGGTTTGTATAGCTTGTTCTCGTGGAGAAAGAGCGCGGCGGTTGTTCCCACAACGGGATATAGCACGCCAAGTTTCCAATACTGTTTGTTGTATATCTGTCCGAAGCCTGGTAGTGGTACAGAGAGTAGGCACACGCGCGACATCTTCATAGAGTCGCTGAAGAATGGCTCCTTAATCTGACCATTCTTGTCTAAACGGATGCGTCTGCCGTCTGGTGTGATACTGTCGCCACGGCCTCTAATCATCGAGTCGCGCTTGACCTTTGCTGCGACAATCGAGCGAATAGAGTCGCGTGTGGTTGTGGGTAGTGCATCCAAGAGGGGATGGCTATTTCGTGCAATAGAGTCGATATGACGGTAGTAGATAGAGTCGCGCGCAGCAATGGCTCTTGCTCTTTCAAGGAGTATCGCCGTAGAGTCAATAGGTACGAGTCCGCCCTGATTGATAGTGCGGATGTTGCCTCTGAGATTCTCGCGGGTGTAGCTCTGCGCAGCGACGTCGGTTGCCGACATCACCGCTATGATTGCAACTATAAGTGATATGTATAATCTCCTCAACATCATTAAATTAACGCCTAGATAGGCTCTTTATTTTATCTTGCCAAGTTTTGCAATAAGCTCTTCTACCTCAGCGTCGTTGCCACACTCAATAGTGATACGACTGCTGCCGCTCTTGGTACGCTTGATGGAGATGTTCTCGCTGATGATGCGCTCCAACTCCATCACAAGGCGCGAATATGACTCTGGATACTCCTCGTCGTCGACCTCCTCAGTTATTGTTGTAGCCTCTGCCATTTTGCGTGCCAACTCCTCAGCCTGACGTACCGACAAGGACTTCTTAATGCACTTCTTCAAGGCTTTGAGCTGAAGGTCGTGGTCAAGACCTCCGATAGCCTTAGCGTGACCCATAGTGATTATGCCATCTTTTAGGGCGAGTTGCACCTCCGATGGCATACTCAATAGGCGCATATAGTTAGATACGGTAGAGCGCTTCTTACCCACCTTTTCAGCCATTGCCTCCTGCGTAAGACCGCACTCCTCGATAAGGCGCTTCATACCGAGGGCAATCTCTATCGCATTGAGGTTCTCACGCTGAATATTCTCCACGAGCGCCATTGCGTGAAGATTCTCGTCGTCCACCTCGCGGATATATGCGGGGATGGTCTCCAAGCCTGCCAACTGCGATGCGCGCCAACGACGCTCACCGCTGATGATGATATACTTATCCTTGCCGTTAGGTTTGAGGGTTATAGGCTGAATCACGCCCAGCTGTGCGATGGATGCCGATAGCTCCTGCAAAGCCTCGTCGTCGAACACTGTGCGTGGTTGCAGTGGGTTAGGCTCGATAGCTGTTAGTGCTACCTCAGCCATCTCGGTCATTGGCTTTGACTGCTGGATTGGTGCTGTGGTGCCGAAGATAGCATCAAGACCACGTCCCAAACCCTTATTCTTTGCTGTTGCCATATTTTACTCTTTTTTCGTTTTATTGCGCTTCAAGAACTCGCGTGCGAGGTTTAGGTAGTTCACCGCACCCGATGCCGATGCATCGTATAGCATAATAGGCTTACCGTGTGATGGCGCCTCGCCAAGACGTATGTTGCGCTGGATGATAGTCTGGTATGCCAAATCTCCAAAGTGCTCACGTACCTCGTTTACGACCTGATTATTTAGGCGGTTGCGCATATACAT
>JAEIGA010014624.1_pt1 | contig 11944 bp, 16 predicted proteins | sample 9270691 | NCBI WGS metagenome assembly JAEIGA01 (sample SAMN17057246, study PRJNA624740) | gut metagenome | biome: biome; isolation source: fecal sample | host: Bos grunniens | place: China: Xizang | collected 2019
ACAGCCTGTCAGATAATTCCGGCAGGCTTTTCGTATGATGAAACACGGCATCGCTCTGGCGAAGGCCCAATTCCCCTTCCCGGACAGGAAGAAGCTGGGAGACATTTTCGCCAAGGCTGCCGTCAAAATATGCAATTGAAGTTGTGTAATTACTGGTATCAAAACCGATGACACCCATGGTCATACCTCTACGCTCTGTCCTCTGGCAAAAGAACCCAAAATGCCGTTTACAAAGGCACCGGTATCGTCGCCATCGTATTTTTTTGCGATTCGAACAGCCTCAGAAATGGCAACGCCCATAGGAACATCCTCCACATACAGTGCTTCATAAACCGCAAGCTGCATGATCACTCGGGCAAGCCGGGAGATGCGGGTAATGTCCCAACCGATGGAATACTGGGCAATATGGCCGTTGAGCTCCTCAAGGGAATCCGAAACACCGGAAACTACCTTTTCAAGATAAGCCTTCTGGTACTTATTGGGATAGTCGGCATACAACTCGCTGTCCGCAGACAAAATGCTGTAATACTCTTTATCCAAGCGGGCCCGGATCACATCTTTGGGATCTTCACCGGTAAATTCCCGGGCGTAAATCAAATGCACAGCCAGTTCTCTGGCATCACCTCTTGTCATAGGTTACCTCACTGGCGGATAATGCCGCAAACGTTCACATTGATCGCAGTGATCTGGACATTGGCCATGGAAACAAGAGCGTTTCTCACAGCTTCCTGCGCTGCTGCAGCTACGGTAACCACATTCTGGCCGTATGCGATAATGATATTGCAATCGACGGTCAGGGCGTTATCTTCAATATCCATTTTCAGGCCCTTGCCCCAGTTCTTCTTGCCGATGATCTCAGCAATATCTGCGCCGGGCTTGCTGCTCAAACCAACAACACCGTCCACCTCAGAAATTGCCTGCGCAACGATCGTGCCAAGAACGTCCTCGGAGATCATAACGCTGCCGTTTTCCTGATCCTGAACGATATACTGCTTATTGTCTGCCATAGTGGATTCCTCCTGAAAGTTTAGTGTTTTCCTATTTTTCTTATTTTATCACATTTTCGCAAAAATTACAACTGTTTTCTTACAAAAGAAAATCCCGCAACGAAATCTCATTGCGGGAGGCATATTCAGGGAACTTCTACCACGTGGATATCCTGCATGGTGAATGTGGATTGGGAGAGGATAATATCGGCGATCACAGCCACATCGGCCTGCTTCATTCCACCCTCCGGGGCTGCCACAGCCACGGAAATGCCGTTTTCGCCGATGTAGGCCACGCAATCGGCATAACCCTTGGCAATGACGAGGCTCTCGATCTGGGCTTCACAAAGGGCGGTCTGCACGATCTGCTCAAGCTGTTCGTTGGTCTGAGCAGCCTCCACATCGCTGCCGTAGGCCATTGCCTCCTGCAAAAGGCTGACGGCAGTATCTCTTGCCTGCTGACGGGAAAGACGGACGGCGGCAAAGTAGCTGCTCTGGGTATCGTCCTCATCCCCATCCCCCATCACAAGATCCGAGCCGAGCAGCTTATCCTCGTCCAGCTTATCTGTCAAATCCGCAACTGTCTGATCTTCCCCGAAAAGCCAATTTACATAGATGCCGCCGCAAACGGCAAGAAGCACTGCGGCTGCGATTACATTTTTCTTCCAAATCTTCATAATGACCTCCTATTTCATTCTTACAATGGTTATTTTGTCTGATTTTAGTCCCGTCAAGCTGGAAACAGCGGATACAATGGCAAGCCGTACCCTTGGGTCGTCTGCGCCCTTGCAGACGATGACCGCGCCTTGATATTTCGGTGGGTTTACTTGGGTGATCAGGCCGTTTTGCGCCCGATTTTCATCGGTTACGGTGACGGTATCTTTCTTGCTGGAGCTGCTGTCACCGGACATAGAGATGCTTTCATCTGTTTTGTAGATGGTTTCCGCTCCCACTTCCTCCGTCAGCATCACCCTCACTTTGCCTGCGCCACGGATCTGACTAAGTACCTCGGTAAGCCTTTCCTCCATGGATTTTGTTTCTATATGCACAGTTTGCTCTGTCTGTGGTGTTTCCTCGCTTTTACCGCTGGGAAGCAGCATAAGAAAGATCCCTACAAGCACGATAATGACCGCATATTTATATTGCTTTGCCAGCTGCGATAACTTCTCTAGTAATTGTCTTGTGTCCAAGTTTGCGCCTCCTCCGGTATCCCAAACTGCTCCTTTAAGTAAGCCTTCAGCACACTTTTCACATATGGAGATACCGCCCCCTTTACGGATATTTTAATCGGTTTTGGCGGCGCAGTATCGGAAAGTGTAACCGAAACAGATACCTCTGCGCCTAAGCTGACCGCTTTGTCTAAGATATATGCTTCGATCCTCTCCTTTATGTATTTCCTTTGCTGGCTGAGCGCGATTTCCTCTCCCCTGTTTACGACCGCCTCTGCTTCCTCCGAAAAGCCCGCGAAGTAATCAGAATAAACGGAAAAATCCACATTTTTCAAAGGGGCGATCAGTACAAAGGCCATATAGATCCCGCAAACAGAACGAATTAAGGTTTCGCTGCCGCCCTTTTTATCAAAAAAAGTTCGAACACTGCCGCAGATCAACGCAGAAGCCACCACAGAAAGGATATATGCGCCAATGCCTTCCACTATGCCACCCCTTTCATGAAACACACGATGCTCACAAGCTGCATGGCGCACACTGCCCCTGTCATAGCCAGCAGAAAACCCATAGCTACAGAAAAATCCTTTACCAGACCATTTCCGTCCTTAACGCCAATAACGGCACTGATGGCAGCTGTGGCCTTGAGAAGCAAATAATGGATGCCGATCTGCAGAAACGGGCCGATTGCAATGGCCGCTACTGCCAAAATGCCATAGATTCCTGCAGCGTTTTTCATAACCCCAGCGCTGACAAGGATGGTTTCGGAGGCATCGGAAATGATGCTGCCCACCATTGGTACAACGCTGGATATGGCGACCTTTGCCGCTTTGATGGCTGCCGCATCCGCTGTGCCACTGACGACGCCGGTAATGCTCAGATACCCGGTAAAGACATAGAGGATGATCTTAAGGACCCAGGTAGCGATCCATTTCACAAAGGATTTTAGTTCTTTGATGGCTTCGTTATCAAAGGCGTCACCTGCAACGGAGAGGGCAATATATACATAGACCATAGGAATCAGGATGCCGGTTATGGCGGAAGTCAGCAAGGAATCGAACAGGAGCGTCCCACCATAAATGCCGGCAGCGCCGGTCGTTCCTCCCTGGGCAGCCAATGCCGCCGCCAGAACGGGAAGCAACAGCTTTCCGTAATCGCATACCTCACGGATCACATCCCGGCTCAAATGAAAAAAGGTGTCTGTCTGCTGCATCAGAAGGCAGCCAATCATTAAGGCTCTGACGAGACGGATCGTCTGCTGCTGTTTATCCGATATACCGGAAATAAGACCGATCACCATACTTACCGCGACCAGGGACAGGCAAATGCCGCAGGCCGAGGCAAGGCTTGGCTGGAGCTTCCCCAACGCCATCCGAATCACAGACCAAAGTCCGTCCCCAAAGCTGTCATATTGCTGCGGCATATCCCCTGCGCCGGCAGACGGTACTGTGGGCGCGGTAAATTCCATTGCGGATACGGGAACCACAACAAAAGAGATCATACAAAGCAAAATAACGATATATTTCATAGGCCGCTTAGCAGCTCCTCTACAAGCTTCAGTATTTGGCTGTACAGCGGAAGGGAGACCCACAGGATGATCCCGGAAGTTAGGATCTGCACCGCCTTTCCCAGCGCTGCCTGTCCCCCATCGGCGCAGATCAGCCCGGCAATCTCTCCAATCAGCCCCACGCCGACAGCCTTCAGTAAGACATTCAGAAGATTATTATCAAGACCGATCAGACTCTGCAGCTGTGCAAAGAAATCAAGCACCGAAGAAAAATAAGAAAGGCCTGCCATAATGACCATTGCCGAGACCATAAGGGCCAAAAGGACCGCAAATTCCTTTCCCCGATTCCCCAGCGCCAGGCAAAGCATCAGCGCCACCAGTACCCCACCGATGGCCTTTAAGTAAATATCCATCAGAAATGAAATAATGTTTTCACCAAATCAAACAATTCTGCAATCTCCTGCGCCACCATCATCAGCACCACAACAAGGCCTGCAAGCGTGGTCATCGTGGCCTGCTCGTCCCGCCCGGAACGGGTCAGCACCTGATTGAGAACAGAAACGATAATGCCGATGGCGGCAATCTTAAAAATTAAATCAATCTCCATATCAAATCAACAAAATCGCAATGGCAATGCCGGCGCAAATGCCCAATGTCCGATAGCTGCGAAGGCGCTCCTGTCGGTCTTTAGAGATGCGGTCTAAGTTTTCCTTGCATCCCTCACGGACAAGATCGATCCCCGCAAGCTGCCCGGAAAGGTCGAATTTTCCAAGACTTTTTCCCAATAAGCGGAGCATCTTTCCTGTTAAAGGCGGGATAGAAGGTGTCTTTGCCAGCGCTTCCCGCATACAAGCTTCCGCATTGGGCGCGATCTGCCCTGCAAGCTCCTCATCCAGTACGGAAAAAAGCTGCCAAAGTGTGCCTGAGGTATGCTCCGCTGCCCGGTTTATCAGTTCAGATAGCGGCGATAATCTGTACTTTAGCTCTGCTGCCATAAATTCCAGCGCGCCGTATAATTCCCTGAGGTATCGCTCCTCTCGCTTGCATCCGCTCGCAATCAAAAAGCCAAAGCCTCCACAGCCGAAAATCACCAGTATTGCGCCGATCACTTTATAATTCATATTGGTATCCTTTCCTCACGCCAGCTTTTATCCGGCTGCATCACAAGGGCCGTGGTAAAAACATGGCTATCTACAAGTGGTTTATAGATGGGTCGTTTCATAAATTCCCGGACACTGCCGGCGTGGGCGGTCGCAATCAAGTCAACGCCGCACCAAAGGGCCTGCAACAGGCCTTGACAGTCCTCCGGGGCGGTGATCTCATCTGCTGCAATGGTGGCAGGACCCATTGTGCGCAGCAGCATCTCGATCCCATGCTTTTTGGGACATCCGGAGAGAACATCCGTCCGGGAGCCTGTTAAAAAACAGGACTTGCCCTGAAACTTTGGGAACAGCTCTCCCCGCTCGTCCACAACAGCAATACTTCCCAGCCCTGTTTCCGAGCGCACACGGATGATGTCACGAAGAAGGGTCGTCTTCCCACTGCCGGGCTTTCCTAAAATAATCAGAGAACCGCCGCGGGGTGCGGCTTTTCCGATTCCGGGAAAATCCCTTGCCACCCGAACACAGAGGGAGGTGATCCTTTTCATATCTGCCATCTTGCCGTCCAGAATCACGGCCTCACCGCAAAGGCCGATCCGATGGCCGCCTTGGGTCGTTATATAGCCCTCTGCCGCAGTGGCGGCAGTCCAAGGAGAATATCTGCAGGCGGTATTTACCACAAATTGAAGCATTTCGCTGCTGACGGGTTGCTTAAGTTGGATAATCCGATCACTGCAAACAAGCTCCGGCGGCATATCCAGCCGCAGTCTAAGCTCCTGTAGCTTGTCTTTTCCCAGCCTGTCAACCTCCTCTCTTATGGAGGTCGGTAGGATATGCAGCAGTGGCTGCCACGCGCAGGTCATTTCACATCACTCCCAGTTAAGCGTATGTTTGGACTGCCCCGATATGCATAAAAAAAGCCGACAGCAAAAGCTGTCGGCTCATATTGCATTGATTACGCCTTTTTAATGGCGCGCAGGATCCGCTGGCCTGCAGGGCTGAAAGCAAGGTTAATACCAAGCTCCGGCAGAAAGTTAATCACGATCAGGCCGGAGAGGACATAGCCTACCACATCACTGCCGCCTGCCCAAACGCGCAGTACATCCATAAAGAACAGGAACATACCGGTAAGGAACACGCCGGTGTTCACAACGGGGCAAACGATGGCAGCGCAGAGCATGGCCACATAGCCGTTTTTATTGCGGAGCAGCTGATAGACAGCGCCCGCTGCAAGTCCGCACAAAATGCCCTTTGACATCACAACAATAAAGCACAGAACGGGGCTTGCCTGAAAGACCATATGTCCGCCGCCGTCCATACCGTTGACACAGAAGATGTAAGTCATCACACCAAATGCGCCACCCAGCACGCCGCCGGCCGAGATGCCGTAGGTTGCTGCACCCAACACAATGGGAATCAGCACCAAAGACAGGGACACGGGTCCGATTTTGATGGGAAATACCGAGGCAAGAAACTGCAGCACGATCATTACTGCGATCAGCAGCGATACGCCCACCATTTTTTGGATTTTTGCGTTTTTCATAAATATCCTCCTTGCTGTCGCTCCGGAAAGGCCGGATGCGATGCTTTTTATATTCAGCCCTTTGGGCTAAATATCCGTTACATTAAGAGATCATCTTCGTCCTCGAATTCCTCTGCGTCCATATCGTCAATGGAAATCTGGGCTGTGCCACCGGCACGCATAGCTTCCCACTGCTCCTTGGTCACAAGGATAGCCCGAGGCTTACTGCCCATAAAGGGTCCGACGATGCCCCGTTCTTCCATTTCGTCCACGATCCGGGCGGCGCGGGCGTAGCCCAGCTTCAGCCGCCGCTGGAGCATGGAAACGGAGGCCTGCCCGGTTTCCAGAATGACATCCACAGCGGCAGGGAGCATCTCGTCCCCTTCCATTTCATCTGCATTGGGTTCGGGATCAGAGGCGGCGGCAGCCTTACTGTTGCCTGTCTGGGCAGCCTTCTTTTCGATCTCCTCCATGACCTCCTGGTCGTAGGTGGTATTAAAGTTGGATTTTACATAAGTGGCAACGGCCTCTACCTCCGGGTCGCTGACAAAGCAGCCCTGAACACGGCGGGGCTTGCCGCTGCCGATGGGAGCATAGAGCATATCGCCACGGCCAACCAGCTTTTCTGCGCCCTGGGTATCCAAAATGATACGTGATTCCATTGCTGAGGCAACAGCGAAGGCGATCCGGGAGGGAATGTTTGCCTTCATAAGGCCGGTAATAACATCCGCAGAAGGACGCTGGGTGGCAATGATCAGGTGGATGCCTGCGGCACGGCCCATCTGGGCAATACGGCAGATGGATTCTTCCACCTCTTTGGCGGCAACCAGCATCAGGTCAGCCAGCTCGTCAATAATGACCACGACCTGCGGCAGCTTAGTAGCGCCGGTTTCCTGGCTTTCCACAATGCTGTTATAGGACTCCAGATCCCGGACGCCGGCGTCACTCATCGCTTTATAGCGGCGCATCATTTCCGTTACCGCCCACTGCAAGCTGCCAGCCGCCTTTTTCGGGTCGGTGACAACGGGGATCAGCAGGTGGGGAATGCCGTTATAAATGCCAAGCTCCACCATCTTGGGGTCGATCATAATGAGCTTTACTTCATCCGGCGTTGCTTTATAAAGGATAGAAATGATCACAGAGTTCATACATACAGACTTACCGGAGCCGGTAGTACCTGCGATCAGCATATGGGGGAGCTTTCCGATATTGCCCACAATGGCGTTGCCGCCGATGTCCTTACCTACCGCAAAGGAGGACTTGGACTTAGCGCTCGTAAAGGCATTGGACTCAATGACCTCCCGAAGGGAAACGGTGTTGACGGACTTGTTGGGAACCTCGATGCCCACAACGGAGATCTTTCCGGGAACGGCGGCAATACGCACGCCGCTGGCACCTAGGCTCAGGGCAATATCGTCTGCAGCCGTGGTGATCTTATTAAGCCGCACGCCCTTTTCCAGCTCCACCTCATACCGGGTAACGCTGGGGCCACGGGTCACATTAATGATATGGGCTTCGATCTTGAAGCTTGCCAGTGTTTCATTGAGGCGGCGGGTATTTTCCCGCATTTCGCTCAAGCCGTCACCGCCGCCGTCGGTTGCGTTTTTCAGCAGGTCAATGGGCGGAAAGCTATAGACAGGCTTGATTTCCTCAGCGGTTTGGGCAATTTCTTCTGCCACGGCGATTGCGGACTCCTCCGCTTCCTTGGCAGTTACTTTTTCCTTAACAGGAGGCTTTTCCTTGGGCTGACGGACCTTCACCGGGGTCACCTTTACAGGCTCGGCAGGAACTGCAGGCTCGTCGGACACATCCACATCGAAACTTAGCAGCGGCATACGGGAAACGGGATCGATCCGCATTTCCTCGCCGTAATTGGCGGCAACTACCGGGCTTTCCACATCATTTTCGATCTGCCGTATGATCTCGCTGGCCCGGCTTCTGGTTTCCTTTTTGGGAACGATCTCAGGCTCTACGGGAGCATAGCTCTCTGTGTACTCCTCTTCTTCCTCGTAATCGTCATATTCTTCTTCACGGGCAGCACGACGGGCAGCAGCAGCTGCGCGGCGCTCCTTGCGTTTTTCCTTCTGGCGGATCTGATTGTTGGCGATCATATTGACCACCATTGCCGCAGGCTCCGGCTTTTCTTCCTGCTCGTCCTCTTCCGCTCTGGGACGGTTACGGATCGCGCGGATAATGCTGGGAATGGTGATCTGCATACCCGCAAGCAGTGTCAGCAGTGCGCCGGGGATCAGGAAAACAAGGGTTGCCTTTCCGCAAAGCAGCGAAATCAGCTGAGCAACAAAGCCGCCAAACAGGCCGCCGGAAATACCGGCAACGCCATCTACATACAGCTTTTCAAAGCCCGCAAAGGTATAATTCTGCTCTACCGTTCCGGAAAGAACGTGGGCAATAGATGCGCAGATGAGAATGAACACCATCATACAGACCGTCCGCATCCGTACTGGCCGGTTGGCGGAAAAGGCGTGGATGATGAACAGATAAAGGGTTGCAGGAATGGACACATAAAAGCCGATCTTGCCAATAAGGCCCAGCAGCAGGTTTTCCAGTCCGATAAAGAACACACCGCCGGGGGCAAGGAAGGTCAGCAGCAGCAACACAAAGAGAATAAAGAAAATGCTTGCTGTGAAAAAGCGGAAAGGAATCCCCCATTTTTCAAGCAATTGACCGAAGCTCAGACGCTTTTCTTTCTCCTGCACAGGCTCTGCCTTTTTGTTTTTTCCCGAGGAAGTGCGGGTGTTTTTGGAGGGTGAAGCCTTCTGGGCTGCAGATTTTGTATTTTTCTTAGCCATATGTGCCTCCTATGTGATCAAATAAAGAATAAAAGTAAGAAGCGCTGCGCCCCAGGAATAATAGCAAAATCCGGAAAGGCCGGAACGGTTCACAGCAAAACGGATAAATCGTATGGAAATGAGGCTGCCGCAGTAAGACAGCACTGCCCCACCGATGCTGCAGAAAAAGCCAACGAGTCCAAGGCTTGTTCCGCCGAGCATCCATAAAATCAGGTCTAAGACCATACGCAGCATAAGAAGCGGAACGCTGATCAGCAGCGCCCAGGAAAGGGCTGTCTGCCGGTGCGCGCCACGGGCTATGCCCGCGGAAGTCACAGCGCCCAGCAGAGAAATCCCGGGAATTACCGAGGTACAGCCAACGGCACCCATAGCAACCGTATCGAGCCTGCTCATATGGCGAGAGGTCTTATTCGCCTGCCGGGTAATGCCCAGAAGGAACAGCATAAGGCCGTTTACCGCAAAGGCAACTACCAAGTACGGAAGCTCCATAGGCAGCCGCAGCAGGGTCACCACCCCATACGCAATGCCTGTAGGAATCGCCACTGCCTTAATGATGCGGGCATCAAAAAGCAGATTCTCATAAGCTTCCGACCGGGATCTGCGGGCAGACATCCGCTTAACCAGCATAAGTCTGCGAAGGGGTGCGCTGCAGGCGCTGACAACAGCGGCAAGTGATCCTAATGTCAGCATAAAACGGCACAGGGGGTCCATCTCCGTTCTGCCGAACAGGTGCATAAGTAGCCTCTGGTGTCCGGGCGCAGACAGAGGCAGAAACTCGGTCAGACCGGAAACAAGGCCCAATATGAAGATTTGAAGCCAGTCCATAAGGGTTTCTACCTCCTGCGCATAGTTACTTCTATTATATCATAAGATCGCAAGGATTTCCAGTATTTTTTGCTTTCTGTTAGGTTTCTTTCCGTTTTTTATTCTTATCGATCATTTTGTGCAGAGCTAACAGGGCATCACTGAGGCTCCCCAATCTGTCGATGAGGCCGGAGGCCACTGCTTCTTTGCCGTAGAGAATGGTGCCAACATCTGTTGCCATCTCCCCTGTTGCCATCATATAGCCTTCAAACTGCTCTCTGGAGATGCCGGAATTTGCAGTGACAAAATCAGCGATCTGCTCCTGAATTCGCTGGAAATAGCGGAAGGTCTGGGGCGCGCCGATCACAAGGCCGGTCATGCGTACCGGGTGAACGGTCATACTGGCGGTGGGGGTAATGAAGGATTTCTTAGTACACACTGCCAGCGGAATACCGATGGAGTGTCCGCCGCCCAGAACAAGAGAAACCGTGGGCTTTTTCATTCCGGAGATCATCTCCGCAATGGCAAGCCCGGCTTCAATATCGCCGCCCACGGTGTTCAGCAGCAGCAAAAGTCCGTCAATCTCTTCGCTTTCCTCAATGCCCGCAAGTAGCGGCAGAATATGCTCATATTTTGTGGTTTTTACATTTTCCGGCGCAACCTGATGGCCTTCAATTTGCCCGATGATGGTCAGCGTATAGATATTGCCCTTGCTGCTTTTGGAAATATCCGCGCCAAGATCTTGGAGCTTATCTTGCTGTTTTTCTTCATTTTGTTCCATAGTTTACCTCCTTTTCTATTTTCATAGGATAACCAAATAAAACGCAATAAATTCCTACTTGAAAATTAGGAGAGGCTATCGTATAATACAGAAAAAACACAGAAAGGAAGACATACTATGCAGTTTGAGTATCAAACCAGCGGCACTTGTTCCCGCACGATCCTGTTTGAGATCGAGGACAATAAGGTTAAGAATGTACAGTACATCGGTGGCTGCAACGGCAACCTCAAGGGCATCGGCTCTCTCGTTGAGGGTATGGATGTGGATGAGGTCATTTCCCGCTTGGAGGGCACTACCTGCGGGCCTAAGAGCACCTCTTGCCCCGATCAGCTGGCATGCGCTCTGAAGGAAGCAAAGAAGTCCCTGTAAAAATCCCTTTTCTGGGTAAATCTACGGCGCAGGCAAATGTCTGCGCCGATCTATTTTGGAGGAAGGCTATGAACCGCCCCGACTTAACCGCATATCTTGGAAAGCAAGTGCATATCGTTATAGACCGTCCTATGGGTTACCGACACGGGGACATCCTATATCCTATCAATTATGGATATATCCCCGGGCTTTTGGGCGGTGACGGTGAAGAGCAGGACGCCTATATTTTGGGTGTTTCCCAGCCAATCACGGAGTTTGACGGAGAAGTAATTGCCGTTATTTGCAGGAAAAATGACCGAGAGGATAAGCTCGTTGTTGCGCCGACAGGAAGGGTTTATCATCAGGGACAGATCGCAGAGGCTGTCCATTTTCAGGAGCAATATTTTGATACTCGCATTATCTCCACCTTTGAAAAGTCCTGCGGTGTACTTCCCTACCGGGTGCGTAACGGACAGCGGGAGTTTCTGCTTGTATTTGAAAGATACTCCAAATGCTGGAGCTTACCCAAGGGACATATGGAAATGGGTGAAACCGAGGAGCAGACAGCCCTGCGGGAGCTATACGAGGAAACAGGCTTGACAGCGAAACTGGATACAAGCAAAACAGCATCCATCCAATACCCCATTTCAAAGTTTGCAAAAAAGCAGGTTGTTTTCTACCTTGGAGAGGTATCCGGCGAAGTAAAAATCCGTCAAAACGAGATCGACAGCTGCAAATGGGTCACTGCCGAGGAACTGAAAGACTACTTATTCCCAAATGCGGCTGCGGCCTGCAAAGCGCTAATAAAATAAATGAACCGACCATCCTGCGCAGGATGGTCGGTTTTGTTATTCCTTTACGGTATCCAAAATGATGCGGACCAGGTCGTCCCGTCCTGTGCCCTTTTCGGCAGAAAAGGG
>JAEIGA010014625.1_pt1 | contig 11943 bp, 7 predicted proteins | sample 9270691 | NCBI WGS metagenome assembly JAEIGA01 (sample SAMN17057246, study PRJNA624740) | gut metagenome | biome: biome; isolation source: fecal sample | host: Bos grunniens | place: China: Xizang | collected 2019
AGATCCTTGGCACTATCCAAAACGACGGCATCGCCAAAGCCGACAGCTTTTTGTTCTGCGGTGACTACGACTACGGTACCTTTGAGGTGCCGGAGAAAACAACAGAGGGTGTCGACCTCCTCACGGATGCCGTTTCCGACATGGTATCAAAGGATAACATGGTCTTCAGCCAGGGTAACCACGATGCCATGGCGGGCACCAACGGTCTCAGCTACAGCGGCGCGCGTGATCCCGAGAACGGCTTGTACGGCGTGTTTGTCATCAATGAGGACGACTACATGTGGTACAACAAGGACGAGACCCGCATCAAGCGCACGGCTCAGCGCCTTATTGATTACCTGAACGGTAAGCTGGCAAATGGGTATACAAGACCTATCTTTGTCATGTCCCATCTGCCCCTGCACTACAGCGGACGTACCCTGCGCGACGGTGACGGAAGGTATGCAAGCTATCTGTTCAATGCCCTCAATGAGGCAGGTAAGAAGGGGCTGAACATTATTTTCCTCTTTGGCCACGATCATTCCCAGGGCTGGGATGACTATCTGGGCGCGGGCAGTATCTACCTGCCCAAGGGTGATGAGATCCTCATTGCCGACAATGCCAAGGATAAGTTCTCCCCCCATACCCTGAATTTCACCTATATGAACGCGGGCTATACCGGCTATTACGACGTGAACAATGAGGGAGCCGACGGCGCCCTGACCATGACCTCCTTCCGCATCGACGAAAGGGGAGATGTGACCATTACCCGTTACGATGCCGGCGGTATACACAACCTCAAATCCAAGGGTGTGCGCAACGAGTACAAGGAGGAAACGGCATATCCGCCAAACGAAGCGGTATATCCCTCCCGCCAGACCGTCAAAGCAAGCAAAAGGGTTGATCAAACGTCCATTGCCGATCTGGTGCAGCTGACAGGCTTTGGCAGACAGTATCAGCGCATCAACAAGCTGGACGAGCTGCGCGACGGTGGGAAGTATCTCATCATCTATCACGGTGAGATTGACTCTTTCCTCTGCCCGAGGGTGGTCACCAAGTCCAATGATGAGGGCGCACGTGTAGGCTTTGACCTGCGCCCCGCCTACGCATTCGGTGAAGCGGAGGCATACGGCAATTTCGACACAAGAGAATGGCTGTTTGCCAAATCGGGTGACAAGTGGCAGATAAGCAATGAAAACAAGTACATTGCCTTCACCGCAACCAAAGACAAGGGTGTGACTGCCACTCTGGAAAAGGCAGGCAGTCCCTTTGAGATCGCAGGCGAGGTGGCATTCACCTTCTTTTCCGGCGGAAACTATTTCAATTACAATAGACGTGAGCTGATCAACGGCTATCGAGAGGACCCTGCCTACTTCTATATCTATGAATACGTGGGCTATTCGCTGGACGTTACCGACGGCAATGCCACCGTGGACGGCAAGATCGTAAACGTCGCCTATGACGGAGACAAGGTCACCTTCACAGCAGCCTCGGCGCCTGCGGGCATGTATTTTGATAAATGGGTAGTGGAAAAGGGAAAGGTTGAGATCGCTGATCCCACAAAGGAAGAGATCACCATCACCATGCCCGAGGAAGCCGTCCGCATCCGCGCCACCTATACCGACAAAAAGCCTGCCGCAAAGACAGATGACAAGGACGGAGGTGCCGTACTGTGGATCGTTTTGGCATCCTGCGCTGTTGTGGCGGTGCTGGGAGGTGTCGGTGCGGTCGTTGCGGTAAAAAAGAAGAAGGGAAGGAAGAATAACGCATGATCTTCGCATTCGGCGGCTATAAAATAGACGTGGACGTGGCGGCAACGAGGGCGTTTTATCAAAGTGAATACGCCCGTACGCTCGGACAGTCCTGCGGTTGCGATATATGCAAGAACTATGACGATGCCATTTTGAAGGCAGGCGAAAAGGTGCTGTCTTTTTTGAAGGAACTGGGAATTGACCCCCAAAAGCCGGGTGAGGTGTACGGTCTTGATGTTGACGGAAAGCCTGAAAAGAACGGAACCTATTTTTATGGCGGCTGGTATCATGTGGCGGGAACGCTTTTGGAGGACAAATCGGAGGGCGTGTGCTATCAGCCCGATCCCGATTTTGATTTTACGCTGTGGGTGACCGATGACCCCGTGAAAATGGGCTGGGTGGAAAAGGATTTTCCACGGCCCATTCTGGAGCTGTCCATCCTGACCCATCTGCCGTGGCTTTTATAAAAGCGGCAATCAAACCGTTTTCAAAAGGGGCTGTGTTTGTCGAACACAGTCCCTTTTTGAAAAAATATAAAAACATTGTAACCAACGGCAGGTAAAAACCGTGTATTAGGGTGAAAGGCCCTTTGGAGCACTGCCAAAAAACTTTGTGAGAGGAGAGGACTGTATGGATGACAACCGCATCGTTGAATTGTATTTTGCCCGCGATGAAGAAGCCCTTGTGATGACGCACAAAAAATACGGCAGATACTGTTACAGGATTGCCTACAATATTTTGTACGAATCGGAGGATGCAAAGGAATGCGTAAACGATACCTATCTGAAGACTTGGAGTGCCATTCCGCCCCACCGTCCGAGCCGCCTTTCTTCTTTTCTCGGTAAGATCACACGTAATTTGGCGCTGGACCGTTATGACCGCAATATGGCGCAAAAACGCAGCGGCAAAACGGCAATGGTATACGAGGAGGTGGCGGAGTGCATTTCCCACCCCGACAAAGAAACCGACATTGCCGATGAAGTGGCGCTGAAAATTGCTGTTGACACCTTTTTAGCATCTCTTCCGAAGCAGCGGCGCATGATGTTTTTGCGCCGATACTACTATTTTTCTTCCATCCATGAGATCGCGCGGGATTTTTCACAAAGTGAAAGCAACGTAAAGGTGATCTTGCACCGCATGCGCGGGCAGTTCAAGGAGCACCTGGCTTCCAACGGAATCTATCTATAGCGGGAGGTCAACATGAAGGAACGTAAAATTCTCTCTGCCATCGGATTGGCAGACGAAAAATACATTGAAGAGGCAAGCCCCACCCGCATGAAGTGGGTCAAAGCCGCCAAACGGATGGGAGCTTTGGCGGCAAGTGCTTGCGTACTGCTGACACTTTGGCTGGGATATCGGATCATACAGCCAAACCCGAGTCCCACTCCGCCGCAGCGACCGTCCTTTGAAAAATATTCGAACGATCCCTATTACACAGTCATTGAAAAGCTGGGCTTGTACCAATACCAATTGGAGCTGGATGCGTTTTATAACAAGGATACCGATACCGACAAGGATGACGACGGTCCCGACAATACGAGCCCGTCCAACCAACCCCATTACGTGAACACACCGCCCGTCCAAGCCGAGGGCGTTTCAGCGGGAAGCCTGATCCAACAAAATCAAAAGTACGTTTATTATCTGGCAGTCCAAGAGAATGCCGCGGGCGCCGTTTTGTATGCCTACCCCTACGAAGAGTGGCATACGGATCCGTATTATGAGCTCAATGAATGGGAAATCGTCGGAGTATCCTCCGAGACCTATTCGTACCGTACGGTGGGAAGCTACCGAATCAGAGGGGATCTTTCCATAGAGTACCCCAATTATGTCAACGAAGATGGATGGAATATGCACCTTTCCGAGGATGGCTGTACCTTGACGGTGTTTTCCGAAATCTACCACCGCGCCGAGGAATGCCGCTGTACCCGTGTGCTTTCCTTTGACGTCAGCGACCCAAAAAATATTACTCTGAAAAAAGAGATCATCGTGAAGGGAGCCCTTGTTTGCTCCGTAAAGGTTGACGGACGGCTGCTTTTGGTGACCGAATCCTTTGCAAGCCAAAATTATGATGATAAATACACGCTGCTTCCCTGGCTGTGGAACGGCAACAAAAAAGTGATGCCGGAGCCTGAAAACATTGTCACGCCAAAGCAATTGGCAGGGACAGAGTACACCTCTGTCTGGATGCTGGAGGAAGCAACGCTGGATCTGAAGGATTCGTATGCGTTCTTGTCCAACTATCAGTCGAGGTATATCTATATCTCGGGGGATAGCATCGTCCTGTCCCGTCCGTACACGGCGGAAGCCAAGGGCTTTGCAAAGGGCAAAAAAATGACAGAGCTCGTGTTCTTGGCCCACGATTCCAAGTCAATGAGAAAAATGGGATCGGTATCGGTGGAGGGCAGAGTGAATAGCCCATACAGCATGATCCAATACAATGACCTGCTTTTGGTAGCGACTACCTTTGAAACCGAGAAGGAACTGTCCACAGCCAATTTCTACTGTATTTCGCTGTCCGATCGAAAGATCCGATCGAAAAAACTGCGCTTTGCATCAAGCGGAAGCTCGGCTCAGTCGGTGCACCTTAAGTGGGAGCGGGCGTATGTGACGCTGGCGGAGCAGTCCTTGCCGAATGCTTCTGTGTATGTCTTTGACTTTAGCGATCCCGATACGCTGCGATACCAAAATATAGGATCTTTTGGAAAGTACTTCGACACACTGTATGAACTGGAGGACGATTATCTGCTTAGCATCTGGGAGGATGAAAACAGACATGCGAGGGTGAATATCTACCGTCAAGAGGGTCAAAATGTCGTGTCTGTTTGTGAAAAGACCTTCGAGGGAAGGCTGGCAAGCTACCATCATCGGGACATCCTCTTTAATAAAGAGCTTGGTGTGTTCGGCTTCGAATGCCGGGAATACAAAAACGGACAATATGAAAAATCGTATCTTCTGTTCCGCTTTGAGGACGGTGTACTGGAGCAGTGGCTAAATATACCGGTGGAAGCGCCAGACAAGCATACCCCGATCTTTGCCCGACACTTTGCTTTCGTGGGTGATCGCGTATGCGTGTTTGACGAAGATGGGTACACGGTATATCCGTTCCGGCTTGAGAAGGTGAAATAAAAAGAAAAGCAACCGACGAAAAATCGGTTGCTTTTTGCTATATTTCGGTACTCTCAAAGAATTCTCCGCCAAACAGTCGCTCAAAGATCAGACAAACGCTTCCCATCAGGGGCGCTCGGTTGACGAAATGGGAGCGGATAACGGGGATGTTGCGATAACCGGCACCCAGGATGCGCTCATTGAGCTGCTTTTCCAGCCTTTGCAGGTAGGCGGGCGGGATGAATGCGCCGTCGTGACCGATGATCACTGCCTGAGGGTCCAGGAGGTTAGAGGCGTTGATCAGCGCTACCGACAGCTTGTCGGTCATGTCCGACAGAATGGCATCGCAGGCGGGGTCGGCGGCGAGCGTTTCGTAGTCGGCGCAGTCTATTTTATCAAGTCCGGTTGCCGCCTTCATTTTGGCAAGCACCACGGGGGTGTTGGCGTAGGTTTCAAGGCATCCTCTGTTGCCGCAGCTGCAGACGGGACCGTTGAAATCGATGCACATGTGCCCGATCTCGCCCCCCGAAATGCCGCTGCCGCGGTAGAGTCGGCGGTTGACGATGATACCCGAGCCGATACCGTTGGTGATGCCGAGGTAGAGAAAGCCGTCGTACAGCCGACCGATGCCGTACAGCTTTTCCGCGATGGCGGAGGCATCCATGTCGTTGTGCAAGCTCACGGGCAGCTGGTAGCGCTGCTGCAGCAGATGGGCGATGGGGTAGTCCTCAATGCCGAAAAAGCCGGTGGGGCGCAGAATGTCCCCCTTTTCGCAGTCCAGCGGACCGATGGAGGAAACACCGATGCCCAGAATGCGTCTGGCAGGGTGATGCTTGTGGAAATAGGAGAAGGCACCGTCCAGCAGGCGGTAGATCTTTTCGGTAAGGGAGGCGGCATCCTCGTTTTCCAATTTGGCTTTGTCCATGTAAAGCGCGCGCAGCTTGATATCCGAAAGAAGCACGCACACCTCGTTTCGGGAAAGGTAAACGCCGGCGGCAATGGGCGCCTTGGGACCGATGTCCAGAAGCACGGGAGTTCTGCCGACGGCGGCCTTTTCCTCGGACTCTGTTTCCACGAGGTAGCCCTCCAGGATCAACTCACCCACGATGTTGGTGATCGCCATTTTGGTAAGTCCCATGCGTTTTGTGATCTCGACGCGGGAGAGGGGCGCGCCCGCAATATGCTGTAATGCGATGCCGCGATTACGGTATTTCAGATGGGTATTATTCAATCCCTTGCGTTCCGCCATGTCCTTCCTCCTTCGTGCGATCATTGTCGGTAGTATAGCATTTTTTTGCAAATTTTGCAAGAGGTTTTTGAAAAAGGCTTTCTTTTTGGTATGAATGTACAAAAGAAGGGGCTTATTTTTGTAGTATTTGTCAATTGACGAGCGCTCTTGAATTTGATATGATATAATAGTAAAGGCAGTTTACAAAGTGAAGGAGTGATTGGATGAAAAAAATAGCCTGTATCGGCAGCGCCACCATGGACGTGATGGTTTCGACGGTGGACGCCATGCCCCCCACGGGCACGCTGTATGCAGTCAACAGTACATCTTTGCATCCGGGAGGATGCGCGGTCAACGTAGCGTTTGACCTGGGAAAGCTGGGCTTTCCCTCCGCCGCCTTTTGCATGTTCGGTAAAGACGGCTTTGGGGATATTCTGATCTCCGAAATGGAGAAGACGGGCATTGACGTGCGCGGCATTGTTCGCACCGACAAGGAGCCCACCACCGTGTCGGTGGTGCTGGTGGCAACAAGCGGCGAGCGTACCTTCTTATACAATCCCGGCTCCACATCGCTTTTCACGGCAGAGTGTATGAAGGATGAGCTGCTCTCGGAGTGCGGGATCGTCTTTGTGGCAGGCGCGATGCTGCTGCCCGCCTTTGACGGTGCCGACTGTGCCGCATTCATGCAGAGAATGCGCAAGGAGGGCAAATTTACCGCCATGGATACCGCATGGGACCCCGATGATATCTGGCTTCCCAAGATCAAGGACGTGCTGCCTCATTTGGATCTGTTCATGCCAAGCGAAGCGGAGGCGGCAAAGCTCACAGGCGAGAGTGATCCCCAGAGAATGGCGGATAAGCTTTTCCATTTAGGATGCGGCAGTGTGGTTATCAAGCTGGGCAAGCGAGGGGCGCTGATCTGTCCGGAAAAGGACAAGCGCTATCTCATTCCCGCCCTTGGCGGTGTTAAGCCCGTAGATACCACAGGCGCGGGCGATGCCTTCTGTGCAGGATTTTTGGCAGGCTTGGCGCAGGGCTGGGACTATGAAAAGTCCGCCACCTTTGCCCATGGTGTGAGCGGCTGTTGTATTCTGCAAAAGGGTGCCTCCACCGGTATCCGTACAAAGGAAGAAACCATTGAATTTATGAAAGAGCAGGGGGTTGTGCTGTGAAAAGAGAAGTTTACAATGAAATGGTCAAAAAGGCGCTTTGTTATTACGAAAAGGCAGGCATCGCGCTGACCGATGAAGAAAAAGCAAACATTGAGGTTGCGGATTTCGGACTTGATGACGTGGAGAACACAGGTCTGGAGCTGGTGGTCTACATCAACTGCGACCGCTACTGCGCAAAGGAAATGGTATTGCTTCCCCATCAGACCTGCCCCGAGCACAAGCACATCACGGTGGGCAGTCAAGAGGGCAAGCAGGAGACCTTCCGTTGCCGTTACGGCAAGGTGTATCTGTACACCGAGGGTGAGGCGCAAGAGAAGCCTGCGATCACTCCTCCCGAGGGTGCCTACACGGTCTTCCATGAAACCGTGCTCCTTCCCGGACAGCAGTACACCATCATGCCCGGCACCAAGCACTGGTTCTCGGCGGGTGACGAGGGGGCTGTGATCTCCGAATTCAGCACCCACAGCGACGACGCGACCGATATATTCACTGATGAACGCATCAAGCGTCTTCCGGAAATCGAGGAGGAATAAAGGATATGCTGGTAACTTTGAATGAAGTATTGAAAAAGGCGCAGGCAGAAAAATATGCGGTGGGTCTTTTCAATACCATTGATATGGAAATGGCAAACGGCGTTATCGCCGCGGCAGAGGAAATGCGCGCCCCCGTCATCATCGGCTCGGCGGAGATCCTTCTGCCCTACGGCGGGCTGGAGGAGCTGGCTTGGCTGCTCCGTCCCATGGCAGAGCGCGCAAGCGTTCCCGTTGTCCTGCATTTTGACCATGGATTAAAGGAAGAAACGGTATACCGTGCCATTGACCTCGGATTCTCGTCGGTCATGTATGACTGCTCGGACAAGAGCTTTGAGGACAATATCAAGGCACTGCGCGAAATGACCAAGTACGCCCACAGCAAGGGCATCTCGGTGGAAGCGGAGATCGGCCACGTGGGCAATGCGGGTATGGACGGCGAGGCGGATGCCCTGACCGACCCCATGGAGGCAAAGTATTTCGTGGATCAGACAGGGGTGGATGCGCTGGCGGTTGCCATCGGTACCGCCCACGGAGCTTACAAGAAGAAGCCGAAGTTGGATTTTGAGCGCCTTTCGCAGATCCGAAAGGTGGTAGACGTACCGCTGGTGCTGCACGGCGGCTCCGGTCTTAGCGAAGAGGACTTCAAGAAGACCATTGAATGCGGCATTGCCAAGGTCAATATTTTCACCGACCTCAACCAAGCTCAGGCAAAGGCGGCTTACGACAACTACAAGCCCGGCATCGGTCAGACCGACCTTGTGCCCTTCATGCGTGCGGCTGTCAAGGAAGCCACCGAAAACAAGATGAGAATTTTCGGCTGTGTGAACAAGGCCTGAAATGATACATAGGAGGATAACATGAAACATCAATGGAAACAACGTCTTGGCGCGATGCTTCTGGCGGCGGCGATGCTGTCGAACAGCGGCATGGTGTTTGCCGAAACCGTCGGCAATACCGCCAAGGATGCTAAAAATATCAAGGATCAGATCCTGTTTTCCACATCCTTTGAAAAGGACGAAAACGGTGATCTTCTGGAATCCACACTGGATGGCGATCACCTTTCGAATGTGATCCACACCGACTACTTAAGCCAGGGCAAGGGACTGCCCATTTTGTACGAAACGGTTAAGGGTTCCCCCGACTATGTGGGAAGCGAATGTAAGTATAACCTGTTTGACGGCAAGACCAGCAGTAAGTATTTGTCCAGCGGATCGAAGATCTACGTTCTGTTCCAGCTGGAAAAGAGCGCTGTGGTGCGCTCCTATGACCTTGCCAGCGCCAATGACGAGCCCGGACGCGACCCTTCTGCATGGGTGCTGTACGGCTCTGATGACGGCGAAAACTGGGTGGGTCTGGATGCGCGTACCGGGGTAAACTTTACCTCCCGCCAGCAGACCAAGAAATTTGGTTTTGAAAACGACACCGCCTACAGCTGGTACAAGCTGGAGGTAACTGCCAACAAGGGCGCAGGTCTTACCCAGTTCTCCGACCTGCTTCTGTACGCCGAGGCATACGACGATAAGGGCGAGGGCATTGACGATCCCAACGCCATTAAGGTCAAGCCCGACTCCATCAAGGGCATGGAAGAGCTTGGCTATAACGCCAGCCAGAACAAAGAGGCTCTGTTTGACGGTAGCCTTGACACTAAATTTATTTCCAAGGACAACAAGGGCTTTATTTCCGTACAGATGACCGAGGCCTTTGTGCTTACCGAGTACAAGATCGGTTCGGGTGACGACTGGCCCGAGCGAGATCCCAAGAGCTGGGTGCTTTACGGCTCCACCGACGGTGAGAACTGGGTCAAGCTGGACGAGCAAAACGACTTCAATATGTCGTCCCGTAACAAGCTGTATTCCTTCACCATTGAAAACACCGTAGCATACGACCACTACAAGCTGGACATCACCAAGAACGGCGGTAAGGATGGCACCAACCGTGACATCATCCAGTTCTCTGAATGGCAGCTGGTCACTCCCAAAAAGACATCCAAGGCAGCTTCCGCTTCCTCTGCGGCGAGCACCACCGAGCCTACCAAGGTTGCCAAGGTGGAAAAGGAAAAGATCCAGAGCAATCATGCCACAATGGCTGATATCTACAAGATCTTTGACGGCGATATCGGCACCAAGATGTGCGCATTTGATACCAGACCTCTGGTGATCACCTGGGAACTGGCACAGGCAGAAGTACCGGTTCAGTATGTCATCATCAGCGGCGAGGACGCCCCTGCACGCGACCCCAAGAGCTGGACGCTTTACGGCTCCACCGACGGGGAAAACTGGGTGGCTCTGGATGCGCAGACCATTGAGCAGTTTGCGGAAAGAAGCACCGAATATGCGTTTGAGATCGATACCGAAACCGCATATCAGTACTACAAGTGGGAAATTACCGAAAACCACGGTCTGGACCACGTAGGCTTTGATATTCTCCAGCTGCAGGAATTCAAGCTGGTAGTGCTGGGTGAAGAAGAAGCATCCTCTGACATTAAGGCAGAGATCGAAAGCATTGAAGGCTCCGGCGCCATCGAAGTGGAAGGCAGCGAAGGCATCGGTAAGCTCTTTGACGGCAGCGTTTCCACCAAGGTCTGCAAGGTTGGTGTGACCGCCTTCTGGGTGTCTGTCAAACTGACCGCGCCTTTGGCAATCAATCAGTACAGGATCGGCACAGCTGAGGTAGAAGAACGCGACCCCAAGTCCTGGGTGCTGTACGGCTCCACCGATGGCGAAAACTGGGTGAAGCTGGACGAGCAGAACGATGTAGACCTGGCGGATCGCGATACTCTGTATACCTTTGATATCGACAATACCGTAGCATACAGCTACTATAAGCTGGACGTGCTTGAAAACAACGGGACCGATAAGTTCGGTCTGGACATCGTTGCCTTCTCCGAATGGCAGTTGTTCGTGATGGACGGCGCGGGCGGCGAAACCCCCGACGATCCCGATGATCCCGACGATCCCGATGATCCCGACGATCCCGATGATCCCGATGATCCCGATGATCCCGATGATCCCGATGATCCCGTTGATCCCGTTGATCCCGTTGATCCCAACGTGCCCACCGTAGACACCTCCAAGGTGCAGGCTTCCGCGGCTCTCACCGGCTCCGAAGGCATCCTTAACATCTTTGACGGCAAGATCGAGACCAAGGTTTGTGTGAACGGTAAGACCCAGTGGGTATCCTTTGCCCTCAAGAACGCGCTTGTGATCAAGGGCTATACCATCACCTCTGCCAACGACCACCTGACCCGCAGCCCCAAGGCATGGACCTTCTACGGCTCCAATGACGGTGAAAACTGGGTGAAGCTGGACGAGCAGGAAGATGTAGAATTTACCGACTATTTTGAAGCACAGACCTTTGCGTTCAAGAATGAGACCGCATATCTGTACTACAAGCTGGACATCACCGCAAACGGCGGCAATGATTATACTCAGTTCTCCGAGCTGACTCTTCTGACCGAGGTTGAGCCTCCCAAGGAAGATGAGGTCAAGGACGGTATGGTGACCAAGCCCGTATTCGGCCCCATCGGTACCGACTGTAACTATCCCGGCGCATGGACCGGCATGAGCTGTCTTGGCGTATACGGCAAGCAGACCGCAAAGAAGGACACCTACGCACGCAATGTGATCTTTGACGGACTGTCCATCCCCGTTACCGCCAACACCAAGCTTTCCTACGTCATTTTCCCCGGTCTGTTTGACGTAAACGCATACGACTATGAATACACCTCCTGCCGTGTGATCATCGACCTGCGCTTCAGCGACGGTACCTACCTGTCCGATCTTGGCGCTATCGATCAGTACGGCTCCGAAATGTCCCCTGCCGGCCAGGTGGCAGGCGAATGTCTGTACACTCTGCAGTGGAACTACATCGAAAGCTACATCGGGGATGTTGCCAAGGGCAAGACCATCGAAAAGATCCTTGTTTACTTTGATATGGACGAGGCGGTGGATGCATCCCGCTTCATCACCTTCTTTGATGATCTGAAGATCGAAGACAAGGCTCCTATCGTACATGAGCACCTGTCCGACTACATCAACATCCTGCGCGGCACCAACAACGACATCGCATTCTCCCGCGGCATGTGCACTCCCGGCGTGACCGTTCCCGGCGGCTTCAATTTCCTGACCCCCGTGACCAACGCCCAGAGCCCCACTCTGCCTTACAGCTACCAGCAG
>JAEIGA010014626.1_pt1 | contig 11942 bp, 11 predicted proteins | sample 9270691 | NCBI WGS metagenome assembly JAEIGA01 (sample SAMN17057246, study PRJNA624740) | gut metagenome | biome: biome; isolation source: fecal sample | host: Bos grunniens | place: China: Xizang | collected 2019
TGCAATCTCCTCGTCTGTAGGACGGATGAACATGTTCTTAACGAAGTGTGCCTGCCAAGCTACCTCCATGATGAAACGTACCTTGAGGCGTGTAGCGGGGTTAGCACCGCAGAATGCGTCTACAACGAAAAGTCTCTTGTTAGAAAGCTCCTTAGTAGCAATCTCCTTAAGAACGTTCCAAGCCTCTGTTGTGATGGGCTTGTTGTCATTTTTATACTCGTCTGATGTCCACCATACTGTGTTCTCCGATGTTGCATCCTTTACGATGAACTTGTCCTTGGGAGAACGACCGGTGTAAACACCTGTCATTACGTTTACTGCACCGAGCTCGGTCTCCTGACCAACCTCAAAACCCTCGAGACCCTGTTTTGTCTCCTCTGCAAAAAGCTGCTCATAGGTAGGGTTGTAAACTACCTCTGTAGCGCCGTTGATACCATACTTGGTAAGATCTATTGTTGCCATAATTACAAAAATAAATTATTGGTTAATAATATCGTGTTAATTGCGCGGATAACCCTAAGGCATGCCGGTATTTTGGTTAATGCCAACTTGCCAAAGTTTTCCAAGTGCAAAGATATATTTTTTTGCTAAACCTTCAAAATAATTAAAGAAAAATTTCTTTAATTACTGTGAAAAGTGCTGCCCGTAGATTTGCTTTGTTGTGTAGCGACGCTTGTATAGTTCGGATAATCAAGGTTTTATGAGTTTTGGTGTGGAGATTGTGAATATTTTAAAAAGAGTGTGATTTTATATAAAATTTCCTAAAAATGGGGATAATAAGCGGTTTTAAAAATAAATTTATTACATTAGCACACAGGTAACAGAAAATTAGGATCCGCAATAATTGGGAGTGTTTCGAATGATTGAATTTTGATTTTCTTCCATGCGGTTTGCTTGAGGATTTATTCCGGGTTGAAACTGTTTTTTTTGTGCAGCCTTTTGTGACTATTAATTGCAAGATATAACAAGTATAAAATTTTATTCTTATGAGGAGACTGGTTTATATATTGGCTTCGGTTGTAATGATGCTCGTGTCGTGTACCGATCTTTCGGATGTTGAAAAGAGACTCGATAGGATTGAGGGTGAGATATCGGATATAAACAGCGCGATAGAGGCGCTTAATCTGAGCTACAGTAATGGTAAGGTTATTACTGATGTGCAGCCTTCGCAGCAGTCGGTGGGCGGTTGGAAAATAATCTTCTCGGATGGAACTTTTATTGAGCTACTCAATGGTGCCGATGGCAAAGATGGCGCTGACGGTAAAGACGGCGCAGATGGTGTTGACGCACAAAAGGCTGTGATACCATTCCTAATGGTAGAGGGTGACGGTTATTGGTGTGTCTCATACGACAATGGTGCAACATTCAGCCGCATCATGGATAATAACGCAGCATATATTAAATCGACAGACAGTGATACCGAAGAGGGTGTTCAGATAAGGATAGACAGGAATGACGAGGGCTATTATGTGTATCTGCTATATCGTAAATCGCAGCCGTCAAAGATAATTGATGTGGTGGTAACGCCCTACAAGGCTGACAATGAGGGAATCGTAGCTTCTATAATACACGACAAGGTGAGGAATACTCTCACTCTGACTTTGAGCGACGGCTCTACTTTTGTCTTTAATAAAGAGGATTCCACACCGGCAAGCATAGCATTGCTCACAACAGGCGACCTGTTGCTTTCCGAGGGCGGCACAGTCTCTTTTGAGTTTAGAGTGAATCCCTCCACGGCAATCTTTAACTACGACGTCAATTCAGAGGATTGCGAAATAGAACTCGATATGGTTGGCAGCAGCCGCTCTTCGTATGTGACAAAGCCTGTAAACTACAAGTTGTCGAAAGTGGAGCAGGTGTACAGCGCCGAGGGTGTAATGAAGGTTGGTCAATACCGTGCTTATATCACAGATGTTGAAAAGAGCAATGACTACTTCGAGCAGGTAGCACTGGTGCTCTCGGTAACCAATAAGAATAATGAGACGTTGCAGATTTCATCATCGGCTATTAATATAAAGGTTAAAGGTAATCTGATTACTTCTTTCTCTTTCTTGGCGAAGAATAACAGTAATGTCACACACGATATTGTAGTTCCTGTCACGAGCAACGAAATTGTTATCTATTCGTCGTATATAACCGATTTGAAGAGGCTGCGTGCAACATTTGTCACCAATGGCGAACGTGTATATGTGGGTAACAAGGAACAGATAAACGGTGTCACCGAGAATGATTTTACTTCACCGGTTGTGTATACAGTGGTGTCGGCCGACGGCGAGGTCAACGAATACAGGGTGTCGGTATATAGCACAAAACTTGCAGTGATGTTCATAGATACCCCTAATGGGGCCTCTATCCCTTTGAAGACTCAGGATTGGCTGGGCGAGACAAAAATAAAGATATACCGCACCGATGGTACGGTCGATTTCGAATGTACCGATGCCAATATAAGGATAAGGGGTAACAGTACATCAAACTATCCTAAGAAACCCTATGCCCTTAAACTCGAGAAGAAGGCCTCTCTTTTGGGCATGTCAAAGCATAAGAGATGGGCCTTGCTTGCCAACTGGATGGACAGAACACTAATCAGAAATAGTACCGCCCTCTTCCTTGCCAAGCAGACAGGCCTTGCATGGACACCGAGCGGAGAGTTTGTCGAAGTGATGCTTAACGGAAAACATATTGGCAACTACTTCCTGTGCGAGCAGATTAAGATTGACGAGAACAGGGTAAACATAAACGAGATGGCACCGACAGATGTTGAGGGTGATGCCATTACCGGCGGTTATCTGTTGGAGTTGGATGTGAACTATGACGAAGTGAACAAATTCAAGTCCGAGAAGAAGTATCTGCCTTATATGATAAAGGAGCCGGACGAAGACGATTTGAATCAGGCGCAGTTCGATTATATTGTCGATTACGTTAACCGTTTCGAAAGAATGCTCTATCTTGATGCTGCATTCCAAGCCGGTAAATTCCGTGAATATATTGATGAGGACTCTTTCATAGACCAATGGTTTGTATTCGAACTTACTCAGAATAGTGAGATTGGTTGGCCCAAGAGTTGCTATATGTATAAGGACAAGGGTGGAAAAATGTTCGCCGGCCCTGTGTGGGACTTTGACTGGGGTACCTTTATGCCCGGTGAAACCAGCTATAAGGCTCGTGATGCATTGTATTACGGCCGACTGTTTGCCGACAAACAGTTCTGCGAAAGGGTCAAGGAGCGCTGGGCTGAATTGAAACCAAAGTTGAAGCATGTTCTGGCGCATATTGATGAAGAGGCCGAATTGTTGGCAGAGTCGGATGAAAAGAATATAGCCCTATGGCCTATAAGCAGTCGCGTCAACGGTGACGAGACAATGTCTTATACTCAGGCTGTGGCGCGTTTGCGTTCTGCTTTTGAAGAGAGAATCAAATGGCTTAACACAAGGATAAATGCCATGTGATATAAAAAGAACGGGTGTTGCAACTGCAACACCCGTTCTTTTTTATATTGGTTCGTAAGTTACTGGGCCATCTTCTCTGCAACAAGGGCCTTCATCTCTTCGCCACGAAGATCGCGCTGTACAATTGTTCCGTCAGGAGCAAAAAGTATAATCTGAGGAATACCTTTGATGCCATAGAGGGTTGTCGCATCGGTATTGTGTGATGCATAGAGCTGGGGGTAGTTGATGTTCTCGCTTGTGAGAGCCTTCTTGAACTCGGGCTCTTTATCCCACACGTTCACTCCCAATACAGTGAATTTCTCTCCACCGAACTTGTTCTGCAGTTCCACAAGGTTGGGAATCTCGCGACGGCAGGGACCGCACCATGATGCCCAGAAATCAACAAGGACATATTTGCCTTTGCCTACATGGTCCGACAGCTTGGCGGGAGTACCGTCGATGTTTGTTCCACCAAAATCGGTGAACATGCAACCTGCTGCAGTCTTGCTTACATTCTCAAGCACCTTTATCTGCTCGTTTATCTGCTTGAATTTCTTTGCATACTTTACCTTTTCGCAGTCTGCTTTCAATTCATCAACGCTTTCATAGTTTGATGAGAGCATTGCAAACACATATGCACCGTAGATGTTGTCGATGTTTTCGGTCATGGCCTGCTGGTATATGCCCATAATCTCATTCTGCTTGTCCATTACATACTTCTGAAGCTCCTCTTTCGATGCTCCACCCTGTGCCATTTCGCCATAGGTCTTGCGCATCTCGGTCGATTTCTCGCCTACTGTGCTGTGCAGAGCGCTGAGCTTGTCATTGTAACCGCCGTTGTCGCTGACAATAGGGCTGCTTGTCAAATCTACATTTATTTCTGCACCGTTGTCAACGAATACGCCGGCACTGTTACGGCCGAGTGATATGAAAAATGCTTCGGGCTCGTTAAGCGCAGTCTCAGATACAAATGTGAATGCCGAGTTTGTTACTACAGCCGAGTCTATCACTGACTTATCGTTTACGTCTGTCAGGTAAATGATCGAGCCGTCTTTTCCGTTGGCTGTTCCGTTGATTTTGTAACCTGCAACCTGTGCGTTGCCAATTGCAGTCGCTGCAACCATTGCTGCAGCTAATGTGAATAATTTCTTCATATTGATAATTGTTTGTTCAGTTATTCTTGTTCTTGTTTCGTCGGCTAAGATAATGCTATTGTCCCAATTGAAAGGCCGTTTAACTAAATTTATTATTTTTGTCTGTTGCCTGCCATTACGTTGATTACTCCTATTTTGCGTCCGTTCTTGCCCGAGTGGTTAAGCATTACCCTGTTGCCTTTTCTATTCTTGTAACTGATGGGCTTGTCGAATGTGTCGTGCGAATGTCCGCCGAGTATGATGTCTATGCCCTCGGTCTCTGTTGCCAGACGCTCGTCGTTGTATTCATTTGCAATCTTCCATCCCAAGTGCGACAGGCATATTATAATATCGCATCCGCTGTTGCGCAGTATGTCGATGCTCTTCTGTGCCTCTTCTATCGGCGACAGGAATCTTACTCCCTCGAAGTTCTCTTTCAGGACAAGTCCATCTATTTGGGGCGACAGACCGAATACTCCTATTTTGTGTCCGGCACGTTTTATTATTGTATATGGCTTTACAAGTCCTTCGCAGGGGGTGCCGGTGAAATCGAGGTTCGAACATACGAACGGAAACTTGGCCTCTTTCAACAGGCGTGCCAGATTGTCCAATCCAAAGTCGAATTCATGGTTTCCGATGGCTGCCGCATCGTATCCAAGGATGTTCATTGTCTCAATCTCGAATGAGCCTTTGTAGGTGTTGTAGTAGAGCGAGCCCTGTGAAAAGTCGCCGCAGTCGAAAAGCAGTGTGTTCTCTCTGCCTGCCGAATCGGTAATCTGTGCAATGGCCTGTGCGCGTCCCGCTATGCCACCTCTGTTGCCGCTTTCGGGGTCGGTGTGGCTGTGTGTGTCGCTCGTGTGAAGTATGGTGAGGTTGTTCTTGCCACAACTGCATGTCATAAGCAGAATTATAGCGATAGTAAACAGTCTGTTCATCTTGGTATCTTCTTTTTGGCTGTTATTGACATGTGCTTTGTATGATGCGCCCGTCTGTTGAGGCTTCTACGCACTTACCCTGCTTGTGCAGGTCCGATATGTGCTTGATCATAAGGTCGCGTATTGTTACGCTGAACTCCTTTCTGTCATATCCTTGTGACAGGGTGGTAAGTCCGTCGTTTCCCTGTGACAGGTAGTCGGATGTGGCAATGCGGTATTCCTTTTGCGATTCAACATCCTTGCCGTCTATCTTTGCGTATGAGATTCCGTTTTCAGGAGCCGAGAAGACTATCTTGGCACCGCTGACAGCCTCCCCTCTCTTTTTTACAACTTCGTTGAAAAGCTGCAATATCTGGCTTCCGTTTAGAGTCATTACTACCAGCGTGTTCTCAAAAGGGAATATGTTGTATATATCGCCAAATGTTATTTCGCCTTTCTCAAGTTCGCTGCGAAGACCTCCTTTGTTTGTTATTGCAAGGTCTATCTTCTCGTTGCTTTGCAGCTGTGCTTCATGTAGTAGTGCATCGGCTGCAAAATTCATGAGCGTGGTCGTGTAGCTGTTACGTCTTTCATCTATTCTCATTGTAAGTGCGGACGAGACTGTGCCTATTACCGGGGCTTTTATGCTGTCTACTGCCTTTCGCCCGTTTTCTATGTGCAGACGCAACAGCTCGGGTGCTTTTTCTGTCTCTACTGCTGTCACAGCCATGTTGTACCCCTCAATTGAAAGTGTAGGGGCTGTTCTGTTGCAGCATACGAGCAGCAGTGTGGCTATGAAAAAAATAGTATATCTCATCGTCTGTTTCCTGTATGGTATTATAGATGCAAAATTAAATAAATGTAGTTGATAAAGTGGAAGTTCTGTTTGTTTTTTTACTTTTTGAGGTGAAAATGACCATTTTCCGACAAAATAATCGCTCTGTTTTTGTTCGGTTAACGAAAAAAGGCTTATCTTTGCAACCGCTTCTGACGTAATCGCTGTCAAGGAAGAGTAACTTGATATGTTGCGTAGGAGAATTAACAATTTAACCAAATCATAAAGATGGATTTAATTAAAATTGCTAAAGAAGCATTTGCTACTGACGTAAAGCGCGAAATGGAGTTTCACCCCGGTGATACAATTACAGTAGCTTACAAGATTATCGAGGGAACAAAAGAGCGTATCCAGATGTACCGCGGTGTTGTTATCAAGATCTGTGGTCACGGTGATGAGAAGCGCTTCACAGTACGTAAGATGTCTGGTACTGTAGGTGTTGAGCGTATCTTCCCTTTGAACTCACCCTCAATCGACAGCATCACTGTTAACAAGAGAGGTCGTGTTCGTCGTGCTAAACTTTACTATCTCCGTGCCCTCACAGGTAAGAAGGCTCGTATCAAAGAGATTAAGGGATAAGCATTATTCTACGACAAAAATAAAAAGAGCGTCAAACAATGACGCTCTTTTTATTTTTGTCTGTTTTTCCCTCTCATTTGTGTTGTCAGTTGAAGGGATTCGACTCCAATGAATTCTGCTCGATAAGGCACATGGCAGCGTCCTCGTCGCAATCGTTTACAAGTACCAGCACATCGCCGCCCATGGTGTAGGGGGATGTTACAGCAGAGATGGTATTGTTCTCTAACATGCAGGCAATGTGGTTGGCCTCAAGCAGTCCCTGTACAAGCTGTGCCTCCCACAGATTTCCGTTGAACACCTTGACTAAATGATTTTGCTTTGCTTTATCTCTCATAATTACCTCCTTTTTATATATGAAGAACAATATAAATGTGTAAATGTTGTCTTTCTGCGAATGTAATAAAATCTAATTAGAGCGCAGTAGGCATCAATTTTAAAATTGTTAAAAATGCTTAAATGGACGCTCTCTTCACACTTTCTCTATATTTTTGTAAAAGATGCGCAGCGGTAGTCTGGTCGCATCGGTTATGAATAACTTAAACACTTTATATATGATAGACGTAAAAGCATGCCTTAACGAGGCCGAAGAGATGATGGACCTCGCAATTATGCACCTTGAAGAGGAGTATTCTCATATTCGTGCCGGAAAGGCTAATCCTCATTTGCTCGATTGTGTACGCGTTAGTTCTTATGGTTCAGAAGTTCCCTTGAACAACGTGGCTACTATTACCACTCCCGACCTTCGCACAATCAACATCAAGCCCTGGGATAAGAGTATGTTCAGTGCAATAGAGAAGGCAATCATCGACTCACCTGTAGGTATTATGCCTGCAAACAACGGCGAGGTTATTATCGTAGCCATTCCTCCTCTCACCGGTGAGCGTCGCCAGCAGCTTGTAAAGCAGTGCTCACATGAACTCGAGACAGCAAAGATCAGTATCCGCAACGCACGTCGCGATGCTATTGACCAGCTGAAAAAGTCCATCAAAGACGGTACCCCCGAGGACGTAGCAAAGGATGGTGAGGAGAAATTGCAAAAGATACACGACAAGTTTATCAAGAAAGCCGAGGAGTTGTTCGCTGCCAAGGAGAAAGAGATTATGACTGTCTAATACTTTGAGGCGTGCAGGGAGTAGTTGTTAAGAGTGCAGGTAGCGTTTATACGGTGCGTACCGCCGATGGTAATCTTGTCGATTGTCACATAAAGGGCAATTTCCGCCTTAAGGGCATAAAGAGCACCAATCCGGTAGCAGTGGGTGACAATGTAAAGTTGATCATCCGCGAAGACGGTACGGCATATATCGTTGAGATTCTTGCCCGTAAGAACTATATTGTACGCAAGTCCTCGAATCTGTCCAAGCAGTCACATATATTGGCGGCCAATCTCGACCTCTGTTGTCTTATTGTTACCGTCAACCACCCTGCAACATCAACTACTTTCATCGATCGTTTCCTTGCATCGGCCGAGGCCTATCGTGTACCGGTAATTATTGTATTCAATAAGACAGACCTTTACAACGATGAGGAGAAGGACGAACTCGACTACCTTGTAGCCCTGTACGAGAGTATATCCTACAGGTGTATAAGGACGAGTGCAACTACCGGAGAGGGTATTGACGAACTGAAAGAGGCTATGAGGGGAAAGCTGTCGTTGCTTGCCGGCAATTCGGGAGTCGGAAAATCGAGCATTGTAAATGCCATATCGCCCGAGATTGCTGCCAAGGTAGGTGAGATTTCGCGCATACACGATACAGGTATGCACACAACCACCTATACGCAGATGTTCGAGATTATGCCCGACAGTTACCTTGTAGATACTCCGGGAGTAAAGGGTTTCGGATCCTATGACATGGATACCGAAGAGATTGCCCACTACTTTGTGGAGTTTTTTGAACTCTCGTCGGAATGTAAATATGGCAACTGTACGCATACGCACGAGCCGGGATGTGCCGTGCTTGCTGCATTGGAAGAGGGCAGGCTCGCTCCTTCGCGATATCAATCCTATCTGAGCATGCTCGAGGATAAGGACGAAGGAAAGTACCGCGCAGCAGAATAAGATTTTTATATATAAATAGTGAGCCTCCCAAATTGGGAGGCTCACTATTTATATATAACCGTTATTCGGTTTGTTACTTCTTGGGGTTGTTGATAAGATACTCGGCTATCTGCACTGCATTGAGCGCTGCACCTTTCTTTATCTGGTCACCTACAATCCACATTGTTATTCCATTAGGGTTTGTAAGATCCTTGCGTATACGTCCTGCATATACGGGGTCCTTGCCTGCAAGGAAGAGGGGCATGGGGTACTCCTTCTTTTCGGGGTTATCCATGAGTACAAGGCCTTCTCCGTTGGCAATGGCTTCGCGTACCTGCTCCACTGTGAGGGGTTCTTCGGTCTCTATCCACAAAGATTGTGAGTGTGAACGCAATGCGGGAACACGCACACAGGTAGCGCCCACTGCGATGTCGCTGTGCATAATCTTGCGTGTCTCGTTGAACATCTTCATCTCCTCTTTTGTATATCCGTTCTCGTCGAAGACATCAATCTGGGGGATTACATTGAATGCCAGCTGATAGGCGAACTTCTCAACAGTGGGCTCCTCGCCTGCGAGCACCTGACGGTATTGCTCATAAAGCTCGGCCATTGCCGATGCGCCTGCACCGCTGGCAGCCTGATAGGTTGATGAGTGTACACGCTTGATGTGTGAAAGCTTCTCAATGGCGTTAAGTGCAACCACCATCTGTATTGTTGTACAGTTGGGGTTTGCGATAATGTTACGCGGAGTATCGTATGCGTCTTTGGGGTTCACCTCGGGCACTACAAGGGGTACATCGCTGTTCATGCGGAATGCACTTGAGTTGTCAATCATTATTGTGCCGTGCTTTGTGATTGTTTCGGCAAACTCCTTTGAGACACCACCGCCGGCCGATACAAAAGCATAGTCGATGCCTTTGAAGTCGTCGTTGTGCTGCAACTCTTTTACTGTGTATTCTACACCCTTAAAGTTATAAACCTTTCCTGCACTGCGTGCCGAGCCGAACAGCTCCATTTCGTCGAACGGGAAATTTCTCTCCTCGAGAACGCGCAAGAACTCTTGTCCAACGGCTCCGCTTACACCTACAATAGCAATTTTCATTGTTTTATTCTGTATTAATTGTTTACGTGATTTGATAATCATCGCAAAATTACAAGAAAAATTACATATATAACTCTTGTGCACTCATTTTTTTGTATTTTCGCAAATAAAACAACAGAGTAGTATGAATGACAGTCAGTGGTTGCAGCGTGGTGTGCTTGCTCTTGGTTGCGAGAAAAGCGATGCTCTTGCCAATGCTCATGTGCTTGTTATAGGTCTTGGCGGAGTCGGCTCATGGGCAGCCGAGATGTTGTGCCGTGCAGGTGTGGGCAGGTTATCCATTATAGATGCCGACAGGGTGGATGTTACCAATGTCAACCGTCAGATGCCTGCGTTGCACTCAACCGTAGGGCAATATAAAAGTGATGTGGTGGCAGCGAGGCTACGCGATATAAACCCCTCGCTTGTGCTCAATGTCGAGAATGTATATGTCGATGAAGAGAATATCCACACGTTGCTCGATACTCTGAAACCTCACTTTGTGGTCGATGCCATTGACACTCTGCCTTCAAAAGCTGCTCTTGTAGTGGCTTGTTGGCAACGTGGTATAAAGATTGTGTCGAGCATGGGTGCAGGTGCAAAGAGCGACTTGTCGAAGATACGCACAGGAGAGCTGTGGCGAACCGAGAATTGTGTGCTTGCCCGTAATCTGCGCCGTCTGTTGCGCGAGTGGCGTGGTAAATACAAACTGCCGGTTGTCTTCAGTGCCGAGGAAGCCAACAAGGCGGCCGTTGCTCCAAACCCGGCAGGCGGAAAGCCTATAATAGGCTCTTTGGGTTATTATACGGCTGTTTTTGGTTGTTACCTCACAGAATATGTAATACGTAATATATGATAGATATCATAAATATAAAAAAGAGCTTTGGCGATTTGCAGGTGCTTCGCGGTGTTGACCTTCACATTGAGCGTGGCGAGATGATTAGCATAGTAGGGCCAAGCGGAGCCGGCAAGACAACGCTGTTGCAAATTATTGGAACGCTCGACAAACCCGATAGTGGTTCTATTGTATATAATGGTAAGGACCTATGCCGCATGAGCGCCTCTAATCTTGCGCGTTTCCGTAACGAGCACATAGGCTTTGTCTTCCAGTTCCACCAGCTGTTGCCCGAGTTTACAGCACTCGAGAATGTGACCATACCTGCTCTTATTGCAGGCCGCAGCCGTTCACAGTCTGCTGCCGAGGCTATGGAATTGCTCAGTCTGATGGGATTGCAGGAGCGTGCGCATCATAAGCCCTCCGAGTTGTCGGGTGGCGAGTGCCAGCGTGTAGCAGTGGCGCGTGCGCTTATAAATCGTCCCGATGTGATACTTGCCGACGAGCCGTCGGGCAGTCTTGACAGTAAGAATAAAAAAGAGTTACATAATCTTTTTTTCGACCTACGCGACAAATTCGGACAGACATTCCTTATTGTAACTCATGATGAAGAACTTGCGTCGCTGACAGATAAAACCATAAAGATGGTTGACGGCGCTGTTCAAATGTGAAAAAAACTTAAATTAACGGGGAAGGTATTTGACTTTATACTGTATTTAAAGTCATAAGTGTGAGGCAAGTATTACATATTTGTCTTACTTGTTATTTTTCCAATGTTTGGTGGCTACGGCTCTTGTTTATGCAAGAGCCGTAGTGTTTTGTTGTCATCTTTAGAAAAGGGTGTAGAGAACATATATCCAGTGTGCCGTTATTGCTGCCACCAAACCGCCTATTGTGTGCGCAAGAATGGCCTTGTAGGTCAGGTTTCTGTATCCGAGCGTGTCGAGCATTGCTGTGTGTGTGCTCAGGTAACCGCTCCAGCACATACCTATTGCTGTGAACACTGCTATTGCATTTCCGTCAATCCAACCGGCATTTATAAAATTGGGAACAAGTCCCAATGCAGCACCTACCGCGCCCAATGCTGTGATGGGGAATGCGATAA
>JAEIGA010014627.1_pt1 | contig 11942 bp, 7 predicted proteins | sample 9270691 | NCBI WGS metagenome assembly JAEIGA01 (sample SAMN17057246, study PRJNA624740) | gut metagenome | biome: biome; isolation source: fecal sample | host: Bos grunniens | place: China: Xizang | collected 2019
AGAACTTGGTAGTGGAAGAAGATATTACGAAAGAAGAATAATGAATGATTGTATAAGAACATCATGTCATCCTGAGCGAAGTGAAGGATCTGAAGAGCGCCAGTTTATGCATTCAGATTTTTCACTTCGTTCAGAATGACACAATAGGAAGAAAATTTATGATGAAAAAAGCAATATTCCCCGGAACCTTCGACCCCTTCACCCTTGGGCATTACTCCATCGTGAAGCGTGCATTGACCTTCATGGACGAAGTCATCATCGGTATCGGCATCAACGAGAACAAGCGCTGCTTGCTCCCGGTCGAGAAGCGCTTGGAGGGCATACAGAAACTTTATGCAGACGAGCCGCGAGTAAAGGTCTTGGCCTATAGTGGACTGACGGTAGACTTTGCCCAGGAGCAAGGAGTCGGCTTCATCGTCCGTGGTATCCGTACTGTAAAGGATTTTGAATACGAAGAAAGCATTGCCGACATCAACCGCAAGTTGAGCGGCATCGAGACCATTTTCCTCTTTACCGAACCGGAGTTGACCTCTGTCAGCTCAAGTGTAGTCAGAGAGTTGTTGCATTATGGCAAGGATGTCAGTGCTTTCTTGCCGGAAGGTTTGGAGGTTTAAAACCATTTGTCTTTTAAAATGTTCTTTGAATATTATTGTCATTCAGAGCATTCTTGTCATTCAGCCTTTTATTGTCATTCAGAGCGAAGCGAAGACGAGTTGTTGAGGACTCTGTCCGAAAAATCTCGATTGCATCCACGCTTTATGTTATCGAGATCCTTCACTCCGTTCAGGATGACAAGACTAACCAAAATAAACATTTATGAAAATCATACTCACCCTATTAATAACCCTCTTTTCCCTCGCCCCTCTACAAGCCCAAGAAAAGAAGAACAACCAGACACCATTACGTAAATTAAGTCTGGCGCAATACGCCATAGCCAACCTCTATGTGGATGAAACCGACGAAAATAAGTTGGTGGAAAGTGCCATTATCGGGATGCTGGAAGAACTCGACCCGCATTCCACTTACTCCAATCCCGAGGAAGTGAAGAAGATGAACGAACCGTTGCAAGGCAACTTCGACGGTATCGGCATCCAGTTCAATATGGCAGAAGACACCTTGTTCGTCATCCAACCTGTGTCGGGCGGACCGTCCGAGAAGGTGGGCATCCGTGCTGGCGACCGCATTGTCATGGTGAATGATACCCTCATTGCCGGTGTGAAGATGAGCACCGAAGACATCATGCGCCGACTGAAAGGCCCGAAGGGTACGAAGGTGAATGTCAAGGTGGTGCGCCGTGGAGTGGACGAGCAGCTGTCCTTCACCATCGAGCGCGACAAGATTCCGGTGTACAGCCTCGATGCTTCCTATATGATTACGCCTCGCATCGGTTACATCAAGATCAACCGTTTCGGGGCCACTACCCATGCGGAGTTTATGGAGGCGTTGGCATCCTTGAAAGGGCAGGGCATGCAAGACCTCATTCTCGACCTTCAAGGCAATGGAGGCGGTTATCTGAATGCTGCTATCGACATTGCCGACGAGTTCTTGGGGCAAGGCGAACTGATAGTCTACACCGAAGGCCGTCGCAATCCGCGTCGCGACTTCTTCGCCAAGGGCAACGGCAAGCATCAGCAAGGCAAGCTGGTGGTGCTGGTTGATGAGTTCTCGGCTTCGGCCAGCGAGATTGTGGCAGGTGCCGTGCAGGACCAGGATAGAGGCATGGTGGTCGGTCGCCGTACGTTCGGCAAAGGTTTGGTGCAACGCCCTATCGACTTGCCCGACGGATCGATGATTCGCTTGACCGTGGCCCGCTATTACACACCTGCCGGTCGTTGCATCCAGAAGCCCTACGAGAGTGCCGAGCAATACAATGCCGACTTGATAGAACGCTACAACCGGGGCGAGATGATGAGTGCCGACAGCATCCATTTCCCCGATTCGCTGAAATGCACCACCCTGAAGAAAGGTCGCACGGTGTATGGCGGTGGCGGTGTGATGCCCGACTATTTTGTGCCGGTTGACACCACGCTCTACACCAAGTACCACAGCCAGCTGAGCAACAAGGGCGTCTTGCTGAAGGTACACTTCCAGTTGATTGATGCCCACCGCGAGGAGTGGACCCAAAAATATGCCGACTATGGCGTGTTCAGCCAGAAGTTCGAGCTCACCAACAAGATGATGAAGCAGCTGATAGCCGAAGGCGAGAAGGAGGGAATCAAGTACGACGAAGAGCAGTACAAGAAATCCGAATCCCTCATCAAGCTCCAGTTAAAGGCCCTCGTCGCCCGCGACCTCTGGGACATGAACGAATATTATCACACCATCAATGTGGTGAACGAAAGCGTGAACAAGGCGTTGGAGTTGTTGGAAAAGGAGTGATGTCATGCTTCACGTTTGGCTCCCCAATTCTTCTTCTTGTACGCAGGAAATGATGATGATTTGATTCGCTTGGCTAAAGTTTCCCTTAAGGATTTATAAGCACCGTTCAATCATAAAATCCGTTAAACCTTTTGTTGACTAAAAAAATAGTCATATATTCGCCAAAGAATATAAATCTATTGGATTATGGCAGAATTGACAAAGGCGGAAGAACAACTGATGCAGCATTTGTGGAAGTTGGGTGAAGGAACCGTGCAGGAGGTAATGGCATCGATGAACAATGGCAAATGCCCGTCGCGCACCACCGTTTCTACCGTGATACGCTTGCTGGAAGAAAAGGGGGTGGTAGGGCATAAGCCGTCACAGGGCAGAGGCTACATCTATTATCCGCTACTGAAGAAGGAAGACTATTCGCACAATCATCTGAAGGACTTTATCAGTCGGTATTTCGACAATTCGTTCTCGTCGCTGGTTTGCTTCTTCGTCAGGGAAAACAACCTCTCGATGCAGGAGCTGGACGAGTTGCTGGAGGAAATTAAAAAAGGTTCGGAAAAATAACGGAATAAGATAACGCATGAAAAGACACATGTTGGGCTTGCTGGCACTGATGACGCTGGCAGCCTGTTCGGATACAAAGCCTGCGGACACTGAGAAGGAGGGGGTGGAAACCATTCTTCCGACGCAGATGAATGAAGTGACCGTGATGAAGCTCGCCAAGAAGGACTTCAACCATGAGCTGGTGAGTAATGGGAAAATTGTGGCCAAGGAGTATGCAGACCTTTACTTCCGCACACAGGAGGTGGTGGCGAAGGTGTATGTGAAGAACGGGGCCTTCGTGCGCAAGGGGCAGAAGCTGGCCGAGCTGGACTTGTTCAAGCTGAACAATGCGTTGGCACAGAGCAAGAATGCCATGGCGCAGGCCAACCTGGAGATGCAGGATGTGCTGATAGGTCAAGGTTATGCGCCCGACAAGCCGGATGCCGTGCCTGCCGATATATGGGAGCTGGCACAGGTGAAGAGCGGATATGCGCAGGCGAAGGCTCAATACGAGGCGGCACAGCATGAACTGGAGCAAGCCACACTGATAGCACCTTTTGACGGGGTGGTGGCGAACTTGTTCGACAAACAGTACAACCTGCCGAAGAGCGGTGAACCGTTTTGCCGCATCATCCGCACATCGGCCATGGAAGCGGACTTCACCGTATTGGAAAGCGAATTGCCTCTGATCAAGGTAGGCGACCGGGTGGAGGTGATGCCGTATGCCTCGGCTGCAGGTGCGCGTACCGGCAGCATCAGCGAAATCAATCCGCTGGTGGACGAGAACGGCATGGTGCGTGTCAAGGCACAAGTGGACGGTGGCGACAAGCTGTTCGACGGGATGAACGTGCGCGTCAGCGTGAAGCGTTCGGTGGGCGAACAGATGGTGGTGCCCAAGACCGCCATTGTGTTACGTTCGGGCAAGCAGGTGCTCTTTACCATTAAAGACAACATGGCCCTATGGAACTATGTGACTACCGGATTGGAAAACATGACGGAATGTACTCTGGTGGACTGGGAAGCCAGCGGCTTGCAGGAGGGCATGACCATCGTGACTACCGGAAACGTGAATCTGGCGCATGAGAGTCCGGTGAAAATAATTGAATGAAGAATTCTTCATTCTTCGTTCATCATTCTTCATTAAGATAGACTATGGTAAAATTCCTAATCCAACGACCCATTGCGGTGTTGATGGCCTTTACGGCTTGCTTCATCGTCGGACTGGTGACGTACTTCACGTTGCCGGTATCGTTGTTGCCGGACATCGCCATTCCGCAGATTACGGTGCAGGTGTCGGGTGAGAACTCGTCGGCACGCGAACTGGAGAATACGGTGGTGGCTCCGGTGCGCCGGCAATTGCTACAAGTGGCAGGGCTGCGCGAAATCAAGAGCGAGACACGCGACGGTGCCGGCATCATCCGCATGGAGTTTGACTTCGGGGTGAATACAGACTTGGCATTCATCGAAGTGAACGAGAAGATAGACGCTGCCATGAACAGCCTGCCGAAAGAGGCGGAGCGTCCCAAGGCCATCAAGGCGAGTGCAACGGACATACCGGTGCTGTATCTGAACCTGACGCTGAAAAACGACCGCCCTTATGAGGAGGCGGACGAACAGCAGTTCCTGAACCTGTGCGAACTGGCGGAGAATGTGGTGAAGCGACGCATCGAACAGCTTCCGGAAGTGGCCATGGCAGACATCACGGGGGTGCCGGGACGAATGCTTCAGATTGTGCCCGACATGGAGAAGCTGGCCATAACCGGCATCACGATAGAAGACATCGAGAATGTGCTGGCTGCCAACCATGTGGAGCCGGGAAGCATGCTGGTGCGCGACGGATATTATGAATACAACATACGTATTGCTACCCTGCTGCGCACACCGGAGGATGTGGAGAACATCCACATACGCAAGGGGGAACGCTTGATGCAACTGAAGGATCTTTGCCAGGTGGCGGTGGTGTCGCAGAAGGAGCAGGGCCTGTCGGTGGCAGAAGGCAAGCGTGCCGTGACATTGGCTATCATCAAGCAGAGTGACGAGAACATGGACGAAATGAAGGCGAAGCTGAAGGAAACGACCGACTACTTTGCCACACTCTATCCGGACATTGACTTCCAGGTGTGCCGCAACCAGACGGAGCTGCTGGACTATACCATATCGAACCTGAAGGATAACTTTACCATCGGCTTCCTGCTGATATTCATCGTGGCCATTTACTTCCTGGGTGACGTTCGCTCGCCGATTGTGATTGGCTTGAGCATGACGGTATCGGTCATCGTGACATTCTTCCTGTTCTATATCTTCAAGGTATCGCTGAATGTCATCTCGCTCTCGGGATTGATTTTGGCGGTGGGGATGATGATTGACAACTCCATCATCGTGACCGAGAACATCTCGCAGTATCGGGAGAAGGGATATTCGCTCAAGCGGGCTTGTGCTGCCGGAACAACGGAAGTGATTACACCCATGCTCAGCTCGATGCTTACCACCGTGGCGGTGTTCTTGCCGCTGATTTTCATGAGCGGTATTGCCGGGGCTATCTTTATGGACCAGGCATTCTCCATCGCTGCCGGGCTGCTGGTGTCGTACATTACTGGTATCATGCTGCTGCCGGTGCTTTATCTGCTGTTTTACCGCATAGGCATCCGCAGCAAGGGATTCTTGTCGAGACGTTTTGACAACAGCCTGAAAAACGACTGGCTGGAACGCTTCTACGACAAGGGGATGGACTGGGTGTTCGCACACAAGAAGTGGTGTACCGTGATGACTTTGGCCACCCTGCCGCTGTGCGTGTTCTTCTTCTATCATCTGGAGAAGGAGCGTATGCCCGAAATCGAGCAGAACGAGCTGGTGATGCGAATCGAGTGGAACGAGAACATCCATGTGGACGAGAACCGCAGACGAGTGGAGGCGCTGATGAGGCTGACAGACGACAAGGTGCAGGAACATACGGCTTACGTGGGTATGCAGGACTTTATTCTGAACGGAGGCAGTGAGCTGTCGGCTACAGAAGCGGAACTATACTTCAAGACGGAACTGCCCGAAGGCATCCGTCCGTTGCAGGAGTTGCTGACGGCAGAGGTGAAGGAGAAGTATCCGTTGGCGGTCTTGACCTTCTCGCCACCGGAAACCATCTTCGAGAAGCTTTTCGTGACCGGCGAAGCGGATGTGGTGGCGCAACTGCATTCGGACAACCGTTCGCAAACGCCCGATCCGTTGGTGCTCCAGCAGTTGGAAAAGGACATCATGCTTCGCTCGGGACAGACAACCGAGGGCATCGCCTTCCGTAACCAGATGAACCTGGTGGTGGACAGGGAACGCTTGTTGCTGTACAATGTGGCGTATAACGAACTGACCCGGGTGCTGCGAACAGCGTTTAAGGAAAACAAGGTGTCTACTTTGCGTTCCTATCAGCAATACTTGCCGGTGGGCATTGCCGGCGAGGAGCGGAGCATCAACGATGTGTTGAGCACCACTCTGGTGCAGACACAGCCCGATGCCAAGGGACAGGTGAACTACATCCCTTTAAGCAGCCTGGTCAAGGTGGTGCCGTCGGAAGACTTGAAGAGCATTACCGCCGGAAAGAACGGCGAATACATACCGATGAACTTCTTTGAAGTGGCGGATGCCCCGAAGCTGATGGACGATGTGAAGCAGGTGGTGCAGGAAACGGACGGCTGGGAAGTGGACTTCTCGGGAAGCTTCTTCTCGAACGAAAAGATGATGGGCGAACTGACCGTGATTCTGTTCGTGTCTATCCTGTTGATGTACTTTATCCTGTGTGCCCAGTTTGAAAGTTTCCTCCAACCGCTGATTGTGCTGGTGGAAATACCGATTGACATTGCGTTTGCATTGACTTCGTTGTGGCTGTTCGGGCATACGCTGAACCTGATGTCGGCTATCGGTATTATTGTGACTTGCGGTATCGTGGTGAACGACTCTATCTTGAAACTGGATTCCATCAACGAGCTGCGCAAGGCTGGCACTCCGCTGATGGAAGCTATCCATACAGCAGGCAGACGACGCTTGCGACCCATCATCATGACTTCACTGACCACCATCATGGCCATGGTTCCGCTGCTCTTTGCATCGGACATGGGTTCGGAATTGCAGAAACCGCTTTCCATCGCCATGATTGGCTCGATGCTGCTGGGTACACTCGTCAGTCTGTTCATTATTCCTTTGATTTATTGGTTTATTTATCGAAAATATGAAAAAGTTTAAAAATGTAAATAGTAGTGTCATCCTGAGCAGAGCGAAGGATCTGAAGACCATTGGTATAAATGTACACAGATTCTTCACTTCGTTCAGAATGACAAAAATGTTGGTCGCATGTTTCTTTATTCTCCCTCTCCACGCTCAACAACCCATAAAACTGAATCTGCAACGTACTATCGAGCTGGCCAACGACAGTTCGTTGTCGGCGTTCCGATACCAGAACATGTACTTGTCCGGGTATTGGGAATACCGCACGTATAAAGCGAACCGACTGCCGAGTCTGACGCTGAACTTGATGCCGGCACAATATTACCGATACATCACCCAGCGTTACGACTCGAACTCGGATATGGACGTGTATCGTGAGCAACAGATGTTCAGTGCCAGTGGTGGGTTGAGCATCCAACAGAACTTCGACCTGACAGGGGGTACGTTCTACATTGATTCGGATTTGGAATACATGCGCAACTTCGGTGAAATGAAGTCTACGCAATACTCCAGCGTGCCGTTCCGTATTGGGTACTCGCAAAACCTGTTGGGGTATAATCCTTTCCGTTGGGACCGCAAGATAGAGCCGCTGAAGTTCGAGAAGGTGAAGAAGGAGTATATCTACAATACCGAAGTGGTGTCGGAAGAGGCGGTGAGCTATTTCTTTGCCCTGGCCATGGCGCAGGCAGACTATCGTCTGGCATTGGAGAATGCGGCTTCCACCGATACGCTCTACAGCATCGGTCAGCAACGCCACAAGATTGCAGCCATATCGAGAGCCGACTTGCTGACCCTGCAACTGGACAAGGTGAATGCACGCAACACCTTGGAGAACGCGCAGATAGCTCTGAAGCGGGCAATGTTTGCATTGGCTTCGTTCCTGAATCTGGACAAGAATACACAGATAGAGCTGGATATGCCGGGACGGCCTATGGCTATGGAGATTCCGGTGGACGTGGCATTGGCAAAGGCTAAAGCCAACAATCCGGAGTTCCTGCAACAGCAGCAGAACATACTGGAAGCGGAACGCAACGTGAGCAAGACCCGGGTAGAGTCGCGCTTCAATGCGAGCCTGAATGCCAGTGTAGGGTTCAACCAAGTGGCAGACAAGTTCAAGGATGCGTACCGGAATCCGTTGCAACAGGACTTGGTGAACGTGAGTGTCTCTATCCCGCTCATCGACTGGGGCGTGCGCAAGGGCAAGTACAATATGGCGAAGAATAACCTGAATGTGGTGACAATCGCTGCCCGACAGGAGGAACTGAAGCTGGAAGAGGAAGTGACCATGACGGTGAGTGACTTCAACATTCAGCAGCGCTTGATAGCCAGTGCGGAAGAGGCGCTGGACTTGGCTGTGATGGCCTATGAACAGACCCGCCAGCGATTCATTATCGGCAAGGCTGACGTGAACAGCCTGACGCTCTCGCTGAACCGTCAGCAGGAGGCGCAGAAGAATTATATCTCGGCCTTGCAGAACTATTGGCTGAACTATTACAAGATTCGTAAACTGACATTGCACGACTTCGAGAGCGGCATCTCGCTTTCGGATCGTTTTGACTTTGATAACGGCATGTACAAATGAGTAAGATCCGTTCTTTTTCACCCTTTACGCTGATTGTGGCATTCGTCTGTCTGTCACTGGTCGGCTTGGCATTGGCTCCGCTATTGCCGGTAAAGCTGTCGCCTTCGCGCACTTTGCCGGGACTGACGGTGTCGTTCACCATGCCGGGCAACTCGTCGCGTGTCATCGAGGCGGAAGTGACCAGTAGGCTGGAAGCGATGCTGACCCGTGTGAAGGGGGTGAAGAATGTGAACTCGACATCAGACAACGGTAGCGGAAGCATCACACTCGAAATGGACAAGCATGCCGATATGGATGCCACCCGCTTCGAGGTATCGACCATCGTGCGCCAGACGTGGCCGCAGTTGCCGGAAGGGGTGAGCTATCCGCAGATACGAACCAGCCGTTCGGACGAAAAGGCCGACCGTCCGTTCATGACCTATACGCTCAATTCGCCTTCCACTCCGATACTGATTCAACGCTATGCGGAGGAGAACATCAAACCGGTGCTGGGACAGCTGAAGGGCATCTATAAGGTGGACCTGACCGGTGCTACCCCGATGGAATGGCAACTGGAGTACGACAACGACCAGTTGTCTCATCTGGGCATATCGTTGTCCGACATCCAGATGGCCATTGCCGGACATTACGAGAAGGAATTTCTGGGTATTTGCGCCATTGAAAAAGGAGATGGCGGACGCGAATGGATACGCTTGGTGCGGGCTTCGACCGGACAGGATACGGACTTTCATCCGTCGGATATCCGTCTGAAGGCTGCCGACGGTACGCTTGTGGGCTTGGACAAGCTCATCAAGGTGGTACACATCGAATCGGAACCTACCAGCTACTACCGCATCAACGGGTTGAACTCCATCTATCTGAACCTGACTGCTGAAGAAACTGCCAACCAGTTGGAGTTGAGCAAGCAGGTGAAGGAGAAGATGGCGGAACTGGAGCAGAAGATGCCCGCAGGATATGAGGTGCATATGGGCTATGATGCAACGGAATACATCGGCAAGGAGCTGGACAAGATTTACTTCCGCACTGGGTTGACGGTGCTGATATTGCTGGTCTTCGTCGCATTGATTACCTGGAATCTCCGCTATCTGTTCCTGATTGTAACCAGTCTGACGGTGAACATTGCCATTGCGTTCATCTTCTATTATCTGTTCGGCCTGGAAATGCAGCTGTACTCATTGGCAGGGATTACCATTTCGCTGAACTTGGTGATAGACAATACGATTGTAATGACCGACCACATCCGTCGCAAGCAGAACTTGGATGCATTCGTGTCGGTATTGGCCGCTACCTTGACTACGGTAGGTGCCTTGGTCATCATCTTCTTCCTGGACGACAAGATTCGCCTGAACTTACAGGACTTTGCGGCGGTGGTCATCATTAACCTGCTGGTGTCGCTCTTCGTGGCGCTGTTCTTTGTTCCGTCGCTGATTGAGAAGATTGGACTGAAGGGAAAGAAGAAAGGCCTGTCGTTGATTCGGGTGAAACGTTTCGGGGTTTGGTGCAGTCGTCGGTACATCCGCTTGATAGGCTGGTTCTGCCGGTACCGGGTGATGGCTTGCATCCTGTTGGTATTGGGCTTCGGTTTACCGGTTTTCCTCTTGCCCGAAAAGATGGAAGGAGAGGGGTGGTTGGCGGAACACTATAATAAGCTGTTCAACAATGCCACCTACAAGGAAAAGGTGAAGCCGATAGTAGAAAAGGCATTGGGCGGAAGCCTTCGCCTATTTGTGGACAAGGTGTACGAAGGCAGCTACTTCAATAATGAGGAGGGCGAAACGGTACTTTCCATTACGGCAACCATGCCCAATGGCACGACACTGGAGCAGATGAACGTACTGGTCAAGAAGATGGAAACCTACCTCACGGAGTTCAAGGAAATCAAGCAGTTCCAGACTTCTATCTACAGTGCCCGTAGGGCGGCTATCCAGGTGTACTTCACCAAGGAGCATCAGCATAGCGGATTCCCCTATACGTTGAAGGCGAACGTCATCAGCAAGGCGCTGCAACTGGGTGGCGGAAGCTGGGGCGTATATGGCTTGCAGGACCAAGGCTTCAGCAACGATGTGCGCGAAACGGCCGGTAGCTTCCGTGTGAAGATGTACGGATATAATTACGATGAGCTGGCTTATTGGGGCGAGAAGCTGAAAGAAAGGCTGTTGACGCACCGACGCATTAAGGAAGTGACCGTCAGCTCGGACTTCTCGTGGTACAAGGACGATTACAGCGAGTTCTATCTGGACTTGGACAAGCATCGGTTGGCCAAGGAGAACATCACAGGCATGCAGCTTTTCAGTGCTTTGCGTCCGGTGTTCGGAAGGGACATTACTTGCGCCAGCAGTGTGTACGACAACCAGCCGGAAGCCTTGAAGCTGACTTCCCGACAGAGCCGGGAATACGATGTATGGAGCTTGGCCAATGTTCCGTTTGAAATCAACGGACATTCATACAAGCTCTCGGATTTCGCTCCGGTAAAGAAAGGCTTGCAGCCGCAGAGGGTAGCGAAGGAGAACCAGCAGTATCGCCTTTGCCTGCAATACGAATACATCGGTTCGGGTGAGCAAGGACGGAAAGTGCTGAAGAAGGACTTGGAGGAATTCAATGCCGGTCTCCCGATGGGATACGTGGCAGAAGACGATCAGCGGGGTTGGTCGTGGGGCAAGAAGGACAACAAGCAATATGCCTTGTTGCTGATTGTAATAGCCATTATCTTCTTTACCACCAGCATCCTGTTCAATTCGTTGAAGCAACCGTTAGCTATCATCTTCGTGATTCCGATATCGTACATCGGGGTGTTCCTGACCTTCTATCTGTTCGGTCTGAACTTCGACCAGGGCGGTTTTGCCTCGTTCGTCCTGCTTTGCGGTATCACGGTGAATGCCAGCATCTACATCCTGAACGAATACAATACCGTACGCCGACGCTATCGGGCATTGTCGCCAGTGCGTGCTTATGTCAAGGCCTGGAATGCCAAGATTATCCCGATTTTCCTGACCGTGGTATCGACCATCCTCGGCTTTATACCTTTCATGGTAGGAACTGGCAAGGAAGGATTCTGGTTTCCGTTGGCAGCCGGAACGATTGGCGGATTGATAATGTCTGTACTGGGAATCTTCGTATTTTTGCCTATATTTACGTTGGGCAGGAAGCGGTAGAGAGGCTTGTTCTTATGAGTCCTGATTCTTCTTCAAGAATCGCCCCACAGTTGTACAACAATTTTAAAAAGTTGTACAACTGTGGG
>JAEIGA010014628.1_pt1 | contig 11942 bp, 5 predicted proteins | sample 9270691 | NCBI WGS metagenome assembly JAEIGA01 (sample SAMN17057246, study PRJNA624740) | gut metagenome | biome: biome; isolation source: fecal sample | host: Bos grunniens | place: China: Xizang | collected 2019
AGTTTATCGCCATAGTCACCTCTTCAAGAGCACGTACGTCGTTTCCGAGCTTTGAAGATATCTGTGCAAGCTGGTAGTAAGCGGCAGAAGCATACTCATAGTCCCAAGCAGCACGGTAGAGGGTGTCGATTGCAGGTTCCCACTTCTGCTGTGCCTTAAGAATGAGACCGAGGTTATACATAGCCTCGCCGTCAGATGGTCTTGTATAGTTTGCAGTCTGGCGTGCGATAGCCTTGCGAAGATGCTCGGCTGCCTTCTGGTAGTTACCGGCTTTGCGAAGGAGGATACCCACCTGAGTATTTGTTCTCACGTCACCAGCATCACGATGGAGCACCTCGTTGAAGTAGTCCATAGGATCTGTGTGAGCCTGGTGGAACTGGAGGTTACGCATTCCGACATAGAAAAGCTCCTCTGTATTCTCGATGCTCTTTGGATCTGGATTTACAGGAAGAAGGTCCTCTGGATGTGGTTTAGAGAGATCGTGCTTGTATGGATGGTAGTCGATAAGAAGCTCGCCATCAGCAGCATAAAGGCTCATTGTAACCTCAGTAGGCTCAGCAACCTCTGCTGCATCTACCTTGAAGTCATCAGCAAACGGTTTGTCTGGAGCGATCAAAGAGATTGCCTTCGAATAAAGCACCTTGTCATTGTGAGTTACGACAACCTTTGCATTGCGACGGATCTGAGTTACGTTTGCTGCAACATGGATATCTCCTGAAGGGTTGATGTCCATATTCACAGTAGCCTTCTCGTTACCGCGGTTAACATTGTTGAGATTGCGGATACCATACCAGTATGCTGTAAACTCCTTTGACTCCTGTGGGTTGATCCAACAATAGTCCGGCTGGTTGTCAGAGTAAGCCGCTGTCATGAGCTCAACATATGGACCATCTGAATCTGTAAGAGTCTCGCAGTCCCATGCATGGCCGTAAGCGTGAGGTCCCCAAGTCCAGAATTTACCACCCTTGTTGATATTATGATTACCTGCGAGCATTGTACCAGCATCTACACCATGGTCATAACCACCTACGAAGTCATCCTGGAGGTCGTGGATGAACACTGAGTCACCTGTAAGTGAAGGGAGGTTCTTCCACCAGCTGATATCTGTTCCGATGTAAGCCGGGTTGTTCTTGTATGGAGTCTGAGGTACTGGCCAGTGGATATGACTGAGTTTATGATGGAACATACCGAACTCTGTATTCTCCGGGAAGATAATCTGGTAGTTCTCATTAGCATGAGTTGCCACATTATTCCAGTGAAGCATAGAGTTCCTGTCAATCGAGTTGTTGAAGAAACGTCCTGTTACCTCAATGTAAGACTTGTCCGGATGGAGGGTCAGACCTACAGCCCAACTCATTCTGTGGCGGTTCTCTACCTCACCGACCCAGATTGTCTTCGAGCCGTCACCATTATCTACGAGCTTGAAGTCGATAGGATACTGGCTGGTAGCACGATGGTGGTGGAATACATTCCACTCTACACCACCTGAAATCCACGCTCCGAGCATACCCACGTTAGCTGGCTTGATAACGCTCTGACGATAGAAGATCTCATAACCGTTTGTCTTGTCTGTTGCATAGAAAAGACGGCCTCCGATATCTGGAAGCACACAAACCTTTACATAATCGTTCTCAAGGTAAAGAGCTCTGTGGGCAGAGTCTACCTTCTCGATTGTAGGGTTGTCGTTCATCGCGTACGGATAGACTCCACGCTTTGCTCTCTGGTAAGCGAAGTCTCTCTCGAAAAGAGGAGCCTTCTCAGGAGCATTTACTCTGTAGGTTGGAAGGTTTTCTACGCCCTCCCACATCTTTACTGGTCCGTTCTGTGCTGAAAGGGCCAGCGAGGCAAGCATAACGCCTGCTGCTAAAAATAATTTCTTCATATTTTATTTGTTTATCGGATATTTCGGATTCTGTCCAGCAAGGTGCTTGTCAGCTGTAATCTTCTTGAGAATATCAACCTCAACCTCGCTATATGGGGTATAGTCGTGCCAGAAAATACTATGGAACCACACTGGCGGCTCACCATCTGACTCCTTGTGTCCCCATGGGAAACGATATTCACATTTACCCTCTGCCAGACCCCAGTTGAGCGCTCCAACCTTCTCTCTTTTCATTATCGGAAGACATGTCTCGAATGCCGAACCGAAATTACGGGCAAGGTATTCCTGGCAGACCATCGGTCTTTTGAAGCGGCTGAGCATATTGATAAATGTCTCAAGCTCGTTTGGAGTATAATAGCAGTGGAATGTTATGATATCAGAGTTTGTAAGCACGAACGATACCATATCCAGTTTAGTTGTAGCACCTTTAAATCCAGGGCGATGCCATACTGGCGATGTAAGCGGCTGACTTGGACGGATTTCCCATGCCCATTTGTACATCTCGGTCATGAACTCAAGACAGTTTCGACCATCCTTAAGGTTTTCAGGCTCATTATAAAGACACCAGTACACGATTCTTTTATCGTTCTTGAATGTCTTGAGAATATCCTGAAGATACTCCTTGAACTCAGGCCATCTGTCCTTGTTGTTGAAGATGTCCTTATGCGGACTCTGACACCAATGACCGCCACCATGAACAAAAGGCTTTGGTTCAGGCTGCTTTCCGAGTTTCTCTGGACCGCCACCATTAGTGCAGAAAGTGAATGTCACCCTTACACCATGCTTATAGGCAATATCAAGCATCTGGTCGATACGTTTCTTGAAACCCTCCTTATCCTGGAACCAGAGCATCTCATGGAGATAGATACGGACCATGTTGAATCCGAGAGACTCGCAAAGAGCCATTTCCTTATCGAGAATTTCGGGATTGAATGTATCTACCTGCCACATTTCAAACTGATTTATGGCATAAGTCGGCACATAACAGCAGCCCACCGGCCACTCTGTATTTGCCCACCACTCACGCGCCTGTTCAGGAGTCCACTGAGTGCAAACCTGTTTTTTGGCGAAAAGAGTAACGCTGCACACAGCAGCAAGCATAATTAAAAGCAGTTTCTTCATATATTTACTTATTACATCTTACGGAGAAATAGTTGATTGAATTATCTACAGCAGAGTTAATTGTGCCTCCTGTATATGACCCAAGCTTTCCTGCAAGTGTACCATCAGGGATTAACCTGACTTTAGCAGAACTTTTCTCCCAAAGATCCACATCTGCAGGGAGGGTAAATGTCATATACTTATGTCCAGGACAATTCCATACCTGCTTGTTTCCATTAGACGGGAAATCCGGAACAGTAAATGTATCGATTGATACCCAATTCTTTGTAGCATCGTTATAGTATTCCAATTTCCAGTTTGTCGGACCACCGATATAATCTCCATAACCATTGATTATACCGAACTGAATGGACATCGGTGCATTAGCGGCTGCAGTATAATTTTCAGTATTGAACTCCACTTCCCATGCTCTTCCAGAATCCGACCATGTGGTGCAGCGCCATGCTGAACCATGTTCCTTATACACTCGTCCTTCGCTAAACACGGTCTTTTCTTGTGTTGCACTAATGTACCAATAAGCCAGTTGGCCATTGATGGAAACTCCATTTCCGTTAACTGGACTATCCGTAGTCAGTTTTCCATCATTGTATGGTCCGAGCATCGTCCAGTCACGTTTTGTATCAATCGTGGCCTTCTTGCCCGAAGGGACCACCTCCGACAATGTGCCAAGAACAGTCATGCCATCCTCTGAATATGAACGAATAACTTTACCGGATTCTCCCTCTACGAAATTAATGGCAATTTTATTCGCTTTTGAGTCACCATAGCAATAAGTAAACTCGCAGATAAGTTGCGAAAAGCCCTCTTCGAAGTCTTCTGCAAGAGCAATATCCTCCTTCCTTACCGGCCTTATCTGATACTCCCCGATATGGCCCAGATCAGTAACATAATCCATTCTGAGGCCTCCTGCCACAAGAGCTTCTGCCTTTGCCTGATCCCATTCGAAGTTATCACAATGCTCATGAACAATGATACCAGTTATCGATCCTGAACCCTGTGGCATCATGCTTCCGTCCCTGTGCCAAGTACATGTAGTATTAACAACCATATGCATATCCTGTCCGTCCTTATCGCGAATAACCATAGGATATTTGTTTACGATATGGTAATGTTTCAGATGTAGCGGAATATATGGGCCCTTGCGGATAGGGATTTCGCAGTCCTGCAGTTTCACAAGAGTATATACATCAGATGGCTGCAACTGGGAGATACTTAACAGTTTAGGCTCTATTTCGTCCCCCGGCTCATTCCTCAGGACTGAAGCCGCTGAAATGCCGGAAACGATGTATCTCTCAGGATTCTCCTCACGTACCAGAGTCGCTCCATAAAGATCCACCTCAATGCGGTCAAACCTTCTGGTCAGCAGCGGTGCATCGTCCATGAAATCAAGACGCACTCCATCAGTTCCCTGCGGATCGGACACATAAAGAGTCCTGTCTGCTGCGGTAAGATCCTGAACTATTGCGGTTATATTCTTATTCTCTGCACCATTGCCCTCAAGATTATCATTGAGAACCACACCACCGACGAGTTTGATATGAGCATCAATCTTACCTGGCTCCATTGCCTTAAGTTCAGAAATTGCAGTCTCAATATACTCTACATTTGCACACGCCTGACTGATCTTGATTGAACCGGAAAGATTCGTTCCTTTCTTTGACACAGTTATAACGGCATGGCGGATTGACTCTGAAAGATTCTCTGCCACATTGAATTTCAGATAGTTATTCTCCATACGGGTCTGGCTTATCCATTGTCCCTGCCCAGCCTCGAGATACTCTGTTTCAATCTGGATATCCTCGCCAGTGGTCAAAGTCAGAATCTTTGCACTGAGGAAGCCACCTTCAGAGGCAATCGAAAGATTCTGCTGGGCAATCGAAAAGTCCTCGTTGAGAACACCATACTGGTTTACTGCGAGCTCGACAACCCTATGCTTACGCGAGAGTACGATTTTGCCTGAACGCATAATAGTCCTGTTGGCATCGACATAGACCTTAAGCATCTTCACATCTGCACCACCAGTAATCCTGCTAGCACCATTTTCAAAATGAATCCACTCCGAACCTTCAGTAACTTCTGCCGAGAATTCGCCGTCAGAGACAACTTGAATATCAAAGCTTCCCTGCCTGTAGGACAGTGGCATGGCATATTCGTCGGCCACTGCAGCTCCGAAGTCTACGATTTCGAGTTCTGCCAGTTTATCATTGCATGATAGCGCAACAAAGCACATCAGCATCAATATATATTTCTTCATATCAAACAACTATTCTTTATATGCATTATTATCAAGGGCACCACCCGAATATGTCACTTGTTCTGCAGGTATTGGCCAATACTCGTGGCAAGGCTGGATATAATCCTTGATATACAATCCTTCGGTGTACATACTGGTCCTTTCATACCAGATACCCCACCTGACAAGGTCAAACTTACGCTGGAACTCTCCTAAAAGTTCTCTTGCACACTCCATACGGATTTCCTCCATCAAAGCATCCATATTGTTAGCAACAGACGCAGGAGTCATATCTGGCAGACCTGCACGGTTTCTGACAATATTGAGGTATTCACAAGCGGTCTGCATGTCCGAGCGACCCATCAGATGAGCCTCTGCAAGATTGAGCAGAGCACCTGCATAACGGAAGACAGTATAGTTGTTACCATCCTGGGTATTATGCATTCCGAAGCACCAGAACTTATTGCCAAGCCAAGGCTGGTTATTGCCATAAGGTTTAGTGACAGCTCCGGTCGGGTTAGTATTCGAAGGTTTATTGAACCAATAAACTTTCTGTTCAGAATTGATATATTTGATCTCAATTCCCATTTCAGTCTTCTTGTCCACACATCCTGCTCCAAGCCATCTCCATGCAAGATTACCGCTGCTCCTGACCTTGCTATCAGTTCCTCTTCCATTTGAATATTCTCCATTCCTGAGATCATCTGAAGCATAAGGAAGCACGCGGGTATAATAATACTGAGTAGGAAGGGCTGTTGAACCAGTCTTGGCATAACCACCGAGTTCCGGAATCACCAGACCACTATATATGTCGGAAACCTCGGATTCCCCTGCCTCGTCTTCATCCTCTCCGGAGCCACTCATGGCAAGAGAAGTTCGCGTCGGCATACAGTATGATGCAATTGTTCCCTTGATTACAAGACCAAAATCCTCAACCTTGTTGCCGATCTCCAAGATGGACTCCTTGGTAAACTTCTCGCTCCATCTTACATCGCTGAGAGGATAATCGCTCTTGAAGTCATACTTCCTGTCACCGCGATAGTTTCCATAAATGTTTTCCAACTGTCCGAACACCTTGATAGCATCATCATATCTCTCATTCCACATACAGAGTTTTCCTGCCACCATGAATCCAAGCGCCGCACCTGCATAAGCATTTTCTGTTTTCTCATAAGAGCGGGTAAATGGAAGAGCCTGTTTACCACCTTCAGAGGCCGGCATGAGGTACTCCATAAGTTCATCAATCAGATAATCACGTGTAGCCTTTGCCGACATTCTTGGAAGTTTGGCGATCCGGGCACGATTTGCTTCGGTCACCGCCTCAGTATAGAAAGGAACCTCTCCGAAAGTAGATGTAAGGACATAATAATAGAAAGCCCTCATCACCACAGCCTCTGCTATCCATGGGAGCTTCTGCTCGTCATTGAAATACTTTGAAGCACTGATCAGGTCGATCATCTCATTACATCTCATGACTCCTGTATATCCGTTTGACCACACTGTAGACGCAACTCCAGGGCGTGAAGGAGAGACGTCGCAGTTAGCATTATACTGGGTCGAACCGGACATATACATAAGGTCTGTGGCGCACTCGGTCATCTGCCAGAACCCGATATTCACATATATGCTTCGTGCAGGATTATAACATCCGTTCAGACCTGTCCTCACCTGAATTTCATTCTTATAATATGTATCCCTGGTAGAGTATGACACATTATCCTCTTTCAATGAGCAAGCGGACATCAGCATGACCGCTGCAAGCACTATAATGTATTTGACTGTCTTCATTTTAGAAATTCATTGAAAGGTTAAACACTAGTGTTCTTGGTCTTGGGAAAGAGCCGTTATCCAGACGATACAGCGAGGTGCTCACATCAGGATCAAAGCCGTTATAATTCTTCCAGAGCCAGAGATTTTCTCCACTGACACCGACAGTCATTCCCTTGAGATACTTCTTCACCTTCGCTTTCTTGAAATTGATGGTGTAACTTACAGACACATTCTTGAGTCTGAGGAATGAAGCGTCATGCACCTGACGGTCACTGGCAAAAGCATCGTTATATCCTGCACGAGGAATATTGGAATCAGGCCTGAGCTCTGCATCCCAAGCATCCAGGATATATCTGTACTTATTGTATGAGGTAGTAGTAGAGCCCAACCACAGTTCAGAAAGGTTATACATCTTGCCTCCAAGAGAATACGTGAAATAGAAACTGATATTCAGGTTCTTGTAGATGGTAAAGTCGTTCTGGATTCCTCCGTAAAGTACCGGATCACCTGTTCCGAGATATACCATATCGTTAAGGTCAAGCAAACCATCGTTATTGACATCTACGAACTTTGCTCGTCCGATATTGGTTCCGTTCGATCCTTCCTGAATATGTGAAACATATGTATGTGTAAGTTCATTTTGTTTGATCTCTTCTGCACTCTTCCACACTCCACCATATTTATATCCCCAGATTGCATTGACAGGGTAACCATTTTTGTATCCGTACATATACTGGGACGAGTTTCTCGGGTTGTTGTAAGTAGGAACAATCTCACCGGCATTGCCGACATCTATCACCATCTGCCTATTATGAGACATGGTCAGACTGGTATTCCATGCGAAATTCCTGTTGCGGATATTCTGTGTTGTCAGAGTAATCTCGACACCGGAATTCCTGGTCTCGCCTGCATTGGTAAAGTATGAGCTGAAACCTGTTGTCTGTGAGTTCTTCATTGACAACAAAAGGTCCTTGGTTGACGAGATGTACGCATCGGCCTCCAAGACAATGCGGCTATTAAGAACAGCGAAATTGAGACCGATATTATAAGAATCTGTTGTTTCCCAAGTAAGGTTACTGTTCTCCAACTTTGCCGGAATAGTCGTAAGTTCATTTGTGTTTCCGAACATCCAGTTTGCTGTTGAAGCAGTCAGTGTCGCAAGTGACTGGTAACTTGAAATCGCGTCATTTCCTGAGCGTCCTGCACTCAGACGCAGCGACAAGTCATTGAGCCAGGTTGCATCCTTGAGCCATTTTTCATTGACAATCGACCACCTGAACGCTGCAGCAGGGAACACACCCCACTTTTTGCCTTCTGCAAAATTGGAAGCTCCGTCCGCACGCATGGTGAATGTTGCATAATATCTCCTCTTGTACGACCAGTTGGCCCTCGCAATTACCGACATATTTGTCTTGATCATGCGATATGAACTTACACTCAAGCTCTCCTTGTTTTTCAAAGCGGCCATATTGAAGTACTTGAGGTTATCATCAACATATCCGGAACCGCCCATATATCCGTTGTCGGTCACCCTCTTCTCTGCGGTAAATCCGGCAAGTGCCTCTATTGAATGTCCACTCTTTTTCTTGGTATAGGTAAGGGTTGTCTCCGAAAGCGCCTTCCTCTGGGCCCAGTTGGTGCGTGAGGCGGTACCTCCGGTCATATTTGCCTGTGCCAATGGAAGATACGATGGAGAATAATAAGCTGAAAAGTCGTGCTTATATGTATATGTAAACTTTGTCTTCGCTACCAGGCCCTTGATAATAGTATACTGGAGAGAAGGAGTGAGAGTAATAACATCCTTGTTTATGATGTTTGTAACCTCATCCGCAAGCATCGCAGGGTTATTGAAAACCACACCGCCTGATGTTGAACTATCACCATACTTATTCCACACTGCGTCTGTGTCAAGGAGCGGGCTGAGATAAATAGCAGCATTGGTATTTGCTCCACCGATCGCCGCCTGGCTTCTATCTGTATCCTGATGAGTATAGTTTACTCGCAGGTTGAAACGAAGCTTCTTTGTGAGTTTCGAATCTATCCACGCAAGGCCAGAATATCTTTGATATCCGGAAGAACGGACAACACCCTTATTGTTGTGGTAACCGAATGAGACAGAATATGTCGTACCATTACCACCGCCCCTAAGGTTAAGGTTATAGTCCTGATACACACCAGTCTGGGAAAGTTCATCAATCCAGTCGGTTCCTTTTCCATAAGATGCCGGATCCGCAAAAGGTGCTACCCATGTTGACAGGTCCTTTCCACCATTTACAGCTTCCTGTTTTGATACCATATTTCTCCACGTTGCATACTCCGAAGCATCAAGGATGTCAAGTTTGGAAGCAATACGCGAAACACCGGCAGATGCCTTAAGGGTAAGTTTGAATTTCCTGGCATCATCGTCATCAGCAGAATGAGTGGTGATGAGAATAACACCATTCGCGCCTCGTGCACCATAGATTGCAGTAGACGATACATCCTTGAGGACAGAGATGGAAACGATATCAGCAGGATTTATTTCACTCAAGTCATCCACGGCGTCCATAATACCATCAACCACAATAAGTGGCTTATTACCAGCAGTGATAGAGCGCGAGCCTCGAACAAGGATATTTGCAGTCTCACCAGGTTCACCGGTAGTAGACATAAACTCCGCACCTGCAACCTTTCCCTGAAGAGCCTGTGCTACAGAAGTGATCGGCGACTTGGTAAGCTGGTCAGCATCAACTACTGACACCGCTCCGGTAAGGTCACTCTTCTTGGATGTACCATAACCGATGACCACAACCTTCTCCAACTGCTCCATGGATACCTTCATCTGCACATCGATAACCTTCTTGCCATCAACCGGCACGAGAGCATTCTCATAACTGATGAATGAAAACTCCAGAAATCCGTCCTTGGCAACCTTAATCTTATAAAGACCATCGAGGTCTGTAACTGTTCCATTCTTTGGATTATTCTTATCCACGACACCGACTCCCGGCATCGCCTCTCCCTTTTCATCGACAACCTTTCCACTAACCTCTATCTTCTGTGCAAAAGCCACTGAAGCAGAAAGCGAGAAAAGCAGAGTAAACAGTACTTTTATTACAGAATTTCTCATATCATCAGTACTTTAGGGTGAGTTTAATAGGATTATGCTCCATACCTAAAACCCTGTCAAGGATTTCAACGCTATAGATCGTAGCAAGCACATCCCTTGATACATATACATAATCTGCCATGTAGCTCAGGCCCTCTTGGGATGTCCATGTTCTAACGAAATCTCGTTTAGCCATCCAGACGCAATCATACAGATTGTTGTTCCATGCATACCTGTCAGCATCATAGAGCGAATCTTCAATAAAGACCGGAAACTCAGAAGGTGTCGAAGGATATGAAGTCTGCATCATAGAAAAATGGTAGAACTGTCCGCCGACAATCCATTTTGACGGAGAATTATAGGCATTGTAAGTTGCATCAACCATATCTATGAACATCTTTTCATCTGTTGCAGCAGAAAGGTCTGCCGAAACAAGATTGATATCATCTATTACATACTTTGCAAATCCACTCTGCTGCTCCTGTCCCACAAATTCGTTTCCGCATGCTACTACATCAAAGCCAGCAGCCCAAGTGGCAAACTGCTCCATATCGGTCACACCATCCTTGCTGCAATAGACAATCTCAAGAGTCTTTACCGGAGCCTGTTCATATTCCAGAACGATTTCCTTTGACGGAGTTACTGTCGATGGCTTGTGAGAGTTATCAAAACCCTGCTGCACGATATTAAGAGTATCTGACTTTGCATAATCCTCTGAAGTCACTACGATTCTTGCCTTACGGGAAGACTTGAGCGACACGACATTGGACATATTCGCCTGATACGACACAGTGAAGGCACCCTTGCCCACACCGCCCTGTACATCAAACGAAACCCATTCCGCATTATCTGCTTCATAAACTATCCACCTTCCCACAGTCTCTACGCTTACGGAAAGACTGCCAGAAGCGGCTGTCACATTGATTTCCCCGACAACATTTCCGGACTTTATATCAAGGCCGGACTTGCTGCATGAGGCTATGGCGAGCAGTGCCGCCAATATATATATATACTTTCTCATATTCTTATGACTGTGGTTCAAATTCAAGATCTCCCTCAACCTCAAAACCGCCAAGACCGCCTGTAGACACAACTATTTCCTTGACCTCCTGTCCGGAAGCAGTGATTCTTTCAATCTCGACCGTTCCTAATTCAGAAACGATTGAAGTTCCATCTGCAAGAGTCAGCACGAGCGAAACATCCGAATATGTTCCGGCCGGCATCACTATAGGGAACTTTGTGTAAACATCATCTGCCCTTGAAACAACGCCTTCTGCACACTCCAGCACAATTGACTTGGAAGCGCTCTCGCTCAAAGTAATGGTCATATCGCTGTCCACCTTTCCTATTCCTGCAATCGGGCTGGCAGAAACAAGAGAGATCGAACGGACCGTCTCTGCTTTTGAAAGGCGTACCTCAACGGACAGAACGCCTGATGCATATCTGAAATGCAGTTTGTTATCCTGCTGCCTGAACGCATATGCATAACCGGCATACCTGGTAAACTGCTCAAGAACTGTTGCCTTGCCGTCAAATACCTGCTGAGGGGCAAGTGAATACATCATCTTGCCGTCAAAAAGCGCATAACCCTCAGTATACGGATAATATGCACTGATGCTCTCTCCTGAAACCTCCGGGCCGTAGTATTCACCTACCGCCTTACCGTCAAAAGCCTTCTTCAGAGTATATTTCTCGTTATTACCCTTAGTTGAGCCATACACTCCGATGCCAAGACCTTTCTCCCAGATCTTATCAGCTGTTGTACCGGCAATGGTAAGGTCCTCAAAATCTGTCTCAAATAGAGTATAGCCATCCTGTGGCACATCAAAGATATCTGTGCCATCCTG
>JAEIGA010014629.1_pt1 | contig 11942 bp, 10 predicted proteins | sample 9270691 | NCBI WGS metagenome assembly JAEIGA01 (sample SAMN17057246, study PRJNA624740) | gut metagenome | biome: biome; isolation source: fecal sample | host: Bos grunniens | place: China: Xizang | collected 2019
CCACACCCGGCAAGTTGAACAACGGACGCATCAACGGACGAAGCAAACGTTCAAGCAACTTCACCACGCCGAATTCCACGAAAATTTTACCGATAGCACCGGTTATCACACAGATAGCCATCAAATAGAAGCAAGTGTTCAGCAACAAGTCGTGTGCTGTCTTCATGATGGTGTTCAACATTTGAGGCACACCCATCTGCATACCGATGAAGGTAAACAGACCAAATACAATTACCAAGCAAGGAATACCGTCGGGAATGTACTTCCAAATTCCCTTTTTCTTTTCACTCATAGTTATTTAAAGATTTTATTTGTTAACGAAAGAATGTCTACTTTGAACTTCACACCCATGTCCACGAATGTCTGTTCATCCTGCATAGTACCTGCCGGATTACCGTTCTTACCGAATGAATGACAAGCATAAAGGTGGAAACGGAGGTTGCGGTTTCCTTCAGGCAACGGATAATATTCCAAACCGGCACCCAAACGAGTAATCTCTGTACCCGGCAACACGCACATATCGCCTACACTGTTAGTCTTATTTACATCGTAAGACATACGGCCAAATACATTGAGCTTTTCATTCACCATGCAAGAAAGTTCGCCCATCACCGAGAAATCCTTCAAGAAGAACGCATGATCATCAGTAGCACGATTCATGAAGTCGAGTTGCAATTTAGTCTTACCGAAACGGAACTCGTTACCCAAAGCAAGGTAATAGATGAACTCACCCGGAGCAAACTCCTGTGCATTGACAGACCAGATGCTATTGAACCAACCGTGTGAACCATACCACATCAAGTTGTAAGCATAAAGGTCTTCATTCTTGAAGTTGAAAGGACTTTCACAAATCTGTGCCAAGAAGCTGTCATTTCCTTTATTAGTAGTATAAGTAGTACTAACACCCAACTGGTAGCAAGGAATGTTGTTCCAGTATTCCGAGCAGAAATAGAGGTCGATCGGTGCACGGTCGTATTCATAACCACCGATACCTACCACCTGCTTACCCCCATTGAACGACCAGTTATCATTCAATTTATAAGTAAGGTGCACCCAGTCGGTAGCATCAAAGAAACTTTGGTCAGCATGTGCTTTATTCAAGCGCTGACGATAAGAATAAGACCAATGTTCGTTGATGGTTCCGTTGAGAATTACGTTCAGATACTTTCCCTTAAAACCGGAATTCGATTTAACAGCATCTCCGTCGAGATATTCACGTTGATAGTCCATACGCGTTTCAAATTGCAAATTGACTACCTTGCTTTCTTGTGCCATGACACAAAGTGTGCTTATCACTAGGCACAGTGTACAAATGATTTTTTTCATTTGAGTAGATTACTTATTTTTTTGAGTTTCTGTTTCTTAAAACTTTGCAAAGTTAGTATTTTTTAGGGAAATTAGTGTATGTTCTCCTTACTTTTCTTTTGCCTTGATGCAAAAGAAAAGGTAACAAAAGAAAAAATCAAGGCTGCACTTTTTGGGCTACTCCGGTACTTCTCTCCGCTAAAGAAAAAGAACTCGCTACGCTCAAACAGCTTTTTCTTTTTAACGCTCCGAAAAGCACCTCCGCTTCACGCCCAAAAAGTGAGGCCAATCTGCGATGCAACATCGCTTCGCTCGTTAGAGTGTATGCTCTCCATTCCCCACCATGTCATCCAGAGCGAAGCGAAGGATCTCGGTAACATCATTCTACGAACCACCCACCTCAACGAGCGAAGCGAAGGATCTCCGTAACATCATTCTACGAACCATCCACCTCAACGAGCGAAGCGATGTTGAATCCTGTAGGATTCCGGCCTTTAGTGGAGGAGCGTGAAGAAAATCGGGCGAATTTCCGTGAAGAACAAAAAGCTGTTTGAGCATAGCGAGTTCTTTTTGTTTAGGAAATTCACCCGATTTTTAGCTCCGGAACGGCAGCCGGCAGTCTTTCTTTTTTGTTATCTTTTTTCTTTCTGCTGCCAGAAAGAAAAAAGTAAAAGCACACACAACTAAATATTTTTTATATTTTTGCAAAAAAATACCCCCATCATGATACATTACTTCAAAAACGACATAAGCCACATCGAATTGCCTCACCAATTCACCTACCCCTTCCGCTACACCCCTCATACCTTGAGCAAGATGGCAGCCGAAGAGGTACAGAACTATCTACAGACCCGTCCAGAATGGCAGGAAGAGCTCCAACAAGGCAAAATGTTCGGTGTATTGATTATCCGTACTCCCCAAGGAGAAATCGGCTATCTCGCAGCCTTTTCTGGCAATCTGGCAGGCAGCAACCACCATTCCTTCTTCGTTCCACCCGTATACGATTTGCTCAACCCCGATGGTTACTTCAAGGAAGAGGAAGAACAAATCTCGCTTATCAATCAAGAGCTGAAAGAAATCGAAGCCTCGGCTTACTCCTCCAAAGCCTATCAACAAAAGATGGTAGACCTTCATCAGGAAGAGCAAGAAGCCATCGACAAGCAGAAACAGCTCATGAAAGAAGCCCAACAACGCCGGAACGAGCTGCGAGCCACAGGTACACTCACCGAAGAAGAACTGGCAGCATTAATTAAGGAGAGCCAGACCGAAAAGACCCGCCTGAAGCGCATCAAGAACGCTTGGAAAGACTATATCGACTACCAGAAGAAGCAATTCAACCCTTGGTTGGACCGTATCAAGGAACTTAGAGAAGAACGCAAACAACGCTCTGCCGCCCTCCAGCAATGGATTTTCGAACAGTTCCGCTTGCTCAATGCCCTTGGCGAAGAAAAGAACACCTACGATATCTTCTACGAACTATTTGAGCAACTTCCACCGGCAGGTACCGGCGAATGTGCTGCTCCCAAGCTCTTGCAGTATGCCTATCAGAACGGACTGGAACCCATAGCCATGGCCGAATTCTGGTGGGGAGACTCTCCCAAAGGCGAGATCCGTCGTCACGGCCAGTACTATCCGTCCTGCAAACACAAGTGTGAACCCATATTGGGATTTATGCTCCAAGGACTTGATGTAGAGCCCAATCCCCTCCTCATCACCAACACCGATGCCAGCCAACTGGAAACCATCTACGAAGACGAATACCTGCTGGTAATCAACAAGCCTGCCGGTATGCTCTCCGTACCCGGTAAAAACGGCCAGGCATCCGTACAGAGCCTGATGAGAAAAAGATACCCTGATGCTAGCGGTCCCCTTATGGTGCACCGCCTGGACATGGACACCTCCGGCTTGCTGCTGGTAGCCAAGGACGAGCAAACCCATGCCCTCCTTCAAGAACAGTTCGAGAAACGGGAAGTGAAGAAACGCTACATCGCCCTGCTGGACGATATCGTTACCTCCAAGAATGAAAAGGATTTCATCCGTCTACCGCTCCGTCCGGACTATGACAATTGCCCCTTGCAAATGGTAGATTTCCAACATGGAAAGAGTGCCGTTACCCGTTACGAGATACTGGGTACCACCTCCCATTTCATCGATGAAAAGGAGCATTTTTGCACCCGCATGGCCTACTATCCCGAAAGTGGTCGTACCCACCAGCTCCGCATCCACTCCGCCCATCCAGACGGTATGGATTGCCCCATCTTGGGCGACCCTCTCTACGGACAAGCAGCAGACCGCATGTACCTCCATGCCGAAAGTTTGCAATTCCGCCATCCACAGACCGGAGAGAGCATGAAATTTGAGAAGAAAGCACCTTTTTAAAGAATGATTTAAACTACAGCCCCATGACAGAAAGACCATTGATATCCGTCATAGTCCCTATCTATCAGGTAGAGAAATACCTGGAGCAATGTTTGGACAGCATCCTCAACCAGACCTATCGCCAGTTGGAAATTATTCTAGTAGACGATGGTTCTCCCGATCGTTGTGGCGAGATATGCGACCGATACGCCAGCCAAGACTCCCGCATAAAGGTAATCCATCAACCCAATGCAGGACTTAGCGCTGCACGCAATGCCGGAATGGACATCGCTACCGGTGAATACATCAGTTTTATCGATAGTGACGATTACATCGATCTTCATTATTATGAAAAAATGGAACAAGGCTTTCAAGATTATCTGGAAGCTCCCATTATTACTTGTTTGGCATACCAAAACGAAGAAGGCTATATAACTCCATATACGCATAAAAACACGAACCAACCGGAATTCCATTCTACTCTTACTTTTTGTGAGGATTGCATTTTAGGAAAAATGAGCGTAGTGGTATGGAATAAGCTCTTTCGATCCGAACTAATGAAAGACATCCGTTTCCGGGTAGGACGAATCTTCGAAGATTCCCTGTTTATGCACGATCTCTACCCTATTCTGAAACAATACCCAGGAGATGTTGTAGTGATACCCCATTACCTATATTACTATCGTATCCGTCAAGGTAGCATTTGTCATGGAAAGGAACCAGCTATATTCGGAAGACTTCTATCTTTTCTCGATATCATCATCGAAAACAAAGAACAGAATCCTGAGTTTTCCCACATACTGGAAAAGAAATGCCTACCAAGTATCATTTATATAAATGGTCAACTGGAACTAAACAAAGAGTGGAAAAGAAAGTATGCTTCCACTTTCCGACCGTTACTGAAGCAAATCTCTATCCTACAAATTCTCACTTTCCAGACATCTTGGATATTCAAAATAGTTATGCTTATTATCCGTATATACCCTGCAGCTTATCCTGTTCTTCGGAAAATCAAACACCTAATTAAGAAAATGGCTCCCATTTAGGAGCCACTTTTTATTTCTTATTTATCCAACACCTCATACGGAGAATGCTGGCTCTTGAATTCCGGAACAATCTGCTTCATCTTCCTTACCACCTCCATGGCATCATACCCGAAGCTCAATTGGTACAACTCATCCTCTTCCCGCTTCGCCTCCGCATACGCATATTCACGTACCGCAGCAATTTTGATTTTCGGATGATGCGTAGGCTTCGTTATTTCCGTATCATTCAGCAGCTCTTCAAAGAGCTTTTCCCCGTCACGAAGACCTGTATACTCTACCTTCACATGCTTTGCTCCGCTCAACTTGATCATGCGCTTTGCCAAGTCTGCAATACGAACCGGCTTACCCATATCGAAGATATAGATCTCACCCCCATTCCCCATGGTACCCGCCTCCAGTACCAGCTTACAAGCCTCCGGAATAAGCATAAAGTAACGGATAATATCCGGATGAGTGACCGTGATAGGACCACCGTTCTTGATTTGCTCACGGAAAAGAGGAATCACCGAACCGTTGCTACCTAGCACATTACCGAAACGGGTAGTCACAAACTGCGTTACCCCCTTCACTTCCCCTGTCTTGATAGCCTTGTCCAAGCTCTGCACATAGATTTCACAGATACGCTTGCTACATCCCATCACATTCGTCGGGTTCACCGCCTTGTCCGTACTTACCATCACAAACTTCTTGGTACCATACTTCACCGCCAAATCCGCCATGACACGCGTACCATAAATATTGTTCTGTACCGCCTCACTCGGATTATCCTCCATCATCGGCACATGCTTGTAAGCCGCTGCATGGAACACATATTCTGGACGATACTTCTTGTACACCTCCTCCATACGCGATGCATTGCCAATGCTGGTCACAATGGTATGCGTCTTTATACCCGGATGATGTTTATTCATATACAGACGCACATCATGCATCGGTGTTTCTGCCTGGTCGATCAGGATCAATTCCGCCGGATGATAGACAGCCACCTGGCGCACCATCTCACTACCGATGCTACCCGCTGCACCCGTAATCAGAATACGCTTATTGGTAAGCATGCTGCCCACCTTGTCCATATCGATTTCAATTTTCTCACGTGGAAGCAAATCCTCAATTTCTACCTCCTTCAGCATCATATGGTTCAAGTCACTCTTACCATCCCATTCGAAGCTCTGCGGCACCATGTGGATGTGGATATTCTCTTCAATCAAGCGGTCGAGCAACGCTAAGTCATTACGGAGAACTTCGTTATATACCGGAGAAACCAACAGCACGGTAGCTCCACGCAGCTTCATCTCCTCCACCATGTTGATATCATTACGGAATACCCGTACCCCCATCATTCGGCGGCCGATGTAGCTCTCATCAGCCGTTACAAAACCCGCCAATACATACTTGCTGAACTCTTCATTGCGGAGACTCTTCGCAATACTAACCCCACCTTTACGTACACCGAATACAAACACCCTCTTCGCCCGCTTGGAGTTATACCCCATGTCATAGACAAACTTCACCGTCACACGCATCAGCCACATCATCGCAGTAACGAGAATAGAGATAAGGAGTAAATCCCAATAGTCCACCAACGGAACAAACCCCAATTGAATTAAGCCCCATCGCACCACGAAGCTAAGTGCCAAGCCAATAAGGTTCGCAAAAGCCACCCGCTGCAAGTCCACGAACGTAGAATAGCGGAGAATACCCGAGTACGTATGCATCGTACGGAATCCCGTGAAGTAACACCACAGATAAGCCCCGGTAAAGATAGCCAGCGACTTCCAGTTCATCATGACATCCATCGGACCTTCCATCAGTACAGCCACCAGAAGCGTAGCCGCCACCACCATCAAGCAATCCAGCAACAGAATCACCCAATACGGAAGCGCCCGTTTCGAGAAATACCAGCGAGCCACATTTTGAAGCATGTTCATATCTATTCCTAATTTTAGTCTTATTTAAAATGCAAAGATAGATATAAAAAATGACAACAAACCAATGATATACAAAAAAAGTCCCCGAAGGGACTCATAATTACTTTAAGGTTATCTTGAAGTAAGCTCCAATGGACGGATACTTACACTCCCTAAGTTCGCCCACAATGTTGATATGATCCTTCCACAGCGTATACTTTGCCCCGATGTTTACAAACTTCGAGTCATACTCCGCTATGAGGTTCAGTCCATTCACAGCCTTCTGCCAAGGTTCCTCTCCTTTCAAGGCAAACTGATAGTCCACACCGACAGCTACTCCATTCAGTTTATCCTTACCACGTTTATTATAAACGTAAGCTGCATGAATGCCCCAGTTACCAAACCATGAAAGATGCTTGGTAGCAGCGATGTAATAACGGTTAAAAAAACCATTACCATTTCCTTCCACTCCCATATCTGTATAATCACCACCACTACCAGTCGTAACGTCATTCACCCCTGCTACAATTTGCGGGGTCCACTCCTTCCACCAACCTTCTTTCCAGATACGCAAGCGCCCATGAAAACTACGATCTTGATTGGTATATCCTGAATAGCCATATTTATCAACCCCTAATTGTTCAGCAGAAAACAAGGTACAAGTATAACCAACTTCCATCCAAGGAAAGAACGTGATATTAATGTAATAGTTATACGTATGATAATACCATTTACTAGGCACAGCATGTTCGTTCAGATAACTACCACCAAACATAAACGTCTTGTCTTGCTGCATATCCGCCGTAGGCATGTGCAGCAAGCCCGTAGTACCATACGTAAACTGAGCTTTCATAACCCCAGTCAGCAACAATAGACACCCTATTACCAATATTCTTTTCATACAATCGCTTCCTTGATGCAATCCACGATATAATGTACATCCTCATCAGTAACGTATGGACCAGCCGGCAGACAGAATCCCACCTTGAAAATCTCTTCGCTCACACCATTCAGATACGCAGGTGCATCAGCATAAACCGGTTGTTTATGCATTGGCTTCCATACTGGACGGCATTCCACCTTCTTGTCCAACATAAACGCACGCAAAGCTTCCACATTATCATTCGGCTGACATTCCGTAGTAGCGCTCTCAACAGCCTTAATCACGCCTGCAGCACCACCTACAGCACTCTTGATCACCTCCTTATAAGCATTCTCCTGTCCCTTTATCTTCACCGATGGATCCAAGGTAGACGCACAGAGCCAGAAGTTACTATCATAGCGTTCATCTGCAGGATGATCATGAAGCGTTACCCCAGGTACATCCTTCAATAATTCACGATACATCTGCTGCACATGCTTATGGTGAGCAATATGCGCATCCAATACCGTCATCTGCCCACGACCGATACCGGCACATACATTACTCATACGATAGTTATACCCGATAGCTGTATGCTCATAATACGGATACGCATCACGCGCTTGAGTAGCATACCACATTATTGTATTGGCATCCTCAGCATTACGACAAATCAATGCACCACCACCCGAAGTTGTTATCATCTTATTACCATTAAATGAAAGCACACCAAATCGACCGAACGTACCCAATACCTGACCATTAAAGCGAGAACCCATACCCTCAGCCGCATCTTCTATCACAGGAATGCCATACTTATCTGCAATAGCCATGATACGCTCACAATCGTACGGCATACCATAGAGGGCTACAGGAATAATCGCCTTTGGATACTTACCCGTTTTCTCTTTACGGTCAATAATAGCCTTCTCCAACAATTCAGGATCCATGTTCCATGTCTCATACTCAGAGTCAATGAAAATAGGCTTAGCACCTAAGTAAGTAATTGGATGCGAAGAAGCACAGAACGTAAAGCTCTGCACACACACCTCATCACCCGGACCAACACCGCAAGCAATCAATGCCAAATGAACCGCAGCCGTACCCGCACTCAAGCATACCACCTTACGATCCAACATCGATCCATCACTATTACGGTTCGAAAAATCCGCCAAGTTCTGCTCAAACGCATTCACATTCGGACCCATCGGAACTACCCAATTAGTATCAAATGCTTCCTTCACATATTTCTGTTCCATCCCGTCTTCGCTCATATGAGCCAAACACAGGTATATCATTTTTCTTTCTGACATAGTATGTTATGATTATATTAATTTCTTTATTTCATTATGACCTGGATATACATCCCTCGTGTGGCATAAATCCAAGATACGCTCTAGCGAAGCTTGCGCTTCCAGTTTATTACTCTTGGGCAGGGTAGTGACCACCTTGATATTCGGGATATACGCATCTCCCGTAAAAATCACCTCATCCGTATAGTAGCATAGGCAACTCCAGTCATGTCCTGGTGTATAAATAGCTTTCAGCATCATATTTGGAAAGAGCAATACCTCATCTCCTTCTTTCAACACCTCGATATTTTTTCCCTGAAAAAGGATTGGGTCATCGTGATAGCGAGAGAAGTTCAGTTTATCGGAAAATAGTCCTTCTTTACCATGCAGTGAGGTATAAATTATACATTCTGGGAACTGCTCCACCAATTTATTGATACCATAAATATGATCGTAATGTGTATGAGTCAAAAATACACCTTTTACTCGACGGTTCTCTACCGCCTTTAATATAGGTTCTATATCCCCCACATCTACCAACCAACAATCTTGGTTTCCCTCATCCGTCAAGACAAAAGTGTTCGAGGTAAAAACAGAATTAATAATTCTTTCTATTAGCATGATGATTATATATATCCGTTCTTTTTTCTCCAAAAATAATGCCAAGTTTTCCAGAAAGGGCTACAAAGCACTTCACTCGGAGCAAATGAATAAAATCTCAATTGTCTTCCAAGTCTATTTTTTATTCTACCTAAATAAAATTTCGATTTCTGCACCCGATTGTCATGATGACCGAAATTACCACCTATCCAAATTTCATCCATCAAAAATTGCCCCAATTCTGAATTCGGTTTCACTAGCAGATATTTCTCATCCAATAAGAACACCTTCTGCAACACATACATTACAGCTCCCACAAACCTAGTTTTTCCTATTTTCTTTATCACCTCACTCACTTCCCTCCGTTCCCATTCGGTAGAATGCAAAATGATATAATAATAGTCCATTAATTGTCTAAGCCCAATACCTTCTTCAAACAGATGTCTGAAAATGTGCATCATGGAATAAACTAGATTGAATTTAATGGTTGTTGAACAAAATCCTTTTTCATTCTTGTTATGCATCTGGTTGCTCATTTCATCCAAAATGAATCTTTGCAAAATCTTATTATACCATGGAGCATAAAGCCAGGTAGGTACATAATGCAAATCCACTGAAATATCTTTGAAAAACTCTACATCCGCATGATGAATAACTTTATCCCCTACAGAATAGTTCTTTCCTACTTTTTCTAGCAATAAATCTCTAGGACAATCACACCATACATCGATGTCTCCAGGCTGTCTGCATGCAGGATTTGGATAAAGTAAACCTACTCCTTGCCCTTTCAGGATACAATAAGGGATTTTCATTTCTTTCATAATATCCCTTAGTTCCAGTACCCGTTTATTCAGTAAGTCATTCTGCCCCTTTATAAATTCCGCTTGGGCATATCCTTGTAGAAGCAGTTGTTTGGGAGGTCTTTGTTCTAACGGCAATTGGCATATCGCTTCAAATCCCACTCCAAAAAGCGACTGTTTTTTTAATAACTTGAACAAACAACTCCATTCATCAGTAGTCAAAGAATTAGACAATTTCTTTCTTGTACCTACCGACACCTGCAACAGTTCAAACAATGCATTTCTCATTCAATCTCAATTAGTTTGTTCCATCAAAAGGTACATTAGTAGCTTCTCCTTCTTTTGAAATATCTTCACGAAAAAATACCTTCTTTATTGTCAAGAAGATAATTTTCAAGTCCAAAAGGAAAGAACAATGATCTACATACCATACATCAAATTCAAATTTCTTTGTCCATGAAATGTTATTACGTCCATTCACTTGTGCCCATCCCGTAATTCCCGGACGTACTTCATGACGACGATACTGCTCCTTAGAATATAATGGAAGATACTTCGGAAGCAAAGGACGAGGTCCAATTAAAGCCATATCTCCCTTCAGTACATTGATAAGCTGTGGCAACTCATCCAATGAAGTAGAACGTACAAACTTACCGACTTTCGTCAGTCTATCCTTATCAGGCAGCAAATTGCCTTCTGCATCCCGTTCATCCGTCATGGTTTTAAACTTAACCACCTTAAATATCCTTGCATTCTTTCCTGGTCTTTCTTGAAAGAAGAAAGCACGAGCACCTTTATTCGCAAAATGAAGCCAAACAGCAACCACAAGCAGAATTGGCCAAATGATTAATAAAGCACTTAGAACGATGAGAAAGTCAATTACTCTTTTTAATCCATTCTTATACATAGAAGCAAATATTATTTGTTTTGAATCTGTCCGTTTTTGATTGAAACTCCCTCCTTTATTACTTTTGCAGGATTCCCAACAGCAATACAATTAGAGGGAATATTTTTAGTAACAACACTTCCTCCCCCGATAACCGACTGATCGCCGATGGTTATCCCCGGCATAACAATAGAACGGATACCAATAACACAATCACTACCGATATATGTATCTGTTTTCAATCCACGGCAATGATCATGCGCCAAAATCATCGCACCATTCAGAATCCAAGTGTTGTCACCAATGTGAATACCTCTTGGATTCACCGACTTATCCAAATGCGCTTTCCATGAAATACGACAATTCTTGCCTATATCCATTTTATATCTCCAACGAAGAAAACAAGGATATGCTTCAGTCAAAATTTTCCACAAGAATTTTCTCATAATATTAAATTTCTACCAATTCCGAAATCACCATATGCTGAGTTTTCATCATCATAGTTCCCCAACTCAATCCCAATCCAAATGAAGACATCAACAAAGTCTTTTCTTCCTTCATCAATTGTTCACGAAGACGAGTAACCATCAATGAAGGGATGGATGCACCACCTAAGTTTCCAAATTCTTCCAAATTATATGGAACCTTATCTGTAGGCAGCTTCAGTTTCTTCACAATACGGTCCACAATCATCTTGTTAGCCTGATGAATCAAGAAATAATCAATATCTGTATTTCTATCAACATGATAATCTGCCATAAAGGCTTCAATAGACTTTGGAGGGCGAGAAATAGCAAACGAGAATACATTCATACCATTAATCAATGTATGAATCGGAGCACGAACAATACCATTTCCAAAATCTTCATACTCGAAAGATTCTGGA
>JAEIGA010014630.1_pt1 | contig 11942 bp, 9 predicted proteins | sample 9270691 | NCBI WGS metagenome assembly JAEIGA01 (sample SAMN17057246, study PRJNA624740) | gut metagenome | biome: biome; isolation source: fecal sample | host: Bos grunniens | place: China: Xizang | collected 2019
CTTCGAGAATCGCCGCTTTCTCGTTTGCCTCGTCGAGAGCCTTCTGCAGGTGCTCCTCTTCGGTCTGTATTTCGCAGGTCTCTTCGTTGTTTTCCTCACTGCTTGCCTGCTCGTTGTTTTCTGTGAGGTTCTCTTGTGTAACCTCTTCTTGAATCTCTTTTTCTTTATCGCTCATAATCGTTATTGTTTTCTGCTTTTTATAATAACAAATAGTTTGCCAATGGGTTTTTTGGCAGAGTTTTTCTCTTCTTTTATTAATAAAGTGTGACAACCGGTGTCAATTTGGCAGACTTTGTTGCTTTTTTATCTGTGGCCCCGTCCGGCTCCTCGCTATGCGGCAAACTTTAAGAGTGTCTTAAATTAACCGCGAAAAATGGCTCTTCTTTGTGGCATAATTAGTATCTTCGCCGAATGAAATTCCTGTAATCTATGAACTGTGCAAAACATATAACATACCCGTTGCTTTTGCTGGCTCCTGTAGCTGCCAATGCACAGGAACGGCCCCTTTCTGCGGCTGCTGAAACAGCAAAGCTCAATGTTGTTCTCATATATGCCGACGATATTGGCTATGGAGACCTTGAATGTTATGGTGCAATAGGGGTTAAAACACCAAATGTAAATAGATTAGCTGCAAATGTTTTATGTTTTGCGAATGCTCATTCTGTAGCTTCTACAAGCACCCCTTCGCGCTATTCTCTGCTCACAGGAGAATACCCGTGGCGTAAAGAGGGGACCGATGTTGCGGCCGGCAACGCGGCAATGATAGTATCCCCCGAACAGTACACTGTTGCCGACGTTTTTAAGGAGGCCGGCTACAGAACTGCAGCTTTTGGAAAGTGGCATCTTGGGCTTGGTGCCGAAACCGGTGCGCAGGATTGGAACGGCGAGATAACTCCGGCCCTCGATTCCATAGGCTTCGACTATTCGTACATTATGGCAGCCACTGCCGACAGGGTGCCGTGTGTGTTCATTGAAAACGGCAGGGTGGCGAATTACGACCCTCAGGCGCCTATATATGTTAGTTACAGGCAGAATTTTGAAGGCGAGCCTACCGGGCGCGACAACCCTGAACTGCTCTATAACCTGAAACACTCCCACGGTCACGATATGTCTATTGTGAACGGAATAGGGCGCATAGGCTATATGAAGGGTGGTGGAACTGCTTTGTGGAAAGATGAAAACATAGCAGACAGCATAACTGCACGCGCTGTAGATTTTATTAATGAGAATAGTGGCAAGCCCTTTTTCATATATTTTGCAACCAATGATGTTCACGTTCCGCGCTTTCCTCACGCGCGTTTCCGCGGACTGAGTAGTATGGGTTTGCGTGGCGATGCTATTGCGCAGTTCGACTGGTGTGTTGGTGAAATAGTTGAAGCACTTGAAAGCAATGGGCTGCTTAACAATACTTTAATAATTCTTACAAGCGATAACGGCCCTGTGCTCGACGACGGTTATGCCGATGCTGCCGAAGAACTTGTGGGTGCTCACTCGCCAACAGGTGGCTTGCGTGGTGGAAAATACAGTACTTTCGAAGGCGGAACAAGGGTGCCATTCATAGTGCATTGGCCTACAGTTATTAAAGAACCTGCTGTTAGAGAAGAACTTGTGTCGCAGATAGATTTCCTCGACGTAATGGCAAGCATAACGGGTGTGGGTTGCGGAGAACCTCTCTCGCCCGACGGGATGTCGGCTGCGGCAGCCACGTGGCTTGGTGGCGGCGGCAACCGCCCTTTTGTTATTGAAATGGCAGCCAACCACACTTTGTCTATAGCTACTGCCGAATGGAAATATATTCAGCCAAAAGGCGGCCCGGCAATGGTGCCGTGGGGGCCAAAGATAGAAACTGGGTACTCTCTTGAACCTCAGTTGTTTATGAGGGTTGGCGGTGAATACGATGAGACGAACGATGTGGCAGCCGGTAATGCTTCAGTTGTAGAGCAACTGGCGCGTCTGCTGAACGATGTGTACCAAAACAATGAAATTAAATGATGAGCGGAATTACAAATATACAACAGAGTGCATTGCAGAAACTTGGAATAGAGAGTCTTAATACAATGCAGGCCGGTGCTATAGAGCATTGTCGCAAGAACGACAGTATGGTGCTTCTATCACCTACGGGAACAGGAAAGACACTCGCTTTTCTGCTCCCTTTGCTCGAAAGGCTTGACAAATCCTGCAGTAAGGTTCAGGCTCTTGTAGTGCTCCCTTCGCGTGAACTCGCAAAACAGGTTTTTGAGGTGTGGCGTGCTATGGCAACCCCATTCCCGATGGCAGCCCTCTACGGTGGCCGCTCGCTGGAGCAGGAAGTTGCATCGTTTGGCGGTGCATCGCCTGCGGTAATAGTGGGTACTCCCGGCCGTCTGCTCGACCATCTTGGCAAGGGAACCTTTGCGGTAGACAAATGCTCGCTTTTGGTAATAGACGAATTCGACAAGTGTCTTGAAATGGGTTTCAGCGAGGAGATGTCGAAACTTGTAGAGAAACTTCCGGCTCTCAGGTCACGTTTTCTGCTTTCGGCTACCGATGCGGCCGAAATACCGCAGTTTGCTGGTGCCGAAGGTGTTGAGAAACTCGATTTCCGTAGCGAGGAAGAGCAACCATCGGTGCGCACCCGTTTCTACACGGTTACCACCTCGCCCGACAAAAGGCTCAGCGCTCTCTTTTCGCTCTTGTGCTCGTTCGGCGGTGAGCCGGCAATAGTGTTCTGCAATTTCCGTGAAACAGTAGAGGAGGTGCACAGCTACCTCACTAAGGCTTCTCTCAACTGCATAGCCTACAGCGGTGCTATGGAACAGCGTATGAGAGAAATGGCACTCTTCCGCTTTACTGCCGGCTGTTCCAATATTCTTGTATGTACCGACCTTGCTTCGCGAGGGCTCGATATAAAAGATGTAAAGAATGTCGTTCACTATCAGCGTCCTATGACGCCCGAAATTTTTACTCACCGCAACGGCCGCACAGCACGTTGGGATGCCGACGGCGCGGTATATCTCTTTTCGTTTCCCGGCAAGGAACTGCCGGAATTCGTTCCCTCGACGCTCGAAGAGTACCAACTGCCCAAAAAACCTCAACTACCGCCTCAGTCTCAGTGGGCTGTGCTCTACGTGGGCAAGGGCAAGCGCGACAAGATAAGCCGTGGCGACTTGGCAGGCTTCTTCATTAAGAAAGGTGGCCTTAATGCGGCCGAAGTAGGCAGTATCCTTGTTTTTCAGGATTACTCCTGTGTTTCCGTGAAGCTAAGCCGTATGCGTTCGGTAATAAAGGCTGTGCAAGGTGAAAAAATAAAAGGCGTAAAGACAATTGTCCAGCCTTTAAGAACAAAATAAGTGTAGTATAACCTATTATGGATAGTACAAATACAAATAAAATCCCTGTTTTTCAGCGCCCGCTGTGGGTGGTGCTCTTTGCGCTCACCGCTGCAACGGCGTGGGGCTGGGCCTACCCGTTGATAAAGCTCGGCTTTGCCGAATTTGCCATTACCCCCGATATGACAGCAAGCAAGGTGTTGTTTGCCGGTGTGAGGTTTGCCATTGCGGGGCTTGCGGTGCTTGCCATAGCCGGCTATACAGGCCGTAAATTTGCTGTAAAGAACAGTGCCGGCTGGGTGTATATATCCCTATATGCACTGCTGAATACAACAATACATTATGCCTGTTTCTATATAGGACTGTCGCATAGCGAAGGTGCAAGAGCGGCTATTCTTAACTCTTTGGGTGTTTTTCTGCTTGTTCTGCTTGCCTGCGTTTTCTTTAAGAGCGACAAACTCACCGGGAGCAAACTATTCGGTTGTGTTATTGGCTTCGCCGGAATTATGGCTCTTAATATGGGTGGTGCCGGCAGTGGCGGTTTCTCGTTTATGGGCGACGGAATGATAATACTCAATGCGCTCTGTTCGGCATTTGCCGGTCTTATGACCCGTGGACTGGGAGCGCGTGTCGATGTTTTTGTGGGAACGGGGTACAGCCTTGCCATAGGTGGTGTAATGCTGCTCTTGCCGGGTATATTGCTGGGCGGGGTGTTGCCGCGTATATCGGTTGAGGGAGTGGTTATTCTTCTTCTGCTGGTTGCTATTTCTGCTCTTGGTTTCACTCTTTACAATAAACTGCTCAGCTGCAACCCTGTTGGCAAGGTAGCCATCTTCAACTCATTGATTCCTGTTGTGGGTGCTGTCACGTCGTGTCTATGCTTGGGCGAACCTTTCTATACCAAGTATATTGTTGCGGCGACATTGGCAACTGCGGGCATATACATAATCAATTCAAAAAAAAGGTAGTGCATAAAAGCATATTGCATAATAGAGGGTAGCCAGCGGGCTACCCTCTATTATGCAATATGCCTTAACGTCTTTTCTTATTCGAGTACTACAAGAACTGCGCCGTCGGCTACAGTGTCGCCTTTGGATACCTGAATGGCTGTTACCTTGCCGTCGCGGTCGGCATTTATGTTGTTCTCCATTTTCATAGCCTCTAAGGTAACTACAGTGTCGCCCTTCTTCACAGTGTCGCCTACCTTTACCTTAACCTCAATAATAACGCCCGGAAGCGGGGTTTTTATAGCGTGGCCTGCCACAGGTGCTGCACTGGCGGCAGCTGCTGGTGCTGCTGCAGGTGCGGCGGCGGGCTTGGCAGCTGCGGGCTGTACTTTCACAACAGGTTTCTCCTCAACAGGCTTTTCCCACTCTACAACATATTCTGTACCGTTTACAGCAACTTTGGCAGTTGTTTCGTTAACCTCGTTAATTGCAACATTGTATTTGTTGCCCTCTATGGTATATTTATATTCTTTCATAGCTGTCCTTTATTTATTAAGATTGTTCCAATGTTTGTTTATATATGTTATTGTGAGCACGCCGCTTTCGTTGTCGTGCACATTCTCGCCAAGATATTCGGCAAGTGCCATAGAAATGGCTGCAACGGTGGCGTTGTCTATTTTCTTGTTCTCTTCCATAACATTTCTCTTTTATAGTGGAATATTACCGTGTTTCTTTCTCGGGAGGTCCTGATGCTTGCTTTCGAGCTGTGCAAGGGCACGTATTATGCGGAACCTTGTGTTGCGTGGCTCAATAACGTCGTCTATGTAACCATACTTGGCTGCTTGGTACGGGTTTGCAAACAGACGGTTGTACTCGGCCTCTTTCTCGGCAATGAACTGCTTGGGGTCTTCGGCCTCTTTCGCCTCTTTTGCATATAGAACCTCTGCAGCTCCGGCAGCACCCATAACGGCAATTTCGGCACTTGGCCAAGCGTAGTTAAGGTCGGCACGCAACTGCTTGCAGGCCATAACAATGTGCGAACCGCCGTACGACTTTCTCAGTGTTACAGTTACCTTAGGCACTGTTGCCTCGCCATAGGCATAGAGCAGCTTGGCACCGTGCAGAATAACTGCGTTGTATTCCTGAGCTGTGCCGGGAAGGAAACCGGGAACGTCTACAAGCGTAACGAGCGGAATGTTGAATGCGTCGCAGAAACGCACGAAGCGTGCACCCTTGCGCGACGAGTTGCAGTCGAGCACACCGGCATATTTGCAAGGCTGGTTGGCAACAATACCAACCGACTTGCCATTCATTCTGGCAAAGCCCACAATGATGTTCTGCGCATAGTCGCGGTGTACTTCGAGGAATTCGCCATTGTCGACAACTTCGGCAATTACGCGGTACATATCGTATGCTTGGTTGGGGTTGTCGGGGATAATGGTGTTCAGTACATCGCTTGTGCGGTTAATCGGGTCGTTGCAGGGAACATCGGGCACGCTCTCCATATTGTTCTGAGGAATGTAGCTCATAAGCTTGCGTATTAGTGCAAGGCCCTCCTCTTCGGTCTGGGCTGTGAAGTGTGTCACGCCCGATTTGCTTGAGTGTACGCTTGCACCGCCAAGCTCCTCTTGTGTCACAACCTCTCCAAGCACAGTCTTTACCACCTTTGGACCTGTCAGGAACATATAGGCTGTACCTTCCATCATAATTGTGAAGTCGGTAAGGGCCGGAGAGTATACCGCACCTCCGGCGCAGGGGCCGAATATGCCTGAAATTTGCGGAATTACACCCGACGCCATAATGTTGCGCTGGAATATTTCGGCGTAGCCGGCAAGAGCGTTTATACCCTCTTGAATGCGTGCACCGCCGCTGTCGTTTATACCAATTACAGGAGCACCGACTTTCATTGCCATATCCATTACCTTGCAAATCTTCTGTGCCATAGTCTCCGACAGTGAACCGCCGGTAACGGTGAAGTCCTGCGCGAATATGTAGACAAGGCGGCCTTCTATTGTGCCGCTGCCAACAACAACGCCATCGCCCAAAAACTGTTTCTTTTCTTGACCGAAGTTCGTGCAGCGGTGTGTGACGAACATATCCATCTCTTCGAAAGAGCCCTTGTCGAGCAGCATATCTATTCTCTCGCGTGCAGTGTATTTGCCGCGTTCGTGCTGTTTCTCAATAGCTTTCTCGCCGCCGCCCACACGTGCTTTGGCACGCAAGGCAACCAATTCTTTTATTTTTTCAAATTGTTTGCTCATACTATAAGCTTTTTAAAATATGGTTCCAATGTCTATCTGTTTTCTCTCTTTATTCTTCGCACAATTCGGTGAGCACACCCATAGTCGATTTAGGGTGCAGGAATGCGATTTGCAGCCCTTCGGCTCCTTTCCGTGGAGCCTTGTCAATGGTGCGAATCTCCTTTTGCGCACACTCTTCAATAGCTTGTGCCACTCCGTCTTCAACCTTGTAGGCAATGTGGTGTATGCCCTCGCCGCGGTTCTCAATGAATTTTGCTATGGTGCTGTCGGGCGATGTTGCCTCGAGCAGCTCAATTTTTGTTTCACCTACACGCAGAAAAGCAGTGCGTACCTTCTGGTCCTCAACAGTCTCTATGTTGTAGCACTCGAATCCAAGAACATTCTCGTAATAGGGCAATGCCTCATCAATGCTTTTTACGGCAATTCCCAAGTGTTCGATTTTTGAAATTTTCATAAGTAGAAATTTGAGTTTATACTATGGTCATTCGTGGCGAAGATAGTTAATAAATCGAAAGTCGGCAAACAAAAGCCTCTTTTTTTCATACAATAAAACAGACGCCGGTAAATATTAAATATTAATAGGTGTAAATATCTTATTTACAATAAATTTTTGTTAATTGTTTTTTTGTTATATCTTTGCGGGGGAAGAGGCCTTAGGGCGTTTTCTCTATTTGTAATCTGTGTTTGCTTAGTTCATACACAGATATTTCGTTATTAAAATAGCTAATAAAATAAACATAACACTATGAATCTACAGCCAGGCTCTCAATTACAGGGTGGACGCTACACCATTGGAAAAGTCTTAGGTCAGGGTGGTTTCGGTATCACATATCTTGGTGAACAGACCGGTCTGGGACGTAAAGTGGCAATTAAAGAGTTTTTCATTAAAGAACATTGTGACCGTGCCGACGGCAATTCTTTTGTCTCTATAGGCACAGTCGGCAGTAGAGGCCTTGTCGAAAAATTCCGTGAGAAATTTGTAAAGGAGGCACGTAATATTGCCAAACTTAAACACGTGAACATTGTTTCCATTATCGATATTTTCGAGGAGAACAATACCGCCTATTATGTAATGGACTATCTCGAAGGCGGTTCGCTCAGCGACCTTATAAACCGTGAGGGTGCTCTCGACGAAGCAACAGCAGTGCGTTATATATCACAGGTGGCGTCGGCACTCGACCATCTTCATTCCAAGAAGATGATGCACCTCGATGTCAAGCCTGCAAATATTCTCATAGACAATGAAGGCAATGCCGTTCTCATAGACTTCGGTTTGTCTAAGCAGTACGACAGCGAAGGTATGCAGACAAGTACAAGCCTCACAGGCCTTAGCCACGGTTATTCTCCGCTGGAACAGTACCGCGACGGCGGAGCCGGAACATTCTCGCCGGCAACCGATATCTATTCGCTTGGCGCAACGCTCTACAAGGTCATAACAGGCAAGACACCTCCCGAAGCTGTCGACCTTATAAACGCCGACCTTCCTGCAATGCCGGCCAATATATCCTCTTCGGTAAAGAATGCAATAGAGGTATCTATGCGTTCGCGCCGTATAGACCGTCCTCAGAATATTTCGGAGTTCCTTGCTCTGCTTAACGGCAGTTCAAGTGCTGCAGCAGCCGGTATGGCTGCGGCCGGTGTCGTTGCCGGTGGTATTGCTATGCCATCGCAGAGTGACAAGACGGAAATAATTGCTCCAAACAGCGACAAGACCGAAATTGCAACCCCTTACAGCGACAAGACTGAGATTGCAACCCCTTACAGCGACAAAACTGAGATTGCAACACCATTCAGTGACAAAACGGAGATAGCAACTCCATTCAGTGACAAAACAGAGATTCTTACTCCTCAAAGCGACAAGACCGAAATACTTGGTCGTGGCGGCGACAGAACAGTCATTGCAGCTGCGGCATACGCTAAAGGCGAGAAACCCGGACAGCAACAGCCCGTGCGTCAGCAACCGGCTGCACCGGTAACACCGGCGGCACCTCAAAATGAACCCAAAAAGAAGTCGGGCTCTTCGAAATGGCTTGTAATTCTGCTGTTGCTGTTGTTATTTGCTGTTGGCGGAGCAGCGGCCTATTTCTTCCTGCTCAGCAAAGATGCTATAGCAGGCGATGACAAGGAACGCACCGAAAGGGTAGACGATGACGACAACCGTCGCACCAGTCGTCGCAATGCCAATGAAGAAGAGGAAGAAGATCTTGTTGTTGAGCCTGTTGAAACAGATAGCTTGGGTGGCGAGCCGGCAGAGACTCCCGAATTGCCTGCAGTAGACGAACCTGTAGCGCAAGTTACAGAAAATCGGCAGCCGGCAGCACCTGTAACACCGGCACCTGCACCGGCACCACGCCCTGCGCCTGTTGCGCCACAACCTAAGCCCGAGACTGCAGCACAACAGCCTTCTCCTGCACCATCAAACAGCTACGAAGCAAACTACAACGCCGGCATTTCAACAAGCCAGTCTGTAGACCTCGGCTTGCCCAGCGGTATAAAATGGGCCGGTTACAATGTGGGAGCAAGCTCGCCTTCGGGTGCCGGCAGTTACTATTCTTGGGGTGAGCTCACAACCAAGAACGATTACATTGCCGAATCGTACCAGTACAATGGCGTAGACTTAGGTTCCAGCATCTGTGGCACCGGGTACGACGTTGCACGTCAGCAGTGGGGCGGCAGCTGGAGAATGCCTACAAAATCGGAATTCGATGAACTTGTTTTCCGTTGTAAATTCGAATGGACAACATTTAATGGCGTAGGCGGTTATAGAGTGGTTGGTCCTAACGGAAAGAGTATATTCTTCCCCGCCGTAGGTTACTACAGCGGTCCGGGTACGCTCGAAGCCGGTGATGTTGTCAGGTTCTGGTCGGGAACACGTCACAGAGAGAGAGACGGTTATGCATATTACCTGAAGATAGCCGGTAGAGCCGGTGTCTACTACGGTAGCCGTGAGTTCGGTATGCCTGTGCGTCCTGTGCATCCATAAACGAATTGCCGTTCAATAGCAAAATAGAACTGCTTGGCACGCCAAGCAGTTCTATTTTGTTGTTTCCCCTGCACCGTTTTTCTCTTTATTGTCCTTTTTGTGCCAAATTATAGGTATAAGCGAAACAAAATCAGCAAATTTGGCTGTAGTCTACCCGCTTTTTAGTATCTTCGCACTGCAAACAGGCAGGCTGCGGCCTGCAATTCATAACAAAATATAACTATTATGAAGAAAACATTGGTAGATCTTTTTGAGGAATCGGTGAAGCTATATCCTAACAACACCTTCCTCCTTGAGAAAACTGACAAGAAAGAGGGCTTTAAACCAACAACCTATACACAGGTTAAAGAACAGGTATACCGTTTAGGTGCCGGTTTTCAGGCTCTCGGTGTTAAGAAAGGCGACAATATGGCTCTTCTCAGCGAAGGCTGTAATATGTGGGTTGTAGGTGAGCTTGCAATGTTCTATGCAGGTGCAGTGAACGTGCCCCTTTCAATAAAGCTCGAAGAGAGCAACGACCTCTATTTCCGTCTCGACCATGGCGATGTTAAATATGTATTTGTCTCTAATTACCAGCTGAAGAAGATTCGCGCAATAAAGGACAAACTCGAAAAGGTTGAGAAGATAATTGTATTCGGCAATGCCGGTGAGCTACAGGAAGGTGAAATCCACGTCGACGAAGTTCTGAAACTTGGCGACGAGTTTCTCGCTTCTCACTCAATGGAAGAGTTCCTTGCAGTGGGGCAGTCAATAGCAAACGACGATATTGCCACAATCACCTATACCAGCGGTACAACAGCCGACCCAAAGGGTGTTATGCTCACACACCGCAACTACACTGCTAATGTTGAGCAGGCTCTGACACTAGTCGATATAGACCAGACTTGGCGCACTCTCATCATTTTGCCTTTGGACCACTGTTTCGCTCACGTTGTAGGTTTCTACATAATGATGTCTTGCGGCGCTACAGCAGCAACCGTACAGGTTGGCCGCACGGGTCTTGAAACACTAAAGAACATACCTCTAAACATTAAAGAGGTACGTCCTCACTTCATATTGTCGGTTCCTTCGCTTGCAAAGACCTTCAAAAAGAATATCGAAGGTGCTATTCGTGCAAAGGGAAAGACAACCGAAAGGCTCTTTAACTGGGGTATGTCCTTGCGTCAGAAATACTATGGCGAGAGCAACCTCGACTCAAAAGGTATGCGCGTGCTTTTAAAGCCTCTTGTAGCACTTTTCGACAAACTTATCTTCTCTAAGGTGCGCGAGAATTTCGGTGGCGAGCTCCGTTTCTTCATTGGCGGCGGTGCCTTGCTCGACAAGGAACTGCAGAACTTCTACATTGGTGTAGGTATGCCAATGTTTCAGGGTTACGGCCTTTCCGAGGCCACACCGGTTATATCTTCAAATGGTCCCGAACTCTACCGTTTCGGTTCCAGCGGTAAGCTTGTAAAGCCCATAGAACTTAAGATTTGCGACGCCGACGGCAAAGAGCTTCCTACAGGCGAGCTTGGTGAAATTGTTGTCAAGGGCGAGAATGTTATGGCCGGCTATTGGAAGAATCCTGTTGCTTCGGCCGAAACAGTGCGCGACGGCTACCTGTACACCGGTGACCTCGGTTATATGTCAGAGGAGGGCTTGCTCTACGTCAAGGGCCGCTTCAAGAGCCTTCTTATTTCGAGCGACGGCGAAAAGTACAGCCCCGAAGGCATAGAGGAGGCATTTGTAAGCCTTTGCCCCACAATAGACCAAGTTATACTCTACAATAACCAGTCGCCCTATACAATAGCGCTCTTTGTTCCCAACAAGGACAATATTAAGCGTACACTTGCCGAAAAGAATCTCGACTTTACAACAGAGGAGGGCCGCAAGGCTGCCTGCGACCTTGTAAAGGCCGATGTCGACAAGTTCAAGAAGGGTGGTGAGCACGCCGGAATGTTCCCCGAACGTTGGTTGCCCAGCTGCTTTGCTGTGTTGCCCGAGGCGTTCACCGAGCAGAACGGTATGATGAACAGTACAATGAAGGTTGTACGTGGCAAGGTAGAGAAGTTCTACCAAGAGCGCATCGATATTCTCTACACTGCCGAAGGCAAGAACCTCTACGAACAGCACAATTTGGATGCTTTCAAATAAATAGAATATTCCGAATAAATTACAGGCCATTCCCGTGGGGGAGTGGCCTGTTTTGAGTTCATTAGATATTTAGTGTGGGTAATATTGTACTTATATAATTCTTTATAGGCCGAAATATCTTATTCCAACTTCTGTTTTACCCTTAATCTGTTATCTTTTATTCTTCTTGCGGTCTCTCTATTATGTCCTTTGTCGCGCAAAGGACCAAACGCCCGGCACACGGGAATTTCAGTCAACCTTTTTTTGGTTCACGAGCCGTAAACGGCATCCCTCAGTCAAAAAGGGGTGCTAAGGCACACTCCTTTGGGAA
>JAEIGA010014631.1_pt1 | contig 11941 bp, 7 predicted proteins | sample 9270691 | NCBI WGS metagenome assembly JAEIGA01 (sample SAMN17057246, study PRJNA624740) | gut metagenome | biome: biome; isolation source: fecal sample | host: Bos grunniens | place: China: Xizang | collected 2019
ATGGAGAGTTAAGTGCAATTTTGCCTGATGGCAGTGTCCAAATCTTTCCTGTCGATGCCACTATCGCTACGCAAACTGCAGTTAGTTCACCAGATGAGTTAAGCAATCGAATTGAAGCCCTCAATTTTTTATTAAGCAAAAAATCTGGGATCGTAGTTACGACTCCGCAAGGTTTGCAGTATAAGCTATCAGATCCGCAAGAGTTTGCTCAGGCAAAAAAAGACTTTGAACCTGGTAAGGAATATGAATTAACTGATCTGAATAAATGGCTTGTCAGTTTAGGCTATAAAAAAGAAGCTTTAGTAGCACGTCCTGGAGAATTCGCTATTCGTGGCGATATTTTGGATGTATATCCTTTAGATAGAGAAAATCCTGTAAGAATTGAATTCTTTGGCGATGAAATTGATACGATTAAGGAATTTGATTTAGCAACTCAGCGCAGTCAAAAAGAAATTGATCATGTTGAAATTTCTGCAGCTCAAGATCGGGTATTTTCTGTTGAAGCTATTAAAACTGCGGCAGAAGCGATAGAACAAGATATGGGGGATGCACCTGCACCAGACAAGGCAGTCAAAGACCATTTTACGATTGCACTTGATGTATTGAATGCAGGGGGACTGCCTGATAATTATGCCTTTTTGGTAGACTATTTAATTAAAAAGCCAAGCAGCTTATTAGAATATTTAGATAAAAATGGTCAAATCTTAATTGATGATTTGCCCTTGGTTAAACAAGCAGTAGAGACTGTAGATAAGCAAAATACTGCGTTTATTAGCGATGAACTAAAAACTGGTGCGATGTTGCCTAAGCAAACATTGCGCAATGATTTTGATCAAGTATTAACTAAAGACAAACATTATAGAATATATTTCTCTCTTTTCCAGCGCAGTATGGGCCGAATTCGTTTAGGTCAAATGTTCAATTGGCAAACGCGTGAACCAGCGCAGTTCTTCAGCCAGATGCCCCTAATTAAATCCGAACTTGAATCATATCAAAAATCTGGTCAAACGGTTGTATTGCAAGCTGATAATGCAAAAAGAGCAAAGCAAATCGACCAGACAATGGTTGATTTTGACTTAAATTTGCCAATTGTAGGCGAGGATGAAATTACAGAAGGCAAATCACAAATTGTAGTAGCTGGTTATACTAGTGGCTTTAGCTTACCTTCAGTAAAATTAGTTTATTTGACTGAGCGTGAATTATTTAACAAGCGCCCACAACGTAAAAAGAGAATCAAAACTTTAGAAAATGCGCAAAGGTTACGTAATTATACTGAGCTAAAACCTGGAGATTATGTTGTTCATGTTAATCATGGTATTGGTCGCTTTGAAGGAATTAAAACGCTAGAGAATAATGGCGTAAAACGAGACTATATTACCATTACTTATCAACATGGCGATCAATTATTTGTGCCAGCAGATCAGCTGAGTTTGGTGCAGAAGTATGTGGCTTCCGAAGGAAAGACGCCACATATTAATAAGCTTGGCGGCAGTGAATGGGCTAAGACTAAGCGCAAGGTTCAATCTAAGGTTGAAGATATTGCTGATGATTTGATTGAACTTTATGCTAAGCGTGAGTCGGAAAAGGGCTTTGCCTTTTCACCAGATGATGATCTGCAAAAACAATTTGAAGACGCCTTTCCGTATGCGGAAACTCCGGATCAATTGCGCTCAATTAAAGAAATCAAAGAAGATATGGAAAAACCGAAGCCAATGGATCGTCTTGTTGTAGGGGATGTTGGCTTTGGTAAAACGGAAGTTGCCTTAAGAGCGGCTTTCAAAGCAATTCAAGATAATAAACAAGTTGCTTTTTTAGTACCAACAACCATTTTGGCTCAGCAGCACTATGAAACTATTCAAGATCGTTTCAAAGACTTCCCAGTTAACACTGCCATGCTTTCTCGTTTCCAAACTCCCGCTGAATCCAAAGAGATCATTGAAGGTCTTAAAGAGGGCAAGATCGATTTAGTTGTAGGTACTCATAGACTTTTGTCCAAAGACGTTGAGTTTAAAGATCTGGGATTATTAATCGTTGATGAGGAGCAGCGCTTTGGCGTTAAACACAAAGAACGATTAAAGCAGTTAAAGGCTAATATCGATGTCTTAACACTCACTGCTACGCCAATTCCTAGAACCTTGCATATGTCAATGGTTGGTGTGCGCGATTTGTCTGTGATGGAAACGCCACCTCAAAACAGATACCCAATCCAAACTTATGTGATGGAACAAATTCCAAGTGTAGTAAGGGATGCATGTTTACGCGAAATGCAGCGTGATGGACAGGTCTTTTATTTACACAACCGAATTAGCGATATTGATGAAACGGTGGAAAAATTGCAACAACTGATTCCTAATGCGCGTATTGCTAGTGCTCATGGGAGAATGAGTCAAAATCAATTAGAGGATATTTTATATCGCTTTTTGAATCGAGAATTTGATATCTTGGTTACCACCACGATTATTGAAACGGGAATTGATATGCCAAATGTCAATACGATGATTATCGAAGATGCTGATCATTACGGTTTGAGTCAGCTTTATCAGCTTCGAGGCAGAATTGGCCGTAGTGCCAGACTAGCTTACGCATATTTTTTGTATCAACCTAACAAGGTGTTAACTGAAGTTGGTGAAAAGCGGCTAGATGCAATCCGTGATTTTACTGAATTAGGTTCAGGTTTTAAGATTGCTATGCGTGATTTATCGATTAGAGGAGCCGGCAATATGCTCGGAGCCCAACAGCATGGCTTTATTGATAGTGTTGGTTATGATTTGTATTCACAAATGCTGAGTGATGCAATTAAAGAACGTAAGGGCAAGAAGACAGTTAAGAAATCAAATGCCGAAATTGATTTAAAGCTTGAAGCTTATATTCCAGATTCATATATTGGCGACCAAGAAGAAAAGATTGAATTTTACAAAAAGATTAAAGCGGTCAATAATCAGGAAGAATTAGATAAAATTGAAGATGAACTAATTGATCGTTTTGGAGATTATCCTGCAGCCGTTGAGAACTTGCTCGCTGTAGCTGGATTAAAAGTAGATGCAGATTTGGCTCAAGTTTTAAATGTACTGAAGAAAGACAATAATACTATTAAGGTTGAATTTAATAATGCTGCATCATATGAACTAGAAGGCCCCAATATTTTTAGAGCCTTAGAGCATGTGAGTCTTAAAGCACGTATTAGTATGAATCAAGAAAAAAGAATGGTTATTTTATTGCAGCTGCCTGATAAAATGAAGAATCGAGTTTTATTTAATGAATTAACTACATTCTTGCAAGCTGCTAGTGAAACAGTACAAAGATAGAGGTATAAATTATGAGAATTGATAAATTTTTAAAGGTTTCAAGATTAGTTAAAAGAAGAACTGTTGCTAAAGAAATGGCAGACCAAGGTCGAATTAAGGTCAATGGCCGAGTAGTTAAGTCAAGTTACGATGTAAAAATCGATGATATTATTGAACTTGGTTACGGTGCTCGAGTAATTAAAGCTAAAGTTTTAAACATTCGCGAAACTACTAAAAAAGCTGAAGCAAGTGAACTTTACGAGTTAGTTGATTGATGACTTTCTCATGAATCGTTGTTATACTTAACGTAAACGATATTTGTTATAACAGAGGATAAAAAAATGAATTATGGTCCACATATTTACAATTCGTTAAGTCCTGAAGCCCAAAGAGAACAATTGCGACGTAAACAAGCAAAAATAGAGAAGAAAACGCATCGCATTCGGTTAAATAGAATTGTTGCTATTTTTGCCATAATTTTTGTTGTTTTAGGTGTTCAGATTGCAATTAAGGTTTCTCAAACAGCACGCATTAATAATCAAGTAAAAGCTGAAAAAGAAAACTTGACTAAGGTGAAGAAAACGGCCAATAATTTGAAAACCAAAAGACAAAATCTTAATGATCCAAATTATGTTGCCAAATTAATTCGTTATAAATTTTTTTATTCTAAATCAAATGAAAATGTTTATAACGTGCATGAAAGAAATGATAATGACTGATGAAAAAGTATCAAGCCGGTAACCGGGTAACCGGGGTGATTAATAATATTACCGATTCAGGTATTTTTGTTACATTGCCTAATAGACATTCAGGATTAGTTTATCATAGCGATTTTGGCAATAATTGGGCGCGAGAAAGGCGACAATATCAGGTAGGTCAAGAAGTTCGCGTAGTTGTTGTGCATATTCACAAAGGTAGATTTAATCTGTCAATTGCGCGTGTAAATGATCCTGACTTGATTGATCATGACAATCAATTCTCTGATACTAAACCTGCAGAATTTGATCAGGTTTTAAACAAGGTAAGTAGAGATGCCAAAAAAGAAATTAATGAATTGAAAAAGGTTTTAAATAAGAATTAAAAATGACCCGTGGTGGGTCATTTTTTCGTTAGGGATATTTATGAAAATAGCAGATTTCTTTAGAGAAAATAATATAAATGTAACCGATAAAAAATTACTAGTAGCTGCAAGTAGTGGTCCTGATTCAATGGCTCTACTTGATATGCTTAAAAACCTACAGGATAATGCACATTTTAAATTGATGGCAGCTCATTTTAACCATCAATTAAGAGCAGATAGTGAAGAAGAAAGTAAACTTCTTAAAAAGTACTGCAGCGAAAATCATGTGCCATTGTTTATTGCTAAATGGCCCAAGGAAGATCAACCTAAAGTGGGAATTGAAGCTGCTGCTAGACATGCTCGATATGCATTTTTGACGCAAATGGCTAAAGAGAATAATGCTGATTATTTGTTAACTGCTCATCATGGGGATGATTTGCTGGAAAATATTTTGTTGAAATTCATTCGTTCAGGCAATCCCGAAGAAATGAATAGTTTGCAAATGATAGGCAAAATGCATGGCATAAAGCTCCTGCGGCCGTTATTAGGCTACAGCAAAGCTGAGTTATTGCAATATAATCAAGAATATCAAATTGATTTTGTAATTGATTCAACCAATCAGGCTGATGAAACCATGCGTAATCGCTTGCGTCATCATGTGGTGCCATTACTCAAAAAAGAAAATCCTGCCTTAATCAGGAATGCGCTCTTTTTTAGCCAAAAAATGGATAAGTTGATTGATTATGTTGATGAAAAAAATAGTGCAATGGGGCAACTAGAATCCTTTTTGAATGTGGCCTATCGCATTAAGAGTGAGGCTTTGAGTCAACTGACAGAGAAAGAAAGAATTTTTTTCTGGCAAAGAATGATTTGGCAAAAATATCATCGACGCGTTAATGAAAATTTAGGTAATTTTGTAGTAATGGAATATCAGAATTACTTTTATTTGTATAAAAAGCAAAATATCCTGGAAGTAAGAAAACAGGAAATTAATCTAAATCAACCATTTGTGTTCAGAAATAGAAAAATGGTGTTAAGTACTGAAAGGAAGACAGATTTAAAGCTAATTGGTGATTTTTGGTTTAAGTCGGATACTGAATTTAGCATGGGAGAGTTAGTTCCTGGCAGTAAGCTTCTGCTTCAAAACGGTCATCATGTTAAAGCAAAAAAAAAGTTTGCAGAAAATGCGATTCCCTTGGCTTTGCGACCATTTTGTTTAGCCATTTATGCGGAAAATGAGCCAGTTTTTGTAGAGAAAATTTATCAAAATCAAAATTGGATTAAAAATGGCAAACATTATTTTCTATATAATTCTTAAAAAGTCTTCAAAATAGTTGAAAATATTAGTGGTAGCATCTTATTTTGTGATAAAATTTTAAACGTATAACTTAGAGACTTTGCGGAGGTTTTTTATGAAGAATAACCGGAATCGGCTGTTATCGAACGGCCTATTCTATATAGTTGTGTTCCTTTTGCTCCTATGGGGAATCAATTGGGCACTCGGCGGCTCTAACAGTAGTGGTAGCTCTGAAAATATCAGCTATTCACAATTTGTTAAAGATTTGCATCAAGGCAAAGTTAAAAACTTTAGTGTTCAACCTGCAAATGGTGTATATACCGTTTCAGGTAGTTACAAGACTGCACAAACAACAAAGAATCAATCAAATAATAGTTTTGATTTCTTTAGTAATAACTCAAGTAGAAAAGTATCACGCTTCTCTACCACTATGTTACAGAATGATTCTACCGTTTCTAACGTGCAAAACTTGGCACAAAAGAGTAACGCTCGGATGACGACTCAAGGAGAATCACAGTCTGGCAATTGGATTTCAACCATTGTCATGCTTGTGCCAACCGTTTTGTTTATTGTCATGCTTTGGATGATGATGAATCAGGGTGGCGCTGGTCGTGGTGGCAGCGGCGGAATTATGAATTTTGGTCGTTCACACGTCAAGCCAGAGGATCCTTCTAAGAATAAGGTTCGTTTCTCTGACGTAGCCGGTGAAGAAGAAGAAAAACAAGAATTAGTAGAAGTTGTTGAATTTTTAAAGGATCCATCAAAATATACTAAGTTAGGTGCCAAAATTCCATCTGGTGTTTTACTTGAAGGTCCTCCTGGTACTGGTAAAACTTTACTTGCTCGTGCTGTAGCTGGTGAAGCTAACGTGCCATTTTATTCAATTTCAGGTTCTGACTTTGTTGAAATGTTTGTTGGTGTTGGTGCAAGTCGTGTACGTGATTTGTTTAACAATGCCAAGAAGAATGCACCAAGTATCATCTTTATCGATGAAATTGATGCCATCGGTCGTCGTCGTGGCAATGGCACCGGCGGTGGCAACGATGAACGTGAACAGACTTTGAACCAATTGCTGGTTGAAATGGATGGTTTTGAGGGCGATGAAGGTGTTATCGTCATTGCTGCTACTAACCGTTCTGACGTTTTGGACCCAGCTTTGCTTCGTCCAGGTCGTTTTGACCGTAAGGTTTTAGTTGATCGTCCAGACGTTCGTGGTCGTGAAGCTATCTTGAAGGTTCACGCTAAAAACAAGCCACTTGCTCCAGATGTAGACTTGAAGGAAGTTGCTCGTCAAACTCCTGGATTCGTTGGTGCAGATTTAGCTAATGTCTTGAACGAAGCTGCTTTGGTCGCTGCTCGTAGAAATGGCACTGAAATTACTGCTTCAGATATTGATGAGGCTGAAGACCGTGTCATCGCGGGACCAGCTAAGAAGGATCGTTTAATTGCTGAACCAGAAAGACGTCGTGTTGCTTTTCACGAAGCAGGGCACTCAATCTGTGGTTTGGTTTTAAGTGATTCTAGAACAGTTCGTAAGGTAACTATTGTGCCACGTGGCCGTGCCGGTGGTTACAACATTATGTTACCTAGAGATGACCAATTCATTTTGACTAAGAAACAATTATTTGAACAAATTGTTGGTTTAATGGGTGGTCGTGCTGGTGAAGAGGCAACTATTGGCGATAAGTCAACTGGTGCTTCTAACGACTTTGAACAAGCTACTGCTATTGCTCACAGTATGGTAGTAAATTACGGTATGACCGAATCATTAGGAATGGTTGAACTTGAAAAAGAAGGCGAAACCAATCCATACGGCTTTAAGCCATACAGTGAAGCTACCTCAGCTAAAATTGATGAAGCTGTTAAGAAAATCTTGGATAAAGCTTACGCTAAAGCTCTTGAGATTGTTAAGGAAAATAAGGAAAAGCATAGAATTATTGCCGAAGCCTTGCTCAAGTATGAAACTTTAGACGAAAAGCAAATCATGTCTTTGTATAAGACTGGCAAGATGCCTGAAAAATACGAAAATGAATATCCAAGTGAATCTAAGGCTTCAACTTATGAAGAAGCTAAGGCTGCCGCAGAAAAACGTGAAGTTGAAAAGTCAGAAAAGAAAGATTCAGATCAAGCATTGGCTGAACAAGAAAAATCTGCTTTGGAAACTCCATCAGAAAAGAATCACGAAGTTGAAGAAGAAAATCCTGAAAATCCAGAAAAAACGGGAAGTTCAGATAAATCAACTGAAGATCATTCTGCGGATGAAGAACACAAAGATAACTAAATGAAAATGGGGCCTGTAATGGGCTCTATTTTTTTAGAGAGAAGGATTAAAGATGAGTGATTATTTAGTAAAATCAATTGATAAAACTAAAAATTTACGTTTGCTAACAATTACTGCTAAAGATGTTGTTGGAGAAGCACAAAAGCGTCATGATTTATGGTCTGCTTCTGCTGCTGTACTTGGTCGTACACTGGTTGGCTCATTGCTTTTAGCAGGAGCAGAATTAACAGATAAAGAAGAATTAACAGTTAGATTGTTAGGCAATGGCCCCGTTGGACCAACCATTGTAACTGCAACATCAGATTTGAAGGTTAAGGGATATGTAAAGAATCTGCATATTGCTTTGTCACCAAAGAAGAATGGCCATATTGATGTGAAAAAGGCCGTTGGTCAAGGGATGCTCGAAGTTACCAAGGACTTAGGTTTGAAAGAGCCTTATACTGGTCAAGTGCCAATTGTCTCTGGCGAAATTGCAGAAGATTTTGCATACTACTTAACTAAGTCAGAACAAATTCCATCAGCTGTTGGTTTATCTGTTTTCGTTAATCCCAATAATTCTATTGGTGAAGCTGGTGGCTTTATGCTTCAAGCTTTACCAGGTGCAAGCGATGCTTTGATTACTGAAACGATTAAGAGAATCAAGGCATTGCCAGCTCTTTCTACCGCATTTTTAGATGGTATGACACCAGAAGATTTAGCTCGCAAGATCTTAGGCACTGATTGCAAGATTCTTGAAAAAGATGATTTTGCATTTAGTTGTGACTGTTCTAAAGAAAAATATGCTGGTATTCTTGAAACTTTGAAGAGTTCACAATTAAAAGCCATGATTAATGAAGATCATGGAGCAGAACTTACTTGCAATTTCTGCGGAAATAAGTATCATTACACTGAAGATGAATTAAAAGATATCTTAGCTAAGAAAAAAGAAGAAAAAGATTATTAACTAAATAAAAAGTCCTAGGGTTTTGTACTGCGGGGCTTTTTTGATATTATAATAGGGTATTTTGAAAGGATGATTTGGTGGATAACAGCTGGAAAATTCGCGATATCACCATTCCTAACCGAGTTGTTGTTGCGCCGATGGCGGGAGTTTCAAATTCAGCATTCCGCGTTGTATGTAAGGAATTCGGAGCTGGGCTGGTTATTTGCGAAATGATTTCTGATCATGGAATTATTTATCGAAACAAAAAGACCTTAAGTATGATGGATGTGGATCCACGAGAGCACCCAATGAGTATTCAGATTTTTGGGGGAACTGAAGAAACATTGCTTCAAGCTGCTCAATATATTGATCAACATACTGATGCTGACATTATTGATATTAATATGGGTTGTCCTGTACCTAAGGTAACCAAGACTGATGCTGGTTCAAAATGGCTGCTTGATTCGAATAAAATTTATCAAATGGTCCATGCAGTAGTGCAGAATGTTCAAAAACCTGTCTCTGTTAAAATGAGAACTGGTTGGGATAAAAAGCATGTATTTGCGGTAGAAAATGCTTTAGCGGCTCAAGAAGCAGGCGCTAGCATGATTGCAATGCATGGTCGAACCCGTAAGCAGATGTACCAGGGCGAAGCAGATTGGGAGATCCTGCACGATGTTGCTCAAGTGCTCGATGTTCCCTTTGTGGCTAATGGCGATATCAGAACCCCTGAGCTTGCTAAGAAAGCACTGGAGGAGATTGGTTGTACTGCGGTGATGGTAGGACGTGCGGCTTTAGGTAATCCTTGGATTTTGAAGGATATGACCCATTACCTAGAGACTGGTAAAAAATTACCGCCACAAACGGTACGTGAAAAGGTAGAAACTGCTAAGCATCAGCTTCATGCTTTGATTAAAGTTCATGGAGAAAAGCGTGCAGTACCAGAATTTCGTCAACAAGCTGCATACTATTTGAAGGGAATTCCCCGTTCGGCCCGTACTCGTGCTAAAATAAATGAGGTCTGGACGCGTCAAGAAGTATATGACTTACTCGACAATTTTGTTGATGAGTATGAAAAAAGAGAAAAAGCTCGTGCTGCAAGACGCGCGACAATGAACAAATAATGGAGGAAAAATAAATTGGCAAAGAACGAAATGAATGACCAATTACGTGTTCGTCGTCAAAAGATGGACGAAATGCGTGAAAACGGAATTGAACCATTCGGTCAAAGAAAGTTTGATCGTCAAGATTTGGCAAGTACTTTGGAAGAAAAGTATGGTAAAGAAGATGAAGACGAATTAAACGATGATATGCCTAAGACTAAGATTGCAGGTCGTATGCTTGCAAAACGTGGTAAGGGTAAAGTAGGCTTTGCAGACCTTTACGACCGTACTGGTAAGATTCAAATTTATGTACGTAAAGACATCGTAGGCGAAGACAACTACAAGATCTTCAAGAAGTCAGATATTGGTGATTTCTTGGGTATTGATGGGGAAGTTATGAAAACCGATACTGGTGAGTTGACTATTCGTGCTACTCACGTAACCTTCTTATCTAAGGCTCTTCGTCCTTTGCCAGACAAGTACCACGGCTTGAGGGATGTTGAAGCAATCTACCGTCAACGTTACCTTGACTTGATTACTAATCGTGATAGCTACATGCGTTTTGTTCACCGTACTCAAATTATCCAAGCTATTCGTGATTACTTGAATAAGCAAAACTTCTTGGAAGTTGAAACTCCAGTATTGCACAACATTCCAGGTGGTGCTGAAGCTCGTCCATTTATTACTCACCACAACGCTTTGGATATTGACCTTTACATGAGAATTGCTTTGGAACTTCCACTGAAGCGTTTGATTGTTGGTGATATGGAACGTGTTTACGAAATCGGTCGTGTATTCAGAAACGAAGGTTTGGACACTCACCACAACCCAGAATTTACTGAACTTGAAAGTTATGCTGCATACTGGGACTTCCACGATGTTATGGACGAAGCAGAAGGCATTATTCGTGCTGCAGCTAAGGTTGTTTCAGATGATGGCAAGATTACTTACCAAGGTCAAGACATTGACTTAGGCAAGCCATTCCGTCGCATTCACATGGTTGATTTAATCAAAGAAAAGACCGGCGTTGATTTCTGGAAGCCAATGACTCTTGAAGAAGCAACTAAGATTGCTGAAGATCACGATATTCATGTTGAAAAGTTCTGGAAGGTTGGCCACATTATTAACGCCTTCTTTGAAAAGTACTGTGAAGAAACTATTGTTGACCCAACATTTGTTTACGGTCACCCAGTAGAAATTTCACCACTTGCTAAGAAGAATGCTGACGATCCAAGATTTACTGACCGTTTCGAAATTTACATCATGGGTGAAGAATACGGTAACGCCTTCTCAGAATTGAACGATCCTTATGATCAACGTGCTCGTTTCGAAGCTCAAATGGAAGAACGTGAAGCAGGTAACGATGAAGCTGATATGATTGATGAAGATTACCTTCGTGCTATGGAATACGGTATGCCACCTACAGGTGGTTTGGGTATCGGCATTGACCGTTTGGTAATGCTTTTGACTGATGCTCCAGCTATTCGTGATGTTTTGCTCTTCCCAACAATGCGTCCAGAACGTGTTGAATCAATTGATGCCGAAGTTAAGGCTGATTTAGCTAAGAAGAATAAAGAAAACAAGTAGAATAAATTACTAAAAAATAAGCTATTTTGGAAAAGAAAATAGCTTATTTTTTATTTTTTTGAAAAAAGGTATTGCAAAGTGAAATGGTTTTGCTATAATAATAACTGTTCTGCGGAAGTAGTTCAGTGGTAGAACATCACCTTGCCATGGTGGGGGTCGCGGGTTCGAATCCCGTCTTCCGCTCTAAGATGAAGACTCATGATTGTGAGTCTTTTTATTTTTATAAAATCTAAATTTTTAGCGTATAACGGTTCAGCAATTCTTTATTGAATTTTGCTGAACCGTTTTTTCTTTGAAAGAAAGATTAATTATGAAAAAAGGCTATATGCAATTGCCACACAATGTTCATGAAACTATGATTTTTATGGGGATTGTTTCAATTATCTCGGTAAATATTATTGCGCCAT
>JAEIGA010014632.1_pt1 | contig 11941 bp, 16 predicted proteins | sample 9270691 | NCBI WGS metagenome assembly JAEIGA01 (sample SAMN17057246, study PRJNA624740) | gut metagenome | biome: biome; isolation source: fecal sample | host: Bos grunniens | place: China: Xizang | collected 2019
CATGTGGCGTCCCGAGCAGAAGCGTCGTAAGCAGATGCAGCAGTTCCGCGATGGCCTCAAGAAGGGTGACAAGATTATCACTGCAGGTGGTATCTACGGCGTTATCAAGGAGGTACACCCCACATCATTGCTTATCGAGGTTGATAGCAATGTGACACTCCGCATCGACAAGAATATGGTTGTTGGTGATCCTGCACAGGGCATCCAGCAGTAATTTTCTTTCTTGTGATAGTGGCGCTACTGCGGCACTTCAATCAAAATGGCGAATGAGAAATACTTCGAGTATGTCTCATCCGCCATTTCTCATGTCAGCACCACATTAGCACCACTCTGACAAGAAAGAGGTTGTGATAGTGGCGCTACTGCGGCACTTCAATCAAAATGGCGAATGGGTTTATCCCATCCGCCATTTCTCGTTTTAGTCTCTTCTCTCCGCTATCCGTTCATCTTATTAAAATACTCCAAGAAGCGCTCCTTGTAGTTCTCGCCCAAGGGGATATACTCGCCGTTGTCGAGGAAGATGCGACCCTTCGTGTAGCTCGCTATGCGCTTGAGGTTCACGATGTAGGAGCGGTGCACGCGCAAGAAACCATCCGCGGGGAGCGTGGTCTCCATGTTCTTGAGGCGGAAGAGGGTGGTGATGGTGGAGCTACCCTCGATGTGTAGGCGCACATACTCGCCCGCACTCTCCAGATATACGATGTCGGCAACCTTGACGAGCTGCGTCTTGTAGTCGGCCTTTACCGATATTACCTCCTTGTCTGCCGCCTCGGCCTCGTTCTGCGCTATGGCACTCTCGGCGGCATGGCAGCGCTCCACAAGGTCGACAAGCGAGATTACCTTCTGCGTAGCCTTCATAAACTCCTCATACGAGAAGGGTTTTAATAGGTAGTCTATGGCGTTGAGCTTGAAGCCCTCGAGGGCGAACTCGGGGTGTGCTGTGGTAAAGACGATGTAGTGTCCCGAGTCTATGCTGCGCACAAACTCCAGACCATTCATATCGGGCATGTTGATGTCTACAAACAGTAGGTCTGCGGTGGCTGTTTTAAGCACCTCTTGTGCCTCCATGGCACTACGGCATACGGCAACCAACTCGAGTTGCTCGGTGCGCTCAATGTAGCTCTTTATCTGTCTTAGAGCCATAGGCTCGTCATCAATGGCGATACATCTAACCATAATATAAGTAGGTATTAGAAGTGTTTGTTAATGGGTATTACAAGCTCCACGATATACTTGTCGTTGCTCGTGCTGTCGGTGGTGAGCGTGTATCTCTTGCCGAAGAGCAGGTCGAGGCGCTTGGTTATGTTGTTTAGGCCGATGCCACTATGCTCGGTTGTCTGTGCCGAGTGGCGGCTGTTGGATACTACGCATGTCAGGGTCTCCTTGTCCACCGCGATGTGGATGTCGATGTAGGACTCCTTGTTGTAGCTGATGCCGTGCTTGAAGGCGTTCTCCACCAATACGATAAGCAGCAGCGGCGGCATTGTCACCTTGCGACAGGTATTTAGGTCGGGGGTGGTTATCGTGATTTTCACATCGTCGATATAGCGTATGCGCATCAGCTCTATGTAGTTGTGCAGAAACTCCACCTCCTTATCCAGTGATGTCTGGCTGCCGCTCGAGTCGTAGAGCACATGGCGCAACATTCGCGATAGCTCCATGACGCTATGCTTGGCAAGCTCCGTGTCGAAGTCTATCATCGCGTGGATGTTGTTGAGCGTGTTCATCAGAAAGTGGGGGTTTATCTGATACTTCAGATACTGCATCTCATTCTCGATGCTCTGCTTCTCGAGTACGGTCATGCGCTGCTCGGTCTCCAGTGTGCGGTAGTAGAGCTTAATCATGGAGTTGGCACCCGCCATCAGCACGCCGATGATGACATTCCAATACCACTCAAGGTCGGTAAACGATGCCTTGTCGCGCAAGGCTGCGTCGCTCTGCCAATACTGGAAGTCGCCAATCTCGATGGTGCCGAAGATGGCGAATATAATTACCAAGAGCAGTATGCAGTAGAGCCAGTAGCGGTGGCGTAGCAGCAGGCGTGGCGCAAGCACCGTGGTGTTGAGGATGAATACCAGGAAGTAGGGTGCTATCTTACCCCACGAGATGATTACCTTGTTGAAGTCAACAACATTCTCGCTCATGAGGTGAGAGTTCATAAAGGGAATAAGGAATATGGCTATCCACACGAGGGTGTATAGCATATTCTCACCAAGTCGCCAGTTTCTAAACATTTTCATACTCTGCAAATGTAATGATTTCGCTCCACAAATCAAAATAATGACTCTATTATTAAACCGAATAATTGAATTATTAAATAAAAGATATTAACTTTGTGAGCATTTGTGGTGGTCGCTGTGCCACGCTTTTTTGATTTATAACATAGGCAAGCCGCCATTTAACCAAGGCTTGTTCTGCTATTTACGATTATGTTAAAGGGATTGCTTTTTGATATGGACGGTGTGCTGGTTAACAACCTTGAGGTGCACCGCGAGGCCTTTGCCGAGTTCTTCCGTCGATATGGTGTGGAGCGCACATTCGACGAGCTGAGCCGCGTATTCGGTAAGGGTAACGATGATATTATGGGCGAGCTTATGCCTCGCGAGGTCGTGGAGCGCGTGGGTATTCGCGAACTGGGCAACGAGAAGGAGGCCATCTATCGCGAGATATACGCTCCGACGATTGTGCCACAGCCAGGCTTGCTGGAGTTCCTTGCCGAGAGTGAGCGCGCGGGTCTGCGTGCTGCCGTTGGCTCTTCGGGCTATAGGGCGAATGTCGATTTCGTGCTGGATAAGTGCAATATTCGTCGCTACTTCATGGCGGCGGTTGCGGGAGATGAGGTTACGCGCTGCAAGCCCGACCCAGAGATATACCTAACTGCGGCGACGAAGCTGGGTCTCGAACCCCATGAGTGTGTGGTGTTTGAGGATGCCGAGGCGGGCATAGAGTCTGCCAAGCGCGCAGGCATCAAGGTGGTAGCCCTTGCCACAACCTTCGACCGCGAGTTCCTGAGCCACACCGAGGCCGATGTCATCGTCGACGACTTCCGCGATGTGACGGTAGAGATGTTGCGCGAGCTTGTCGAGGGTTAGATGCGGTTTAGGAGCTTCGTGACCGCGGGTATGCGTATCATGAGGTCGAAGAGGCGCGCAGGGATGATGGAGCACACGGCGACCACGAACTTGGTGAACAAGCCTGGTACAAGGCGCCTTCTGCCACGCATCATTGCGCGTGTGCCGCGGCGTGCTATGGTCTCTGCGCGGTGCATGACGCCGAGGCGCACAAACCACTTGCGCCACGAGGGCTTGAGGTTGTAAAGGGGTGTGTCCACTGCGCCAGGGAATACGGCCGTTACGCTCACGCCATGGCGATGTAGCTCATACCATAGTGCAAAGGCGAGGCTCTTGATGTAGGACTTCGTTGCGCTGTAGTGCGAGATGGTGGGGTAGGGTAACCACGCTGTAGATGAGGATATTAGGAGTATGCGGCCATGTCGGCGCTCCTTCATCGCCTCGCCAAAGTAGCGGCATAGGAGTGTCGTTGTTGTGCAGTGCAGGGCGATTATAGTCTCAAGGCGCTTTGGGTCGGTGCGTGTGAGCGTAGAGAAGAGCAGCATGCCGGCGTTGCATATGAGTATGTCCACCTGCCAGCCCTCAGCCTTGCACCTATTAAATATGCTCTCGGCAGCATCTGCAGCTGCGAGGTCTGCGTAGATGTAGTGCGCCGTGATGTTGTATGCCGCGCGTAGCTCTGCAGTGACCGCTTCCAACTCATGCTGTTGGTTGCTTACGGCTATGATGTTGTAGCCGCGCTTTGCCAACTCGTGGGCATAGCAGCGACCAATGCCTGAGGATGCTCCTGTGATTAATGCGTAGTTCATACCACAAAGATACAACTTTTTAAGCAATGGCAAAAAAGATAGAGAAGACAAATGCTGCCCGCCTACTGGATAGGGCGAAGATAGCGTACGACCTTGTGCCATATACGGTGGATGAGGATAACCTTGCCGCCACGCATGTCGCCGAGGAGCTGGGCGAGGATATAGCTACGGTGTTTAAGACGCTCGTTCTGCGTGGCGATAGGGCTGGTCTCTTTGTGTGTGTTATCCCTGGCGATAAGGAGGTGGACCTCAAGGCTGCGGCGCGCGTCTCGGGAAACAAGAAAGCGGACCTCATACCGATGAAGGAGCTGCTGCCCACAACGGGATATATACGCGGCGGCTGCTCGCCCATAGGCATGAAGAAGCCACTGCCGACATTCATACACTCCACCTGCCTCGACCACGAGCGTATATATATAAGTGCGGGTGTGCGCGGCCTGCAGATAGCCATCGCCCCTGCCGACCTTGTTGCCTATGTTGGTGCTACGGTTGTCGACTTAATATAAGTTGTGCTTATAAGGTTACAAATAATTGGAATCGAAAATAGTTGTATTTCAAGGAAATAGGCATTTTCTTTGCAGTGTGAAAATTAAGAATAACTAATAAGAAAAAGCATATTATGAACAAATATTTCGATTTATCAGGACAGGTAGCAGTAGTAACAGGAGCATCAACAGGCCTCGGACTTCAGATGGCAAAGGCCTTTGCAAGTCAGGGCGCAAACCTCGTGTTGTTGGCACGCTGTGAGCCAGCCCCTATATCACGCATAGCTTGCGCATAACGCCCATTAGAGGTGCTAAGCCGAGAATTTTGAGCCTATCCTTAGGCTTGAGATTCTCGGCTTTCTTTCATGTCTGAGGCACGCAAGATAGCACAGCCACTGCAGCTATATTGCCCTAAAAGAGATATTTGTGATAAGCGGTGTATATGCGCTTTGGGGTTGGTATATATTTTGTTTATGGCGGTATAAGAACATATGATTAAAGATTTTGCCTAAAAATGTTTGAGTTTAATTTATTTGTTTTACTTTTGCACTCGATAAGATTTGGTTATGATAAACAAAATTATGATAACTATATATTTATAATAAGATAAACAAAAATATTAACAATTAAAAAATTACAATTATGACATCTATTATCAACTCACAGCTTCCAGAGTTCAAGGTTCAGGCATATCACAACGGCAATTTCACATCAGTATCGAGCGACGATGTAAAGGGAAAGTGGGCTATATTCTTCTTCTATCCTGCCGACTTTACCTTCGTGTGTCCAACAGAGTTGGTAGACCTTGCAGAGAAGTATGAGAAGCTAAAGAGCTTGGGCGTTGAGGTCTACTCGGTAAGCACCGACTCACACTTTGTTCACAAGGCTTGGCACGACGCCTCTGAGAGCATTCGCAAGATTAACTATCCTATGTTGGCAGACCCAACAGGCGTGCTTAGCCGTGGCTTCGGCGTGATGATCGAGGAGGATGGCATGGCCTATCGTGGCACCTTCCTCGTAAATCCCGAGGGTAAGATTAAGATTGCTGAGATTCAGGATAATAGCATCGGTCGTAATGCTGACGAGTTGGTGCGCAAGGTTGAGGCGGCTATCTTCGTGGCTAACCATCCTGGCGAGGTATGCCCCGCAAAGTGGAAGCAGGGTGCCGAGACCCTAAAGCCAAGTATCGACCTTGTTGGAAAGATCTAATATAAACACTGGGAGTGCTCGGGGAATGCTCCTCGAAGCACTCCAAAACCTAAAACGACTACCACTATGATTGACTCATCTATTATCCAACAAGTAACAGATATATTCGCCAACTTAGACTCACGCTATACACTCTCAGCCTACATCTCTTCGGAGCACGAGAGTGGCGCCCAGATGGCTGAGTTTCTCAACGATTTTGCAACGACATCCTCGCATATTAGCGTCGAGCACCACACAGCGACTGGCAACACCCTATATTTCGACCTCCTCAAAGAGGGTAGCCCCACAGGTATCGCCTTTCGCGGTATCCCCAACGGCCATGAATTCACCTCGTTGCTGTTGGCGATACTCAATGCCGATGGCAAGGGTAAGAATCTCCCCGATGAGGGCATTGCTTGCCGCATAAGTGCCTTGCAGGGTGATATATGCTTGCAGACATACATATCGTTGAGCTGCACCAACTGCCCCGATGTGGTGCAGACGCTCAACATATTTGCGCTGCTAAACCCAAGCATCAGCCACGAGATGGTTGATGGAGCATTGTTCCAAGACGAGGTGGAGGCTAAGGGCGTTCAGGCTGTGCCCAGCCTCTTTGCTAATGGTGAGTTGCTGCATGTGGGTCGTGGCTCACTCGGCGAACTACTCGAGAAGCTTGAGGCGAAGTATCCCTCAGCGGGTGATGCTGCAAGCGCTACCGGCGAGCCTATTACTCGTCATTACGATGTGGTGGTAGTGGGTGGTGGTCCTGCGGGTGCTTCCGCAGCTATATACTCGGCACGCAAGGGCCTCAAGGTGGCAATCGTGGCTGAACGCATCGGAGGTCAGGTTAAGGAGACCGTGGGTATCGAGAACCTTATATCTATACCTTACACCACGGGAAGCGAGCTTGCCGATAACCTGCGTACACATCTTACGCACTATCCCATAGAGTTGTTCGAGAATCGCCGTATTGAGCGCACCGAACTCGTGGGTAAGCAGAAGCTTATCGAGGTAGTGGGTGGCGAGCTCTTTAGCGCTCCTGCCGTCATCATAGCTACGGGTGCTGGCTGGCGCCGCCTAAATGTCGAAGGCGAAGCAGAGTATATAGGACGAGGCGTAGCCTTTTGCCCTCATTGCGATGGCCCATTCTATGCCGGTAAGAGGGTCGCTGTGGTAGGTGGCGGCAACTCGGGCATCGAGGCTGCTATCGACCTCGCGGGTATATGCCAAAAGGTTACGGTTGTCGAGTTTATGGATAGCCTCAAGGCTGATAAAGTGCTTCAGGATAAGGCGCGTAGCCTGCCCAATGTCGAGATATTGACATCGACACAAACCACAAAGGTGGAGGGTAATGGCGAGAAACTTACGGCCCTACGCCTCAAAAATCGCCAAACCGATGAGGAGCATACGCTGGAGCTTGACGGAGTCTTTGTGCAGATAGGCTTAAGCGCTAATAGCCAACCCTTTACCGAGCTCGAAAAGACCCGTATCGGAGAGATTGTTATCGATGCCCACTGCCGAACAAACATCTCTGGGGTCTATGCCGCAGGCGATGTTTCATCGGTGCCCTATAAGCAGATTATAATTGCCATGGGCGAGGGTGCTAAAGCAGCGCTCACAGCCTTTGACGATCGAACCCGCGGAGTGATATAGCCCCGCACCATATGCAAAAAAAAACGACAGAGCACACGCTCTGTCGTTGTCGTTTACAAAAGTGATTCCGGCGGTTAAAGCGGAGTTGCAAGTTTAGTGCAACGAGCCAAAGAGTTACCCTGCTATCTATTTCGGCACTCACACTACACTCACGTTATAAATTATCGTTTGCTGCTATGCGCAGGGCTGCGCGAGTAGGCTCCTCGGGAAAAGGGGTTTTGAGATAGACGGTTGTATAGGCGAGGTAGGCAAGCACCACAGCGTGGGCTTTAGGGTAGGCATACAACTCTTGTTCGGTCATTGTTTACCCTCGTTTAAGGTTAATACTCCCGACTCCTTGATTTGTCGGATAATACGGTTTGCTCGGTTAAAACCTATGCAGAATTTCTCGCTAACTCCCGAGGTAGTCAATCTTTTCTGCCCTTGTGCATACGCTACGACCTCGTCAAACAGCGGGTCGAGGCTGTCCTTGTCAAAAGTTTTATTCTCCATTGTTATCTATTACATTTATGGTTTGCAATCTGGTTAATTTAAGGTTATATTGGAGGAGCATCTCGCCCTTGTTGGTCAATAATGTTGCCTCTGGACTGTCGAGAATCCATCTCGATTCTATGGTCGTGGCAACACGAAAAGCCACTCGCGTAGGCATCTCGATGCGCAATCGTGCCGGCAGAATATTATACTCTACTCGTGCAGTTACAAGTACGGTGTAGATATCTACTCGGGGACCTCGTTGAGCAATAGACACAATCTTCTCTATGATACTCTTATCCATCAGCACAAGGTGGTCGAAGTCATCAATCAAGAGCGCTATTGGATAGCGCGACATCTTCTTATCGGTCTCTCGTTTGACGATTCTCTCTTGTAACATATCTATATGTGCTTTGATATTCTCGATAGTATTGAGGTGAATATCGAAATATGGCGAAAACTCCTTGCAACCTTTCGAGTCGATGTAATATACAATGCAACCCTGACTAATCTTTGGTGGAGCATAGAAGCACGACTGCGCAAAGGTGTATAGTAGGTTGGTTTTACCCTGCCCGCTTGCCCCTCCGACCAAGATATTGCTCACCTTTGCTAAATCAACAATCAAAGGTTGGTTGTTGTTATCGTAGCCGAGAAGAATCGGCAAGCCCATATCCTTTATTTGCTCCTTATGAGAGCGCATTATCTTTTTCAAATCGTTCTCATTCTCCATCCTCTTGCTCTATTATTTTATCAATATATTTGTCGTTGTAAAGTCCTTTCTCTATCGCCTTTGCCATAAGTGCCGAGTAGATGCGCCAGAAGTTCTGTCCGTGAGGAGCATCCTTCTTGCCACTGCGCCGATGCTCGGTAAAATGGATATGGTGGGCGTATTCGTGGATGGCTATCTCCTCCAACGAGTGGACATCGCCCCAACCACCGTGAATCGTTATACTCCGCTTCGCCGGCACATAATAGCCCATACGGCTCTTGGGGCGTTGCATCGTAACACGCAACTCGAATGCTACCTGCGGGCGGTAGATTTTCAGCAACATCCATTTCAGTTGCGTGGCTACCTTTGTAGTTGGATCGGTTGAGCGATATGGCTTCTCGCAAACCTCCGCAGGTTGTTCCTCGGCAGTTATCTCTCGCCAGACGGCTCTAATCTCTGTCCATAGACTATGCAAAGTATCTAATTTCATATTGCAAAACTATTGCGCCACACAGACAAAAGCGGTCAGAGTGATTTCAATTCTTCTTTGAGTTGGATAATTCGCTCGGCACCTGCTTCGAGGTCGTAGTGAAGCAACCCCGCAAACGAGCAGTTGCAGAGCATTTCAATATCGGCTTCGGTTATCGGGCGTGGAAAGCCGCAATTGGCGTATGGCTGCATCTTCCTCCAAACGGCACTAATGAGCGACTCGCCCGTGCGGATTTCGAGCCGAGGCTCTCGCTGTGCAAAATAGTAGAATAGCATCTCACGGTGAAGAGCCTCTCGTAGTTCATCTTTTGTCATAAATCAGCAATTAGAAAATAGAGATATACTCCTTGATATCACGCGGTCGGTTGAGCAACTTCATGCTCTCCATCATCAGTCCAGAACGACGATTGTCTTCTGCCTCCCAAACGGGTGTATGCGATGCAAAAGCTGTTAGGCGATTTATCAGTTCCCACATATTAATACCACTTCGGGCTTGATTTATGGGGAAATGCTGAGCATCGTATCCTGCAGCTTGATACATACCGAGCAACTGCTCGTAGGGAGCAATCTCTTGGGCTATATCCCGCTCTACACCATACCGCGACAATAGTCGATCAACCACTTTGACCTCACCCATAGAAGCCTCGGTACGCATTGCAAGCAAAGCATTGGTGCGCAGTTTATCGAATCCCGCCGTAATAAATTCGGTACGAGGCAGGGCCAACATCTTTGAAATATTAGTATCGTTAAGTTGGTAGGAATGTGCAATCTTGCGTTCTGTACGCACCATATGTCCATTCGAGCAAATCATACGCATATAGTAGTTACCCGCCTCAACTTCGCCCAAGTTCCAACGAAACCATACGCCATTAGTCATAAACTCTTCATCTTTTGCAATTTCGTTATAAGTAGGCACATTGGGCATAAGGCTAACTGTCACACCACCCTGTAACGAGCCCGATGTATAGAAAGTGTCGGGCGTATAGCCGTTGTCATTCATAAACATCTCCAAAAAGTCGAAAAATCCCTCTGCCGGTATTGCCTCTTGTTTGAGGTGCGTTGCACCTACGATTTTTCGCTCCTTGGGATTGGCAATCAAGGCGAGTTTGCCAGCCTTCTCCACACTATTCGATAAAGCAAGATAGTTTCGCAAATCACGGATACCATTTGCTCCGAAGGTGTCGGTAACAGCCTTTGATTGACGAGGCGACACGCCTATGAAGGCATCTATTTGGCTGGAAATATGAGGCTCGACTTCAAGTTCCAAGCCGTGCATCAGATAAGTGTTCTCGCCAGAAGCAATTAGCTCTTGCGGCTCTACGGTGCGGTAAGGGAGTTGTGAGGCAATGAAATTATCACGCCACGCGGTGTAAGATCTACTATCCATTTTTCTCTCTGTTTAGATTGTTAAACAATTCATCAAATCTGTCTGCGAAGTCGTGCAACTGATTGCGGACATTGCGTTGCATACGGCGTATGCTTTGGTCCTGTTCGTAGCGCTCCTCGTCAAAATCGACATCGCCCGTAGTGGAGAGGTTGTAATATAGCTTCACACCCACATCCCCTCGGCGGTGCTTTGAGAAGGTTATATAACGGTCGGAATAGATATTTTTCGGGTTGTCCAAACGCAACTCCATCATCGCCGTAATCATATGTTTCAGACGATTAGAACCAACAAAAGCACCCGACTTGGTTACCTGCTGAATGGTTAAAAATGTGGTGTTGACACTTCGGTCATTCTGCGCCTTGTTCTGCTGCTTGATAAGCGACAGGAGCATACTCTCGGCTCGTTTGTTAGTGACATTCTCCTCCTCTTTGACAATGCCCTGCAACTCGTGGAACGAGTCGATAGCGACTATATCCCACCCATCATCAAGTGTGTCGGCAACCGTCTGCCACGAATGGCTACACTCATCAAAGCCTCCTTCGATAAATAGAATATTAAGGTCGCCAAACTTAGGAAAACGCTCCACATAGATTGCAAGGTCGATTTCGTTCATCTCGGCACTGATAAAAAGGATGCGTGCAGAAGGCTGAGCCTTGTGTATGTTGGCAAGCATATCGAGTATGATTGTAGTCTTGCCTACGCCCGGGTCGCCAATAATCATATAGTTAACACCTTTGGGTAGGCCCTGATAACTACACAACAGATTATCGAGTATTGTTCGCGTGCGGAAGTTGATAAATAGGTCCTTATCAAACCGCACATCCCGCATTTTTACTATTCCATTCATCGCATCATTGTTTTATGCGACAAAAGTAAAACCCCTCTCTGCCATATCAGGACAGAGAAGGGTGTAATTTGAAAATTTTGCTCTATTATTTCGTCTTTTTTACCTGCTTGGTTATAGGCATTCCACAATAGTCTTTGCGCTTGCAATTTTTACAATGTTCGCCAAACCAGACCGAGTTGAAATGGTCGGCGGCGGCATCAACCAACGCGAGGTCGTCGGTCATAATTCCCGCCTCAAAGTTGCGCTTGCCATCGGACTTCATACCAATACCTGCACCCGTAAGGTTTGCCGAGCCGATATAGGCCACCTCGCAATCGAAAACCATCATCTTGAAATGGACTCTCGGACAGAGTTTGCGTTGCAACTTCTTAATGAGAGCAGGATACTTATCGAAATCCTCACGGAAGTTCGGTCCTGGTTCTTTGGCGTGCAACAATCGCACCTCAACACCGCGCCTAACAAGTAGGTCCAACACTGCAAGGAACGGCTCACGCCACACACCGACCTTCACATAGAGGTCTTTGATATCGGCCGTACCAATCACCAGCGAATGTTTTACACTCGCCACCCGCGCCAGTACCTCGTTATAGTGCGCTATATCCGCAATGTAGGTGGTCATAGGGTTTAATGAATTATTCAGATAGTCCGAGGAACTCTTTATAGAACTGATGCCAATAGCGCCATTCTCTTCCCTTACCTATACATGGGTGATGTACACATATTGCATGAATTTCTTTCTCCTTTATATTATATGTCCAGACAGGTGCTTTATCTCCATTTTCAAGTGCAATTTCCGAACTAACACCATTCCACCCTGGCAAAAAGGTTTTCC
>JAEIGA010014633.1_pt1 | contig 11939 bp, 17 predicted proteins | sample 9270691 | NCBI WGS metagenome assembly JAEIGA01 (sample SAMN17057246, study PRJNA624740) | gut metagenome | biome: biome; isolation source: fecal sample | host: Bos grunniens | place: China: Xizang | collected 2019
AGAAAAATGTGTAAAATAAAAAAGATGATGTGCCTGTATCCATCACCTTTTATTAGATCAGTTTTCTATTAATATTCTATCGGTGTATGTTTACACCATGAAATATAGTTTCTCATTATTTCCCCAATGTCATTTGATTGATAGAAAACTTTTTCATTTTTATAATACCATAATATTATTTCTTCAACACGTGAATTTGCTTTTGTTAATTTGCGTTTGTAATTTGGTTTATAACTATGTTCAGTAGAATAAACAATGTTGGTATTATCTTCACGAATCGGTGTTGTTTTCTTATGCACAAACGTAAATGTAGATTTTTCAAGTTTAACAATTTCACATTCTAAAATATCATTATCCCATATGACATAGTATTTATATATTACATCTTTTGGTTTATATTTCATTTCCTTTGTTAGATGTGGATAAACATCTATTTCCCATATTCCGTTAGATCCTGTAATCATTGATAATTTAGGATTATTAAATGCAAAATAAACATTTGATTTCTTTTCTTTTGATGGAAAATCAGTAAAATCAACAACAACTTTCAAACCTGAATCACCATATTGATATACATCTGATGTTCCCGCTTTCATGGTTTTAACATTTGTTAATCCCATTTCAGAATAATATGGTGCATATTTATTGATGGTATTACCTGCCATGAAGATTTTAACATCATCACGCAAACGTATAATTGTGCTTAATACGTTTTGGAATATAACAAATTCATCTGATAGATAATTATCTCTACTAATAAATTCTTCAAAGAAAATGTTTTTTACACGTGGATATGATGTTGATTTATCATGTTCTTCACTTGATAAAGATAATGCGTATCCAATCGGATTATCATCAACAATGGTATTTTTAGGATCTTTATAATCTATTTTCCTTAAATACCATTTTTTAGCATAGTAATAAACACTATTCCATTTACCTTTGGATAATTTTTCAATAACACCATTATTTATTAATGCGTTGAAGATTGTAGATCCACGTGAATATTTAACATCTTCATCAAATCTTCTGATATAAACAAATTCTTCATGATTAGAAAAATAACGTTCTAACATGTAATTTAGAATGGAATATGTTTTACCATTTGAACGTTCACCAATAATGACATAATAATGTGCATCAGGAATTTTATTAACTAATGTTTTAACATCATAATACTTCGGTTTCATATCTAATTAAATTCTAACCTTTCTATCTTTAATAATAAATCAACAAATTCACTTGCAAGTGATAATGTATAATCAGATTCTTCCATATGAACACAACTATCAACATGATATTCATATGGTGTTCCCTGATAATCTTTAACAACACCATCACGTTCTTCATCTATATATGTATGCGTGTTTTTACCTGTGCCAACATATGTTTTTTTATTATATTTATATGTCGCAGGTATATACATACCATTTTTAAACGTTTTAAACACGTTTTTCCCTTTTCTAATGAAATAATCCATTGTTGTCTTTTTGTTCAATCCTGATATGGTTATTTCATATTTTTCACCACGTTTTACAATATAACGTTTAGCACCCAATGTTTTAAAATCACATTTGAATTCATAATCCCATAAACCAATGATTTTTTGCACACCTTTAATGGTATATGGTGCAACTTCTTCAAATGGTATGTTGTAATGGTTGCACATCATCTGTAACTTTTTTACAATTCGTTCATTATAATCTGTAAAATATTTTCGGTGATTTTCTTCATGGATCAACTTGATTGAATCGGTATCAGAATAACAATAATCGTTTCTAACATTTAAGATGCCATTCCATAAATTAGCACGTGCATATGCCGTTACCCAAATACCCCATTGATAACATAAAAATCTATTTTTTGAAGTATTATATTTTTCTAATGCTTTTTCATAATCTTGTTCTAATGTTTCTTCTTTCCATATACCTGTTTCGGTATCAAATGATACTTCTTCACGGCAAATATCAGTTACGCACATGCCATAACAACTATTTAATAATTCTTTACCATTTAGATATTCTTTTTCCATTCCAACAACATCTTTTAACTGCGTTTTATCTTTATATAATTTAATAATTGCTAAAATAAATTCTTTTGGAAGATAATCACGTTGATACGTTCTAAAATTCTTCACTTTCATTTTCTTCCATGAATAAGTTTTAGAAATGATTTTATAATCTTGTTCAGTGATCGTTAAACTTATTTCATCTGCACTGATGATTCTTCCATTGTCAATGCGTTTATTGATGCATCTGTAACAATGACTTTCAGAAATATAATGTTCAAACCATATTTTTGATTCTATTCCAATAAAAGTTACATCAAATAAACAACAATATAGATCTATGTATTTATCAAATTCTTCACGTGATTTTATCTCACGTAGTTTTCCTTTAGTCATTGGATATTTTTCTGATAGCATAACTGCAGGATATGAAGATGTAAAATCATATGATGATACATCATGTTGAACGTTACCAACAATTAGTGGATTAGCATGTGTAAAACCACCTGCAAATGCACGTTTTAACTGCATATATTCATTAACACTTTGAATTGTCATATTCTTTATAAAATAGTGATATTTACGATAATATTGCCCTGTCTTTTTATGACTTCCACCACCATTATATAAACACATGTTTCTACAATATTTTCTTACTTCACCTGTTTTAGTTAATTGTAAACGTGTAATGTTGTCATTATGACTTTCTATTTGTTCCTGAATGTATGCCATAACCACTAAACCATCATTTAAAACATATCCTTTTTCTTTTGGTGTTAGTGGTGTTATAGGTGTTCTAATCTTTCTATAATCTAAATCACCTACCATTTTATTAACTTTATATTTTTGTAAATGTTCACCAACTTTTTCAAGTGAATAACCACTTAATAAATAACTACATCTAAATTCAATACCATCAAATGTTACTGCCTTTAATGGTGTTCTACTTTTAATTGCAAACACACTGATCCATTTAAACCATTTCATGATGAATTGAAATTCATATGCTAAATTATGAACATAGAAAATCATTCTTCTATCTTTTGATAACTTAAATGTATCAATGATAAAAGATATTAATTTGATGAAATCATCTTTTGTTCTTCCAAAATAAGAATGTCCGTTGATGCCTAATGTAAAACAATACATTAAACCAACTTTATTTTTTTCGGTGTCATAAAATGATGATACTTCAATATCAAAAGTATTTGATAGATTGATGTAACTAATCTTTTTATTAGTGTTTATAACTTTATAATTTAAAGAAGAAATATATTTTTTAAAATCGGATAATTCATCAAATTCATTTTTCAATTCAAATGGATCATAAATCTGATTCTTCCGTTTCATCTTTTATTTGATTCTTCTTTTCTTCTTGTTCATATAACTTTTCTGCAGTTTGCGTAAACCATTGTTTGATTGTTTCTTCATCTGCATTTGGATTATCAATTAAAATGTCTGCAATAACATCTCTGCCCTGCATAGATCCTTTACTTTTACGATATGAAGAAATATATCCCTTTTCCTGCGCCCAATGATGAAGATTGAATAATTTATTAATTCCATCTTTACCTAATTTTTCTTCCAATGTTCTTTTATCGGTGTTCATAGATTCTGCAATTGCTTGCATGATTCTATCAGAATATTTTTTATATCCTTTGATGGTTGATGTTTCTGATGTTAAAAATGAACGCATTTGTGCAAATGTATGTCTTAATTGATTCACCCTTTGTTGATTAGAAATGTTTGGATCTAACTTCGTGGAAAAACTTTCCATATCACCCATACCACGCAACGCAGGTGAATTAATATCATGTTCTTTTAATCTTCTAATACGTTTATTTGATGCACTAACTAATCTACTTGTAATCTTCCTTAAATCACTTTCAGATAGATTGTTAAATGCATCTAAATCAATATTTAATATGTCTTTGATTGATAAACCTTTTACATTCATAAGATTCCCCTTTCAGTTATAGAAAATGCCTACCCATATTGTAATGAATAGGCATCTTCTTAAACAAGTTTTAATTATAATTCTGTTTCGGAAGTTTCTTCTTCATCACCCTCAAAATGACATGTGTTTTCGGCACGTGGTAATGGAAGAATCTCTTTGAAATCTCTAATCCAAACAACAGGATATTTATCTTCGCCATCATCGTTTTGTGTGATCTCATAAACGTAAGGGAAATTGATGTGTTCAGGATTATCAATAACAATGATGCCACCTTTGAAATCAACAGGTAATTTCTTATCGGCAACTTTGGTAAACTTTACTTGTAAACCTTTCTTTTGTAATCCTTTTTCTTCTTCACCTTTAACCATGATTGTTACAGGTGTCCACCATGATGGAAATTCTGTTTGTTTAGATTTTAAAACTTTAACTTTCATAATCTGATTCTCCTTTCTTTTAAAATCTGTTTCTATTTTTACATATCTCATTGATACGTTTAATAGCATTGTAATAACTTCTTGCAACTTTCACTAAATCAAAATGTGTTGGATCGTTACAATTATGTGCTTGTTCTAATAATGAAATTGATTCTTCTAAATCTTTGTCAATTTCAGTTTGTAATGGATATTTAATCGGCATCTACTTAACCCCCTTTGAATAATTATTCACTAACTTTGCCTTTTCAAATCTTTCTACCTTAATTTTATATTTAGGTGATTTGCGTATTTCATTTAATTGTTCAATATGATCTAAATACCATTCTTTTAATTGTTTCTGTGTATTTGCGTAACATACGAACACACCTGTGTCTTTATCCACTAAATACCATAATTTGTGTTTAGGATTGGATACATCTCTGCGTATGAAACATTTAGAATCATAATCACACATTTTTGCATCAACTTCCTGAACGATAAACCCATCATCACTATTTAATAAAATTAATCCTTTCATTATTGATTCCCCCTTTCTATATAATTCATTGTTTCACCATCTCTGTATAATAATGGTGTTGAATCTAAATCATTAATATAAACTGCTTTATTAGTAATAATTAGATTATGATCTTCACAATATTTTTCAATGTTCTTTGTCGGCACACCAATAATTAACACTTCATTAACTTTTGATTTGGTTTTACCTTTGATGCCACGTTGAACAGGTAATTGATATGTGAAGTATGCACCATGATTGTTAATAGATACTTGTATTAATTTCATAATCTAAATCTCTTTTCTAACCATTGATAATCAATTGGATCATCTGCACGATATGACATGATGAAGTAACCCTTATGCCTACACATATACATGAATCTTAACGCATTGTATGGTGTTTGAAATTCTTTAGTGGTAATTGTTTTACCTGCATCAAAACTTACATCAACGTAAATCATAATTACCTACCTTTAATCATTCTTCCACAAACCATATATTTAATTTCAATTAATTCAGATGTCTTTTCATAATACGCATTATGATAATATTCCCATCTTTCAGGATTATTACGATTCATTTCACGTTTGTTGAATAAATCAACACATTGTTGTTGTAATGCCAATAGATGTTCCACTAAGGAAATATCATCTAACTTTTCTAAACGTTCACATTCTGCACTATTTAAACCCATAATCTAAACCCCTTTAAAATTTAACTTCTAATGACCAAATATATTTATTTAGGATCATTACACATAAATGTGGTTTAATGATATTTCTTAAGATAACACCCTGCCAATTAAATTCAATATCAATTAATTTAGAATCAATTGTAACAAATCTTAATGAAGTTTTATCATTGACATCATCAATAATTTCAAAATCACATTTTACAAGTGAAGTTACAATTTCTTCAATTTCTTCAAATTCTTTGTTTAATATTAATTCAATGTGTGCGTTCATAATTTGATTCCCCCTTTTAGCATCTACCACTACGTGTGTAATTCCATCTGATGATTTCAAACATGGTTTGTTCATTATCTTTGGAATATTCATAAATATATCCACTTGATTGTGCATCTAAAACACGTTGATCCAATGTAAATAAATTATTATATAAATCAACGATTAAACTGCGTAATTTGAAATTGAATAAACACGCAATTGCGTAAATCTTAATTGATGGATTGATATTCAAACAGAAATAGACACAGATAAATTCTTGAAATAATTTTGAATAGGTTTGTTCTGCACCATAGTAGAATCTATTTCCATTGATTTTTTCTTGAATAGTTTTTAATGCGCCAATAACCCATGTATCAACATATAATTTGGCACATTCATATTCAGGATTCTTTTCTTGTTCTTTGATTTCATTGATGATTTCTTCAATGATTTTTAATGTTTTTTCTTTGTTCATTTTGTGATTCTTCTTTCTGTCCATGCGAAGTGGACACCTTAATATTAGCATATTTCAAATGTATGTCAACAACTTTTTAACAACTTTTGAAAATAAAAAGAAATGAGTGCTAGCAACACCCATTTCCCTGATTAAAAAGAAGAATCTACCTATAAACTATCAATAGGCAATATTATTATATCAGATAATAACACCATCTTTCAATAACGATACAATTTCATTGATTTCATCTTGATAGATTGTTTCATTGTATGGTTTAAAATGAATATCACCAACTTCAATATAACCACCATTATGAAGTGATAATGCACCATATGTATTTGATGGATAACCCTGCATGTGCGCATAAACATCATTATCAATTGATATTTCATTATGATGACTTCTTCTAACAATGATTTCATTTGGTGAATATAATGCAGTAGAAGAAGATCCAAACGAAACATTTGCCCTTTCAAATAATTGGTTATTAGAATTGACATAATTTGCAATTGTTTTTGTTGCAGATAATACACCACCTGCAATTGCAATAGGATTTTCAGATGCGACACCAACACCAATAGATAAAACTGATGATAATGTTCCCAAAATCATATTTGTGTCATTTGCTTGTTTTTGTTTAGTGTTTTCAATTTCGTTTGTGGTGGTAATTGATAACCTAACACCAATCTGACATGTTGCAGAATATAATACAATTTTATCTGTCCAATTATAAACGTATGCAGTGGATAAACCTGTTTCCATATCCATTGTATAAATAATTTGAATTCTTTTATCTTTAACTTGATTTATATCAACTTCTACCCAATTAACAAATGGAATGTAAATTTCCCATTTAGAATATGGTTTATAAATTTCAATTCCTGCATTAGCATCAATATCTGATATACCACCTAATGAATTAAAATAAAAATCACCAACTATTAAATACGGACATGCACCATCATGCACCCATGTAGATCCAATTGGATTAGTTTCTTCACCATAATTAACCCATTTACCACCATCAACACCATCTAAAACCTTTTTACCTGCGTGTAATGTGGTTGTTGGTTGTATATTCGGAAATACAGATGTTGCATTAAATGGTAACCAAATCGCAGATGAAATAAATGATGCAGTAGTATCATCTTTTACACATGCGTTAATCAAATTTTTGTATGTAGGTAAACTTATCAAAGCACTGAAGTTTTGTTTTGTTTTCAATGGTGAAATATTTGGTAAACCACTATTTAATGGTGCAGAAATATATTCTTCATCTAATGATGAATATTGATTTTCAGTATATGTATTGATAAGTATGTTTCTATTGTTAATATCATCTGCATTGTATTGAAGATAATCAAAAGAAACGTTTTTTTGTGATAAATGTGTTAATGCATATTTTTTATATGAAATTATATCCTTAACAGGTAATCTTTCATCAATTAAAACATCTTTATCATTATATACTTCTGAACGTGTTACAAATGCATTCTGCATTCTAATTAATGTTTTCCATGACATCAAAACATCTTCTGTTAAACGTAATCTTCTAACATCATTAGATATGATCTCTACAGAATCAACGTAATAATATCTATTTAATGATGGAATATAAACATAATTAAAATTCATTGGTAAATTAACAATATCAATGTTTAACGATTTAACACCAATGGAATGATTGAATTTACCACTGATGATGGATCTAATAGTTATATCTTTATCTAATACATTGTTTTCACTATTTAATGAATAGAGATGTAAAAGTGTTTCATCTTGTAATGGAATGATTTTAATAATATTAAGTTTTTCTAATTCTAATAATTCAGGATAAAAATCACAATCGGCAACAAAATCAATGTAACTTCCATTAGTGGATAATGTATCAAAGTTATTTGTAATTGAGTTTCCTGTTCCACTATCAGAATACCATGTGTCAATTTGGATATATAAACTTGCTTTATTAATTTCAATAGATAAACAATCTTCTTCTTGAAACCATGTAGAAAAATATGATCTATCTGTAATATCTTTAAATTCAATATATAAATCATCACTTATGGTAGAAAAATCAAAAGTGTTTAAATCATTTAAAAATATTCTAAACTTTGTTTTCATATATGTGTTCCTTTCTTAAAAATAAGGTGATAGATGTTTCCACCTACCACCCTAATTTTAATTTAATGCTTATCTATTAGGCAACAACGAACACAACGAAGTTTTCATTGTAGTCATTGAAATAACCTGCATCTTCTTTATACCAATAGTTATAGAATTCTGCTTTAGCATTATAATGACTTGTTGTTCTCTTATTTAAAGCAGTTACACCTAATGCATCTCTATCAAATAATACACAGACAATATAAGATTGAGAAACACTGACTTTTGTGCCTGCATTGTTTAAAACTTGAACATCAATTTTTGATGCATCTGCTAATGCGAATGATGTGCCTGTGCCTTGCCAACTTGAAATGACATCTGCCTCAGGAAGTTTAACCAATTCATCATGGAATGTATCAGATTGTAAGAATGCACTAACACCTGCATCTAAATAATCTAACATAACAATGTGTAATAAATCACGTGGTGTATGTTTTTCTGTTCCACCAATGTTGAATAATGTGGAATATTGACTCATTCTTGTAGCAACTTGTTTGATTCTATAAGCGCAATATCTTAAGAATTCTTTGTCATATAACGCATTTGCATTTGTTAATGATGTGCCTTTGATGGTGTTATATTCAGTTAATAACTTCACAACACGTGTAGCACTATTATCATTGATTGTAGCACCAATGAAATTGTTGATTGTTCTCATGATTAAAGCATCAAACTTTAATGTTAAAGAATTCTCAACTGCTAAATAGATCATAGCAATAAATCTTGCCATTTCTTCTGCGCCTAAGAAACTTTGTTTTAATTGTTCTTCGGCAACGGATAATGGAATTTCAAATGTGGTTTTTTGATTCCATAATTTAACAGACACGTTTGGTTTGTAGAATGTATCTTGCTCATAAACGGCATTATCCACTAATTCCCAACTTTCATTTTCTTCGGCATCGGGTAATTTCATATGGACTTTTTGAACGATAGATCCAAATTCCCAACTATCCATTAAAACTTTGGGCGCACGACCACTATAAGCACGAATGCTAAAAATTGTTTTTGCAATTCTATTGACTAGCGCACCAACATATTTGTCATATAGATTCATGTTTGCAATAGATTCACCAATGCTAACAACATCAGATAAATCTTCTTGAACAACTGCAGTTTCACCCAAAACTTGCTTAACTGCATCATTCACAATTTCATAAACTTGTTTAATTTTCATAATTTGTTTTCCTTTCTTTTAATTATAATTCTTGATATGTATAAACTACTTCATCATCACTAACTTTGAAGATAATTTTAACATCACTTAACCATGTAGTAAATTCTAGCATAGAATTACTAAATTGAGTAGGAACACACGCAGTTACATGATTACCATAGTTTTCATCATCAAATTCAATTAAAATTGGTTTGCGTAATGGTGATTCAAATACTTCTCTTAATGATTTAATATCTTCTTCATTTGTAATTTCAATTTCTTCACCAATTCCTAATTTTGTATTTAATTTTACTTGAAATAATCCACCATTTAATCTTTTCATATTTTTACCTCCTATTAATAAATGGATAAACACAATATTGAATCTATATCATTATAAATCATTTTATAGAAATCATATTGTCTTACTTTAAATTCAGATTCTAACATCTGTTGTGAAGTAGTAACACCAATATTACCACTACGTTCTAAAGTTTCTGTGCCTGTTTGTTCTGTTGTTTTAGATGTTTCATTTTTAGCACTTTCACCTGATGTTGTAACATCTTCACTTCCATCAGTGGTTGTAATGGTAACAGGATCACTTGCATTGAAACCTTTGTATTTACTTGATGCGTTTGTTTCACGTTCAGTGGTAACTTCTGTTTTAACATTTTCAGTTTCTTCTGTTGTTAAATCAGGTGTTCTTTCTTCCAACATAGAATAGTTTTCAAGTGGATTGTATTCTGTCGTTAATGCATCATAGATTTTCTTCCATTTAGTAGCAAAACGATTATACAACAAATTCGCAATCATGGTGTTTAATACATCAAATGGATTAACTGCATCACGTGTGCGATCATACATCTTCTTTAATAATGGTGAAACATATTTTTCATTGGAATAACCACCAAAATAATCTACTTGTAATTGATAACAATTACTTGATGTAATAAATTCACTAACTAATGGATATGTTGATTCACCATTTCCAAATAGGTAAAAGAAATTGTTATTATCACCAAAGATTATGTCATCATCATAGATTTCATTCATTTTCATTCTGTGTTCCATCATCTTTTTCACCTGAAACATCTTCTTCTGATGTGTTATCTTCGGAATCTACTTTTTGTTGTTCTTCACGTAAATCAATTTCTTTACGGATCTTTTTCCATGAAGATGATAATTCAACACTGATGTTTGTTCCAAACTTCTTATTTAAGTTTTCACATAACAATTTGCGTTGTTCTAACATATCATCAATCATTGGAAGTAATGAATCTTCATTCAAATCTGCTTCTGATTCATTAATTGCCTCACGCTTCATGTTGTAATTAGCATTTAAACCTAATTCATTTAACCAACTACCCATCAAATATTGTTTTGTTTCAATGGTGTCTTTTAACTGCATCTGTGAAGATTGTGAACGCATTTCAATCTTGTCAACGTTGCTTTCTTCCATGAATTTAGAAGTAACAACGATTCCAAAACCTGTGCCATCACTAACATCTTTGAACATCTTTTCAATTGATTCTTTTGTTGAATCGTTATCGGCAGTTAATACGTTCATAAAACGCATATTAACTAACTGATACTTCAATGTTAAATCGGTTTCTGCTAATAATGATGCATATCTGTTGTTTAATGCGAATAAACCAATATGTAAACTATCATTCCACCCAACAACTGCATTTCCATCATTCTTAATATAATCATCTAAATTTAATACTTTACTATATCTAAGATATGGATTAGAAACAATTGCCTGCGTTGGTTGATAATATTCATTTGGCATGCCACCTAAACCACCATAGAAAACAAATAAATTACCTTTTACTTCGGTAAAGATTGCGAATCTACAAATTTGTAAAATCAATTCTAATTCACGTTGTGGTAATGTTTCAGGTAAACCATTCCATTTAAACATCTTGATAGTTTTATTCATCATATATTTAAAATATGAATCTATTAACATTTGTTTATTTTCAAGAATAGATCCTTTATAACCAAATAACCATAGTGAACGTGTATCAATGTTTGCCATCTGTCTTTTCTTTTAGATCTTCCAATTGATCCTTTGTTTCTTCTAATGCATCATCTATTTCATCATATTTTTTCTTCTGCACTAAATCTATGATTTTTCTAATTCCTTTATACAGAATCAGAATCACCTGAACAGATAATATGATGATACCCAAAATTGTTTGAATTGTTGATAATCCAATTGCGACACCACCAACAATTGTTGCATCTTCAAGTATATTCAACACATTATGTTTCATGTTCTACCCCCTTTCAATTTAATAATTACAAAATTGAAATAAA